>Ga0206125_10004615_pt1 | contig 12064 bp, 11 predicted proteins | sample Helgoland_Spring_4_FD_148598 | JGI IMG/M metagenome (GOLD analysis project Ga0206125, IMG submission 148598) | Pelagic subsurface seawater microbial communities from Kabeltonne, Helgoland, North Sea - Helgoland_Spring_Bloom_20160331_1 | ecosystem: Environmental > Aquatic > Marine > Epipelagic ...
TCGAGGCCGCGCGCCTTGATGGGGCCAAGGGATGGAAAATGTTGTGGTACGTGGTGGTGCCGCAACTGAAACCTGCCACCTTCATTGCCATCGTTGTAACTGTCATCGGCGCGCTGCGGTCGTTCGATATGATCGCTATCATGACTCAAGGAGGGCCGTTCGGTTCCACCAACGTTTTGTCACACTACATGTATGAGGTCGCGATTTCCGAATATGGCGAGCGCTATGGCTATGGGTCGTCTGTTGCAACCGTCCTATTTGGCATCATGCTGTTTTTCATTAGTTATTTCCTGTGGCGCATGTACCAGGACGAGAGAGGGGGCCGCTGATGTTTCCACGTCCTATCGAAAAATCCAGCCCGGCTGTTCGGACAGGCTATCAGGCATTTCTGCCTGTGGCGCTGCTGTTGTGGCTCTTGCCGCTGATCGCGATCTTTCTGACGTCGATCCGCTCGGCCAAGGATATCAACTCGGGCAATGTGTTCGGCTGGCCTTCGGAATTTGCATTGGTTGAGAATTACACGGCCGTTTTCACACAATCAGCGGCCGCGCAATATATGCTGAATTCGGTTTTGATCACGGTGCCAACGGTCGCAATTTCGGTCACCCTCGCCTGTCTTGCGGGATATGCGCTGGCGATCTATCGGTTCCGGGTGGCTTTGCCGCTGTTTTTTCTGTTCGTTGCCGGCAACTTCATTCCGTTTCAAATCCTGATGGTACCTGTGCGCGACATGTCGGTGCAGACCGGGCTGTATGATACGATTGCGGGTCAGTTTTTGTTTCATGCGGCTTTTCAGACCGGATTTTGCACCTTGTTTATGCGGAATTTCATCAAGGCACTACCCTTTGATCTGGTGGAATCTGCGCGCATCGAAGGCGTCGCGGAATGGAAGATTTTCTGGTACGTGGTCATGCCATTGGTGCGCCCGGCGATTGCCGCGCTTGCTGTGCTGATCTTCACCTTTGTCTGGAACGATTTTTTCTGGGCCAACGTGCTGACCCAAGGTGAGTCCGTCAAACCGATCACAGCCGGCGTGCGCGCATTGAACGGTCAATTCGTAAACAATTGGCATCTGGTTTCAGCGGCATCGTTGCTTGCGGCTGTTCCACCGGTTGCCATGTTCTTTTTGATGCAGAGGCACTTCATCACCGGTCTGACCCTGGGGGCGGTAAAGTGATACGGTGTTGGCGTCTGGATGACCGACGTCAGAGCTTGGTTCTCGGCTCGGACAAGGGCCGATTGGCCCAAGTGGTCTATTGGGGGCCACGCTTGCCGGACCACGAAGATCTGACGACACTCTATAATGCGTATTCCGTCGATGTGACGGGCGGCATGTTGGATGAAAACCCCGAGCTTTCGATTTGCCCCGAGGCGACATTGTCATTTCCGGGCCAGCCGGGGACGATCATACGCAACAGCGATGGCACCCCTTGCTTGCCTCGGTTTTCGTTTGAGCGGGTCGATCAGGGCGAAGGCGAGTTGGTGCTAACGTTCATGGATCAGGACCATGGCCTGACCTATCGCGCACGTTTTGCGATTGATGCGACAACTCATATTATCGAGGCCAGTGCCGAGCTTGAGGCTGACCAGCCAATGCTGCTGCATTGGTTGTCAGCTCCAGTGTTCCCAGCATCGCAGCTCAGTGATGAGATGATTGATTTTGGTGGTCGCTGGTGCGGAGAGTTCCAGATAAACAGTACGCCCTGGTCGCCGGGCATGCGCTGTCGCGAGAACCGAACAGGTCGGACAGGGCACGAGCATTTCCCGGGCCTGATTGTGCCGGTGCGCGGGGCGTCCAATACCAGCGGGCAGGCCTTTGCCTTTCATTACGGCTGGTCCGGTGGGCATCGGATGGTTGCAGAAGAGCTGCCTGACGGGCGCCGACAGATCCAGTTCGGAAATGCCTCCGGTCTAGAGATAAACGCGCAAACGCAATTCGAGACTGCCAAGCTCTATGCGGTATTCTCCGATGATGGATTGAATGGCTGTGCGTTGGCATTCCAGCGCCATTTGCGCGACCGGATTGTCACGTTTCCCAAAACCGATCTCCCGCGTCCGGTGCATTACAATTGCTGGGAAGCCGTCTATTTTGACCACACTTTTGATGAATTAAAAGAAATCGCGGCACAGGCCGTATCGCTTGGCGCCGAGCGCTTTGTTTTGGATGATGGCTGGTTTGGAAAACGCGATGATGACACCCAAGCCTTGGGCGACTGGCGGGTTGATCGGCGCAAATATCCCGATGGGCTGACACCCCTGATCGATCATGTCAAAGGTCTGGGCATGACGTTTGGCATCTGGTTCGAACCAGAGATGGTTAACCCAAATTCTGACATTTTCCGTACGCATCCCAACTGGGCTTTGGGCGATAACACTCAGATCATGGGCCGTCAGCAGATGGTGCTGAATATGGCCTTGGCTGAGGTGCAAGCCTTTCTCTTTGAACGGATGCATGACATCCTCGCCCATCATGACATCGACTATGTCAAGTGGGATCACAACCGTGTCTTGCCCATGCCAGATGCGGCGCAGACACGTGGCACCTATGCACTGATGGATCGATTGCGCGGTGCATTTCCGGATTTAGAGATCGAAAGCTGTGCGTCTGGTGGAGGGCGCATCGACTTTGGCATAATGGAGCGCACCCAGCGTGTCTGGTTGAGCGACAGCAATGACGCCGTCGAACGGTTGCGCATTCAGCATAATGCTGCTCTGTTCCTGCCGATGGCAGTGACTGGCAGCCATGTTGGGCCGCGCACGTGTCACACGTCTGGCCGGACCCTCGACATTCGGTTCCGGGCGTGGGTTGCCGCACAAAGGCACATGGGCTTTGAGATGGATCCACGTGAGCTGACCGAAGATGAGGCAGAGGTTTTGCGCGCCATCACTGGCTGGTGGAAAGAAAACCGAAATTGGATGTGTGGCGCGGATATCTTGCGCCTTGACAGTGCCGACCCGGCAGTTATCGCTGAGCAGCACCTTGCGGATGACGGTGGGCAGTTTGTTGTCTTTGCTGGCAAGGCTGCGAGCTTTGACCAGATCGTGCCGCGCCCTTTACGCCTGACCCGGCTGTCGCCAGAGGCGAAATACCGGATAGAACTGGTCAACCGCGACGAACTTGGCCATTTGTCACGTGGCGCTCCGGCTCTGAAATCTGGCCCGCTCATGGTGAGTGGCGCCTATCTGATGTATCATGGCCTGACGTTGCCATGGAGTTTTCCCGAACGGATGTGGGTGATCAAGGGTGACCTTGCTTGACCATAGCACACCGCAATTCATAGGTATGAACAATGCTAGACTCAGCCACTTTTCCTGACCTCAAGGGCACATCCGTATTCATCACGGGTGGTGGATCCGGTATTGGCGCGTCCCTGACCGAAGGGTTTATCGCGCAGGGTGCGCAGGTTGCCTTTGTCCAGCGCTCGGATGCCACTGGCTTTTGTGACGAAATGCAGACCAAGCATGGGATACGACCGCTTTTCATACGCTGTGACATCACCGATGTAGATGCTTTGAAGGCCGCGATTGAAACGGCCGCCGCGGCACACGGACCCGTCACGACCCTCGTAAACAACGCGGCCAATGACAAACGCCACAGCACGGCTGAGGCCGACAGCGATTTTTGGGATTGGATGATTGCTATCAATTTCAAGGCATACTTCTTTGCCTGTCAGGCCGTTATTCCGGGTATGCAGGCGGCGGGTGGCGGGTCAATCATCAACTTTTCCTCGATCAGTTACATGATGGGAAATGCCGGATACCCCATTTACACAGGTGCCAATTCGGGCATCAATGGGATGACCCGGTCTTTGGCGCGTGAATTTGGCCCTGATAAGATCCGCGTTAACGTCATCGCGCCGGGTTGGGTGCTGACGCAAAAGCAAAAAGACATGTGGGCCACACCAGAGGGTTTGGCCGCACATATGGACCGTCAGTGCCTGAAAGAACACCTTGAGCCGCGCGACATTGTGGGTGCGACGCTGTTTTTGGCCTCTGACCTCAGCCGCATGATGACGGGCCAGTCGATGGTCGTTGATGGTGGCGTCGTGGTGACGGGCTGATGCGTGACATGGCTTGGATCGCTGTGGATTGGGGTACCTCGCACCTGCGCGCTTGGTTGATGCGTGCGGATGGCAGCATAATCGAGCGCCGTCAGTCTGAGGATGGTATGGGCGTACTGGCACCAGAGGGGTTTGAGCCCGCGTTGCAGGCCCTGTGTGGCGACGTATTGCCGGCCCCGGTGATCGCCTGCGGCATGGTCGGCTCTCGTCAGGGCTGGGCCGAGGCACCCTATACCGCTGTGCCCTGCAAGCCGCCGGGCGCCGATACTGCCACTCTGGCGCCCATCAGGATGCCGGGCCTGAGTGTGCGTATTTTGCCCGGTGTGAAACAGGCCAACCCCGCAGATGTGATGCGCGGAGAAGAGACCCAGATTGCGGGCTATCTGTCACGCAATCCCGACTTTGCAGGGGTGATTTGCTTGCCCGGAACCCACACCAAGTGGGTCCATGTCAGCGCAGGCGAAATCGTCAGCTTTCGAACCGCGATGACGGGTGAGATGTTTTCGCTGTTGTCGCGGCAATCTGTTTTGCGTCACTCTGTTGGCGACGGCTGGGATGAACAGGCTTTTGCACTGGGGGTGGATCAGGCGATTTCGCGCCCCGAGGGTCTGGCGGCTGCACTGTTTTCATTGCGCGCCGAAGGTTTGCTGGATGGGTTGCCCCCTGCGTCGGCGCGTGCGCGATTATCGGGCCTTTTGATCGGGGCCGAGCTGGCTGCCATGCGGCCTTATTGGCTGGGCCAGCAGGTCGCTCTGATCGGGGCGCAAGACCTGAGCGATGCCTATGCTGTGGCACTCGCCGCGCAGGCTGTACCTGTACTGTCCGCCAATGCCGAAGAAATGACGCTGGCGGGCCTGTCCGCCGCTTATCATGAACTGTGTGGAGAAACCGCATGAGCCGAGAAATTATTGCCATTCTGCGGGGTATTACTCCGCCCGAGGCCGTGCCTGTGGCGCATGCGCTGATCGCCGCTGGGATCACCCGAATTGAGGTGCCGTTAAATTCGCCTGATCCCTTTGACAGTATCGCAGCAATGCTGGACGCGGCGGGCGATCAGGCCATGATCGGTGCTGGCACCGTTCTGGAGGTCTCCGCCGTCGAACGCCTCGCCGAAATGGGCGCGCATATGGTCGTATCTCCGGATGCAAACGCGACAGTGATCGTTGCCACGAAACAGGCCGGGATGATGTCTTTTCCCGGTGTGATGACACCGTCGGAGTGCTTCTCTGCGCTGCAGGCTGGCGCTGATGGGCTCAAGCTATTTCCGGCGTCCTTGCTGGGGGTTGAGGGACTAAAGGCGATTGGTGCGGTGCTTCAATTGGGCACCAGGACTTATGCTGTTGGTGGTGTTGGCCCGACTGATTTTGCCGACTGGTTTGCTGCGGGCATCACGGGATTTGGTATTGGCTCAGCACTTTACAAGCCCGGGATGTCCGTTGCGGATGTGGCCCAACGCGCGGCGGATATTGTGGCCGCCTATGATAAGGCACTGTGATGCAAGTTTTCAGCGATACCGCCTGTGCCTTGGGCGAAGGGCCGTTGTGGCACCCCGAACGAAGCGAATTGTTCTGGTTCGATATTCTGGGCAAAACGCTCTATCGTAAGGGAAAAACCGAAGAGTTCTGGGGCTTTGACGAACATGTTTCTGCTGCAGGATGGGTGGATCGCGACAGGTTGTTGATCGCCTCAGAAACTGCGCTCTGGAAATTTGATGTCACCACCGGTGAGCAGGAGTTCCTCGTCGGATTGGAAAGTGACAATCCCGTGACACGGTCAAATGACGGGCGCGCCGACCCTTACGGCGGGTTCTGGATTGGCACCATGGGCAAAGCCGCAGAACCATTTGCGGGCGCGATCTATCGCTACCATCGGGGCAGGTTGGAAAAGCTATTTGACAAGATCACTGTCAGCAATTCGATTTGTTTTTCGCCTGATGGCAAAACCGCTTATTTCACCGACACATTCACGCGCCGCATTCAGCGGGTCGAACTGGATGATGCTGGTTGGCCTGTGGGCAGCCCGGAGGTGTTTGTTGATCTGCGCCCAGAGGGGTTAAACCCCGATGGATCGGTCGTAGATGCGCTGGGCAATTTGTGGAACGCCCAATGGGAAGCGAGCCGCGTTGCCTGTTACGCGTCGGACGGTGCGTTTCTGCGCGCGGTCGGGGTGCCTGCGAGCCAGACGACATGTCCAGCATTTGGGGGTTCGGATATGAAAACCCTTTTTGTAACGAGCGCGGCCCAGGATGTGGACGAGGCGCAAGGCGGCATGACCTTTGTCACCGAACTGGATGTCATGGGGCAGTGTGAATATCAGGTGATTTTATGAAACGAACGCTTGGGGTTTGCTATTACCCTGAACATTGGCCTGAGGCGCAATGGGCCGAGGATGCGGCGCGCATGGCGGATCTTGGCCTAACTTGGGTACGGATTGGAGAGTTTGCGTGGAAACGGATGGAGCCAAGCGAAGGCGCGTACCATTGGGATTGGCTGGACAGAGCCATCGAGATACTTGGGGCGGCAGGCCTGCGGGTGGTATTGGGCACCCCAACGGCAACGCCGCCTGCGTGGGTGTTAGATAAGCATCCCGATATGCTGGCACTTGATATCGAGGGGCGATCACGAGGCTACGGATCGCGCCGCCATTACTGTTTTTCGCACACCGGTTACATTGCAGAATGCCGCCGTATCGTCACAGCTATGGCCAAACGGTACGGGCGCAATCCACACGTGGCGGCATGGCAGACCGACAATGAATACGGCTGTCACGACACGACGATAAGCTACTCGGACGCGGCGCGGACCGCGTTTCAGGATTGGTTGAGAAAGCGATATACAGGGGCTGGTAATTCTGGTGACATTGCTGCGCTTAATGCGGCTTGGGGCAATGTGTTCTGGTCAATGGACTATGATGATTTTGATCAGATCGGTCTGCCGAACCTGACAGTGACTGAACCCAATCCGGCACATGTAAACGCGTTCCGCCGCTTTGCCAGCGATCAGGTTGTTTCATTCAACCGGGTACAGACAGACGTAATTCGTGCGCATTCGGATGCGCCAATCACCCATAATTTCATGGGTCGCATCACGGATTTTGATCACTTTGACATGGGCGCAGATCTGGATATCGCCAGTTGGGACAGCTACCCGCTCGGGTTTCTTGAGGAAGGTCGGGTCGGGGCAGACACGACCCATCAAAGGGCCTATGCCCAACAGGGCGATCCGGATTTTCAGGCCTTTCATCACGATCTTTACCGTGCCGTGGGGGGCACGCGTGGTGCGCCGGCAAAGGGCAGTGGCCGGTGGTGGGTCATGGAGCAGCAACCGGGGCCCGTGAACTGGGCCCCTTACAACCCTGCGCCCTTGCCGGGGATGGTGCGGCTTTGGACATGGGAAGCCTTTGCCCACGGCGCCGAGGCGGTATGTTATTTTCGTTGGCGGCAAGCGCCGTTTGCACAAGAGCAGATGCACGCCGGGCTTTTGCGACCTGACAGTGCCGAAGCCGAGGGCTTCGCAGAAGCCCGGGCAGTGGCGGCAGAACTTGTCGCCGCCCCGGATGTGTCAACCGCTCAGGCATCGGTGGCGCTGATGTTTGACTATGATGCGGATGCCGCATGGGCTGTGCAACCGCATGGGGCGGGGCTGAGCTATTTCGGATTGGTATTTGACTGGTACCGCAGCCTGCGCAAGCTGGGTCTGTCGGTCGATATCTTGCCAGGTCATACGCAGGATTTTTCTGGATATGGCCTCGTGCTGGTGCCGGGTATGATGCAGATGCCAGACGCGTTGAAAGAGGCTTTGGCAGCAGCAGAGTGTCCGGTCATTCTGGGCCCGCGGTCAGGTGCACGCGATGTGGATTTCAACATCCCGACGCCATTACCCCCGGCTTGGCCGGGCAGCGATCTGACTGTGGCGCGCGTTCAGTCAATACGGCCGGATATGCCGGTCATGCTATCGGGCGGCGGCACAGTGCATTCGTACCTTGAGCGGATTGAAGCGGGAGGTGACATTGCCTTGACCACGCAGGACGGTGCGCCGGTTGCAACGCTCTGTGGCTCGCAGATTTGCTACATGGCTGGCTGGGGAGACGACGCAGCACATATGCGCCTGATACGTATCATGGCCCCTGATCTGCCGTTCGACCCCATGCCAGAGGGTGTACGCCGTCGCGATACTGGTACTGACACATTCTGGTTCAATTATTCCTCTGCTTCGGTTGCTATTGAAGGAGAGGTCGTGCCAGCTGCTGGTATCTTGCGCCGCAACCTTTCTAAGTGATTTGAAAATTTATGTTATTCTGCGAATGGGCAATCGGCCCTTCGGGGAGAGTTTTTCTGGCAAAATGAAGCAGGGGATCGGGCAATTATGTTTCGATGCTAGATTGTGATCGTTGGCTGGGTTGATAAGATAGAATGATGTATTTTAGGAGAGCGTAAAATGGCCAAAGCACTAAGCGTGGCGGTGATTGGTTTGGGGTCAATGGGGTATGGCATTGCGCAGTCCTGCCTGCGTGCTGGACACCAAACATTTGGCTATGACGTGGCAGAGGCACCGATGGTTCGGTTTCGTGCCGAGGGTGGCGCAGAAGGTGAATTGTCGGTTGTCGCGGGCACGATAGATGCGCTTGTCGTGGTGGTGTTGAATGCCGCCCAGACCGAAGATGTTTTGTTTGGTGTTGATGGTGTGGCTCGATTGATGCGTCGGGGAACAGCTGTGATGGCGTGCGCTACGGTCCCGCCGGAATTTGCCCGGCGGATGGAGGCGCAGTGCGCTGAACTGGGTTTACATTACCTTGATGCTCCGATTTCTGGGGGGTCTATCAAGGCAGCAGCTGGCCAATTGTCGGTGATGGCTGCAGGTACCGCAGAAGCCTTTGCAGGCCTGTCACAGGTGCTGGAGGCCACTGCTGAGACGATATTTTCACTGGGTGATGCAGCGGGCCCCGGGTCTGCGATGAAAGCGGTCAATCAGCTGTTGGCTGGTGTCCACATCGCGACCATGGCAGAAGCGCTTACCTTTGGCATGACCCAAGGGATTTCTCCTTCTGACTTTGTGGAGGTGATTAGTAAATGTGCTGGCTCTAGCTGGATGCTGGAAAACCGTGCGCCGCACATTGTAGAGGGTGAATACGCGCCACACAGTCAAGTGAACATTTGGCCGAAAGACCTTGGGATTGTGTTGGATATTGCAAAATCTTCAGATTTCAATGCTCCGATCACTGCTGTTGCGTTGCAACAGTTTTTGACTGCTGCAGCCATGGGGTTGGGTCACGAAGATGACGCTGCCGTTGCCAAAGTTTATGCCCGTGACGCTGGCCTGACTTTGCCGGGAGAGGATACCTGATGCGGTTTTCTGCAAATCTTGGTTTTCTTTGGCAGGACCGGCCATTGCCTGATGCGATCCATTCGGCACATGCGGCAGGCTTTGACGCAGTAGAGTGCCACTGGCCCTATGATGTTCCAGCGGACGAAGTGAAGACAGCGCTGAAAGAGACGGGTTTGCCGATGCTGGGCCTTAACACGCGGCGTGGCGACGTGTCCGGCGGTGAAAATGGTCTTTCCGCCCTGGTTGGTCGCGCAACAGAGGCGCGAGCGGCCATTGATGAGGCATTCGCATATGCTGATGCGGTGGATGCAGCGGCTGTCCATGTCATGGCGGGATTTGCCGAAGGGGCCGAGGCGCATTCAGTATTTGTTGAGAACCTCAGACATGCATGTGGTGCAGCATCCGGCCGTACCGTGTTGATTGAGCCGCTGAACCGGCATGATGCACCGGGTTACTTTCTGCGCACGACAGATCAGGCCCAAGCGATCATCGCAGAGGTTGCGGCACCAAACCTGAAACTGATGTTTGATTGCTATCATGTGGGCCGCACCGAGGGCGATTTGATCACCCGGTTGCAGGATTTGCAGTCCGTGATCGGACATATTCAGTTTGCGTCTGTGCCGGAACGTGCTGCGCCAGATAGTGGCGAAATTGACTACCGAAGCGTTTTCAAAGCGATTGCCAGTATGGGGTGGGACGCACCATTGGGGGCGGAATACAAGCCCGGCGGTGACACGGATGCTACGTTGGAATGGATGCAAACATTGGACTATCGAGTTTGACTAAAAACTGGAAATATCAGGCTTTACCTCACTCGTTGAAATATTTGATTTCAGCAGGGTTTTGTCTTCAAATAGCAGATTTTCAAAACTGAAGAGTGCTCGTATTCTAGGACAGCCTGGTGCCTTGGCTAAGGTGTATTGTGTTTCTACTCATGCCGGCTTTCATGTCTGTGCTTGGAACTGTCGTTTGACTGCAATTTTCTGCACCGTCCGGTCATTACGCTGCGCATCAACTGCCATAGTGGCCCTAAACTTGTCTGAACAGTTCCCCTTCTCGGGATCATGTAATGCATAACACGGCCAGGCAGCGGTCGTCTCTTCATTCGCGCATCTATTCGGTTGCGCTGGATACATCCTAGAACTCTGCTGCAAATTTGCACGAGTACTTTACGAGGGACGAATAAATATTGCGAATGCCTCGCAAGTGCATTGACGTTGCGAATGCTTCGCAATATCACCTTCTTCAGAATAACTGCTTGATTCGCGGGCCGATCCTAACCTAGGAAAAATCCATGATGATCACGAAGACAACATTTCTGGTGATAGTGACCGCAGTTAGTATGGCGCTATCCGCAAGCTGGGCGGCAGCACTGGAACGGCTGACTGTCGTTGCCACCACAGGAATGATCGCTGATGCAGTGAGTAATATCGGCGGAGATCTGGTTGAAGTGCAGGCTCTGATGGGACCCGGAGTGGACCCGCATGCTTACCGTCAAACGCGTAGCGATATAGTTGCACTGGCTAATGCTGACCTCGTTCTCTGGAATGGTCTTTACCTCGAAGCGCAAATGGAAGACTTCATGATCGGCCTAGGCAAAGGCGGAAACGTCGTCGCGGTTGCGGAAGCAGTCCCAGAGAACTTGCTGTTAGGATCAGAAGATTACGAAGGCCGTTTTGACCCACATCTCTGGATGAACCCGAACCTCTGGGCGCGTGTCGTCGTCAACGTGCGGGATGCGCTGCTCGACGTGCATCCTGAAAGCGCCGATGCCTTTAATGAAAACGCGGCCGCATACCTTGCGCAGATGGGTGACTTATCGCGCTACACCAACGAGGTGCTGTCGTCGGTCCCAGTCGAAAGCCGCGTCGTTTTGTCGGCGCATGATGCGTTTAACTATTTTGGCAATGCGTATGGTTTTGAAGTTGTGGGTATCCAAGGGATCTCGACGGAGTCTGAAGCTGGCCTACAAAGGATCGGGGCATTGGTTGATATGCTTGTCGAAAAGAACATCCGCGCTGTTTTTGTGGAAACATCCGTCTCTGACCGGAATATTCAAGCGCTGATCGAAGGGGCTGCGGCAGCAGGCCATGAGGTTGTTATCGGTGGCGCGCTATTCTCGGACGCTATGGGCGAACCCGGTACATATGAAGGCACATACATAGGCATGATTGATCATAACGCGACAACGATCTCTGCAGCACTTGGTGGCATGTCGCCTGAAGAGGGCATGCAAGGTCTGCTGAACTGATGAAAACATTAATGACAAGCATGCAGCAGCCCACAGTAGCTGCGCAGGACGGCCGGGTGACGCCCTCGGCAGCACCTTCGTCCGATGCCCCGCTTACAGTAAGCGGTGTCACCGTTTCCTATAGCGAAAAACCTGCGGTATTTTCGGTTGATGCGACGTTTCCGCCCAATGCGATGTCGGCGATCATCGGGCCAAATGGCGCAGGCAAATCCACGCTCCTGAAAGCCGCACTCGGCGTGATCCCGCGGCTGTCTGGGGACGTCCATGTTTTCGGGCGACCTATCGAGCAAGCCCGTGAGCGGATTGCCTACGTCCCGCAACGCGCCAGTGTGGATTGGGATTTTCCGACCACCGTGATCGATGTTGTACAGATGGGGCTCTATCGCCAAGTCGGCCTGCTCGGACGGTTGTCTGGCCAAATGAAAACC
>Ga0206125_10004616_pt1 | contig 12058 bp, 12 predicted proteins | sample Helgoland_Spring_4_FD_148598 | JGI IMG/M metagenome (GOLD analysis project Ga0206125, IMG submission 148598) | Pelagic subsurface seawater microbial communities from Kabeltonne, Helgoland, North Sea - Helgoland_Spring_Bloom_20160331_1 | ecosystem: Environmental > Aquatic > Marine > Epipelagic ...
TCGCATCGGCATCGGGATTTTTGTGGCCTAGTATGAAAATCGGGTCGGACATTATGCTTGCCAACTAAGTTGTTAGTGGGGCGTTAAACAATCCCAAAATTACAAAGATAAACAAAGAAAAGTCCAACTTGGTCAGGTATCCTGATCTACGGCTCAAATTGATGCTTGGGAATGTTCTGCTCTTTGGATGCTGAGCCGCTGCTTGTGGGCTTATCTTCGCCGAATTGGGGGAAGAGCAACAGCGTAAAAGTTGATCAGTGGGCAAAGAAAACCCCAGGCTCTTGCAAGAGCCTGGGGCGTATCATAATTGATTGTGTCGTAAATAAATTACGGTGTGTATTCCTTAACGTTTGTTAATGGGTGAATCTGGCTGATGTCGGCGATTGGCTTGCCTTTCTTTGATACTAGGAATTCACCGTCAGTTGACTCTTCATCAAGTTGGTCGTAAAATACAACATGCCCATCTAGGTAGGCGATATGTCCACCGAATCCCCAAGGTGAGGATGGGCCCCAAACTCCGCTGGGCAAGAGCCCGCGAGTCCAAGTCAGTGGTGTAGTGGATGATTGTGCATTGCCGCTTACTTTGACTGCGAATGCATATGCAACTGGGATTGGAGATTCCCAAGGACCAGGGTCCGTGTTCTCCACGAATTCATTCGTGTCTTCGTCTCGGTAACCCAAAATAGGCGGGATTGACCCACTGAACTCGGTGTATGCGCTTTCCGATGGAATCAGCCAAATAGAGGAATCGGTAAGATCGGCTTTTTCGGCAAGAAATGTTCCAATTTGATAGATGTCCAGAGTATCGTCTTTGATTGTTTTTACTCGTCCGCCAGATGATGAATAAGTGGCGTAGGCCAACGCGATGGAGCGAATGTTGGATGAAGATTTGGTCTTGTTCGCCACTTCGCGGACTTTGCCGACCGCGGGAATAAGGATCGCGGCAAGAATGCCGATAATCGCGATAACAGTGAGGAGTTCAATCAGGGTGAAGCCTGAACGTGGGGATTTGGTGTTTTTCATGGTTATAATAAAATTGTGCGGAGGTAGCGTTGTTAAAATTGAATTATATTTCAAATATAAACACTACGCAGTTTGTATGTGTAAGTCCAATTCTTTTTTGTGCCGACTTGGGGGCAGTTTCTGCTGCCTAGTAAATTTGTTCAATCCCGCGGGATAAACACGCTCCCAACAGATATTTGTAGTGACTGGCGTTACGCCAGGATTACATGAGGTGCTGCCGATCTGTCGCCCCCAAGCAAAAAAGCAGCTCACGCGGACGAGGGCTGCTTGAAGAGTTGTTGCTGCGTCTATCGCCGCGAATAATGAGCTAGGCCGGGTACGGCAGCGGGTATTTCGCACTGAGGTCTTCAGCGATCGCGCGGGCTTGGGCGATGACGCCCTCGTCGGTCGGTGCGCTGAGCACCATGTCAATTGCTTCAGCGATCCGGAGCATGTCGGCCTCGTCCATGCCGCGGCTAGTCACCGCTGGGGTGCCGAGGCGGATGCCGCTGGTCTGGAAGGGGCTGCGTGTTTCGCCAGGGACGGTGTTTTTATTGGCGGTGATGTTGGCGGCGTCCAGTGCGATCTGCGCGACTTTACCCGTGAGTTCAGGGTCTTTTTTGCGCAGGTCAATCATCATTAGGTGATTGTCGGTACCGCCGCTGATGATGTGGTGGCCGCGCTCGATCAATGCATTCGCGAGTGCTTTGGCATTGGCGGCGACCTGTGCCTGATAGGCTTTGAAGTCGTCGGTCGCTGCTTCCTTGAAGCACACCGCTTTGGCTGCGATGACATGCATCAATGGGCCGCCTTGCGTGCCGGGGAAGACTGCCGTGTCGATCTTTTTGGCGTGTGCGGCTTTACACAGTATCAGTCCGCCACGAGGGCCGCGCAGGGTCTTGTGTGTAGTGGTGGTGACAAAGTCAGCATGCGGTACTGGCGAGGGGTGAACCTCTGCTGCGACCAGACCAGCGATGTGTGCGATATCGGCCAACAAGTAAGCACCGACTTCGCGGGCGATTTTACCCATCCGCTCAAAGTCAATGATCCGCGAGTAGGCAGATGCACCGACAGTAATCATCTTCGGCTTCTCGGCGCGTGCGGTTGCGGCGATCGCATCATAATCGATCAGGCCATTCTCGACGTCGACACCGTAATTGACGACATCATGGTAGATGCCGCTGAAGTTCATTGGGTGGCCGTGTGTGAGGTGGCCGCCGTCGGAGAGATTCATGGTGAGAATCTTGTCCCCTGGGCGTAGCACGGACAGGTAAACCGCGGCATTTGCCTGGCTGCCTGAGTGGGGCTGCACGTTGGCGTGGTCAGCTCCAAACAGTACTTTGGCACGTTCAATTGCGAGCTCTTCAACGACGTCGACGTGATCGCAGCCGCCGTAGTAGCGTTTGCCAGGGTAGCCCTCGGCGTATTTGTTAGTCAGTACACTACCTTGCGCTTCCATCACGGACGGGTAGGTGAAGTTCTCGGATGCGATGAGCTCGATATGGCTCTCTTGGCGCTTTCGCTCAGCGGCGATAGTGGCGTAGATTTCAGGATCGATGCTCGCGAGTGGAGACTGATTCAAGGCGGAGTGGTTGGTCGCGGTGGTCATAATAAATGTAAATGGGAAATAAGTTAAGTTGGCTTCAGATTAGAACGGCCATTTCCAGCTTCGCTTAGCTGGCTTGGTGGTGGCGGTCTTATCGGTGGCAACAGCTGCGCTTTCGGCGACTTCAAGCGGCTCGGTAGCGACGGTTTCGGCAGGTGCTTCGACGAGTTCGACTTCGATGATGTCGGTTGCAACTGCAGTGCTAGTGTCGGTCTCTGGTAGGGCGTCGCTGCTTGGCTTCTCGCTCCAGAATGGCCACCACCATGGGTCTAGGCTGTCAGAGGTTTCGTAACTTTCCTGTAGTAGAGCTTCGGTCGATTGTGGCTGCTCATCTTCGCTGAATGGCCAAGCCCAGCGCATAAATGTCTGGCCCCATCCGGTGTCGACTGGGTTGGTCGTTACCCCTGCGGCTTCGGCGAGGCTGCGCATTTGCTCGGCGACGTCTTGGCGGCCCTGCATGTGCGTGGCAAATTTGGCCGCGTCATCTGGTGTTGCTGCAAAGATGCGCGTCGGCACAGCGTCGAGTGGGCGCCCAGGCTTGTAATGGTAGAGCAGGAAGCCTTGGCCGACAGGGCTGAGCACGGTACGCATACCATCGTCCCAGCGCATAAAGATGTCTTGGCCAGTCATGCGCCATGTGCCCTCGAGGCTAGTGTCGACCGAAGTTGTGAGACCGCCAAAACGGCCGATCTCAATCTGTTCGAAGGTCGTTGCACTGCGCTGAATAATCCAAATCCCGCGGTAAAATAAGTTGGCATTTTTACGGCTGGAGAAGGCGATGCCGCCGCTGTTGGCGGCTTTCTCTGCTTGGTAATTTGCCTGCCACGCGGCCGGTAGTTTGTCGTCGTTGATGCGGCTTGCGCTGAACAGTTCGGTCGTGTCCTGATCGATGCGGGTGCCAGGGGAGATCAGCTTAAAGGAGAAGTCGCGGTCGTTTTGCTTGAGGATGCCGTAGTGTCCGGTGTCCCAGACCAGGTGGAGTTCGCTGCCTTGCTTTGCCCAGGAGCCGCGTAGCCCTACGCTGCTGGCATTGCCAGGGCTCCAGTTACTCGCTGCAGAACGGTTGGGCTCGACCACGATGTAGTAGGGGCCGGCGTCTGTCTCGATTTCCCAGGTGCCAAAGAAGCCTTTGGCTTTATCCCTATCAGAGACTTGCTCGTCTGGCTTGGCGGGCGCCTTAGCCCACTGGCCGAGCTCTCCCTTGGGGACTTGTTGTGCTTGGGTCGCATATTGTTCGACTGCAGCGGCGTCCTGAAAAGCGATCGCGTAGCCGAGGCTGTCGCGCGTGATGCGGTGTGTGCTGCCGTCTTCCCAGGTTAAGGTGGCGCCGCTATCATCGCTAGCCCAGCTGCCCCGATAAACAGTGCGGTCGGCATTGTTGCCCCAGAAGTACGAGGCGAGGCCGTTACGCTTGACGATGAGGACCAGCGCGCCGTCATCGGGTGTCTCGATTTGCCAGGTGCCCTGATAGAGCTCGTCGCTCTGTTGTGCAGACAGCGAAAATCCGAGCGTGAGTGTCAGTAGGCAAAACAGCAGCGCTTTTAATGAAATATTAAAAGTGGCATCGTATCTCTGAGTGGAGAAGCAATTCATCTTTATTGGCATATTTTTTGGGAGTCGCACATACAACTATAAAATGGACCGCGAGAGCGGAAAGAGAGCGGAGCGGGAATGGCGGATATGGTTAGCTGCGTTGGCCGATGCGTGCAAAGTCGAGAATACTGCGGCTAATGCTGCCACGCTCCAACGCCTCGCGGTCCGATTGCGGGTCGGGCTCGGCGGTGATGCCGTCCGAGTAGCGGAAGCTATATTTGCCGGGGCTGCTCTGCGCGTAGAGGCTGCCGAGGTGGACCTTGGCGGGCACGGTTTGTTCGGTTGGGCTGTCGGCATTGGTGCTGGCCGGGAAGTTGATGTTTACCACCGTGCCCTTGGCTGGTGGCTGCTTGAGTGTTTCCAGCGCGATGCGCCGAGCATGTTCGGCTGCGCTGGACAGAGAGTCGGTCAAGGCGCCCTCGGTCTGGCCGTTGCTTTGTTGAATATTGGCAAACAAATGATTCGGCACACATTTGCTAAACGCAATCGCGGGCAGATTCCACAGTGCGCCTTCGATCGCGCCAGCCACGGTTCCGGAACTGAGGATTAGCGTCTCGGTGGTGTTGAAGCCAATGTTGATGCCAGACAGGACAATGTCGGGTAGTTGCGGCAGTAGATTGCCGAGTGCGATGTTGACGCAGTCGCTCGGCGTGCCACTGATAGCCCATGCCTCGACGCCGGTGGGGAAGAGAGCCGGGCTATGGATGACTTCGATCTCGCCGTGTCGAGTGACGGCTCGACCGATCCAGCTTTGCTCAAAAGCAGGCGCGGCAACGCTCACTGTAAAATCAGGCAGCAGCGCATCGACGAGGCGATGCAGGAAAATGGAATCGATTCCATCGTCGTTGGTGACAAGAGCGTGTGGTTTCATGGGCGGGTGGTTGCTGGCGCGGTGTGAGATGTTTACAACGATTGTTTAGACGCCGCCGGGACGAGCGAGTACGGCGGCGGGGGCTTCGGTGATGCGCGCCCGCACAGATTCTGGGATCTCGACCGACTGCAGTTCGCCATTGTCGACGAGCTTAGTCAGGATAGTCGTCAGGTGCGCTTTGGCGGTTTGGGTGCGGCTGCCGTCTGCATTCTTGCGGAAAATGCGGAATTGATAGTCGATCGAGCGATCTTTGACCGCCTTGACTGCGAGGTGGATGTCAATGCTGTCGCCAAAGCGCAGCGGCGCGGTGAATTTACACTCAGCGCGAGCGCGTGGCCAGCCGACTAATTCGCCAGGCGCTGTGTTGATCAGGTCCACGCCCGCGGCCTCGAAAAAGTCGCGCTCTGCAGTTTCCATGTATTTGAAAAAATTCGAAAAATGCACAAGGCCAGCCATGTCAGTTTCGGAGAATTCAACGCGTCGTGTAGAGGTGTGTTCATATGCCATGCCGAGATAGATGCGCACTCGTGTGCTTTTGGCAAGCCGCGTTGGTGATTGTGGTGCTTTGTAGCGCGCGTGCTGGCTACAGAACCCCCGTCTGACGACGGAGGCCACGTTGTCGGGTAGCCTCGATCGTGAGATCAGGGAGCGTTTGTGTGGCGCGTGTGCTGGCTACAGATCCCCCGTCTGACGGCGGAGGCCACGTTGTCGGGTAGCCTCGATCGTGAGATCGGGGAGCGTTTGTGTGGCAGCGTGCTGGCTACAGAACCCCCGTCTGACGACGGAGGCCACGTTGTTGGGTAGCCTCGATCGTGAGATCGGGGAGCGTTTGTGTGGCGCGCCTGCGACGCCTATCCGAGCTTCGCGGCAACAATGGCGCGTACCTTGAGCATGTCTTGCCCGAACACGCGGATGCCTTGGGCGAGTTTTTCGGTGGCCATCGCATCTTCGTTGAGTAACCAGCGGAAGGATGCCTCGGAGGCATCGATCTGTTCGATATCGGCAGTTTGGGCCGCTTCTGGGTCGAGTTTGCGTGGCACGTCGACATTCATCCCTTGCAACTCCTCGAGCAGATTCGGACTGATGGTCAATAGGTCGCAACCCGCAAGTTCAAGAATCTCGCCGATGTTGCGGAAGCTGGCACCCATTATTTCGGTGTCGTGGCCGAATTTCTTATAGTAAGTGTAGATTTCGCCGACGCTGATCACGCCAGGGTCGGTTGCTGCGGTATAGTCGGTGTCATTGTTGGCCTTATACCAATCCAGTATGCGGCCGACAAAGGGCGAGATCAATTGTGCGCCCGCTTCGGCGCAGGCCACCGCTTGCACCAGCGAGAACAGCAGCGTCATGTTGCAGCGGATGCCTTCCTTTTGCAGGATTTCGGCGGCGCGGATGCCTTCCCAGGTCGACGCCAGTTTAATCAAGATACGTTCGCGTGGCGTGCCCTTTGCCTCGTAGAGCGCAATCAACTCGCGGGCTTTGGCGACGGTCTTGTCGATGTCGAACGACAGGCAGGCGTCCACTTCGGTCGAGACGCGGCCGGGGACGATTTCGAGAATTTTTTGGCCGAATCCGACTAGTAGGTGGTCAATGACGAGATCAATGCGTGCTTCGCCAGTTTTGCCAGAGTCCTTGGTAGCATCGATTGCGGCATCGAGCACCGGTAAATATGCTTCTTGTTGCAGGGCCTTGAGGATCAGCGACGGGTTGGTGGTCGCATCCTGCGGCGCATAGGCCTCTAGTGTGGCGAAGTCGCCGGTGTCGGCGACGACGGTTGTCAGTTGTTTGAGTGTTTCGAGTGTATTGGGCATAGATTTAGGAGTTAGATGGATCCGGTGTCGGGTTTCAATTAGATAGAGGGGGATGGTTGAATTTAATTTATCGAATTCGTTGCGTAGCCTTGCGTGGAGGGGCATCGCCTCGATGTCCGCTTAATAGTACCAGTTACGGCGCCTTATTGATAACGCACGAATAAGCCAGCAGCGCCCATCCGGCGATCAGGCTTAGCCCGCCGAGCGGTGTGATCGGGCCGAGCCAGTTTGGTCCGTCGAGTGCCAGTCCATAGAGTGAGCCGGAAAACAGCAGCGTGCCGATGAAGAAGCAGGGGCCAATCATTTTAGGCAGGACTTGCCGTTCGCAGATCAGTGACAGCAGAATGAGGCCGAGCGCGTGCCACATTTGGTAACGCACGGCAGTTTCCCAGGTTTGGATCGAATCGTGTGCGCTGAGTGTTTGCTTGAGGGCATGCGCGCCAAACGCTCCGAGTAGCACCGCGCTAAACGCAAGTATTGAGCCGAGCAGTCTATATTTATGGGCAATATGCATAGTAAAAGTGGTGTAGTTTAGTCGTGGATACGGCGTTTGGCCGCGGTCTGGCACGCTAGGCGTGGCAATCGCTAAGGTAAATGGTTATTTTTTTGCTTGCAGTGTGGTGTAAAAAAAGCCTTAAAGGGTGGAAATATATGCGTATTACTTCACCTAAAGTTTGGGCCGTTGCACTTGTTGCGACAGTTTTATCTACTCCAATTTATGCTGCCGATGCGGATGCCACTGCCGATCGTATGGCACAATTGGAAGCGCGTTTGATTGCGATGGAAGCCCGTCTCGCTGCGGCGGAAGCAGGTCCGCAAGCTGCGTCGAATGTTTCGGAAGCACGTATGGTCGAGCTTGAAACACGCCTGGCTGAGGCTGAGCAAGAAACCAAAGAGGTGAAGGCATTGGCTGCCACTGGTGGTAATGTGTCGCAGGCATCGATTCTCGGCAATGCGGCGACGTTTGATATTTTAGCTAACAGCGCTTGGCGCAACCTGCGTTGGACGCAGGCAGAGCAGTGGGAGGCCGTTCGCCCAGGCGCATCGATGGCTGTTGTGGTTGAAGCACTCGGTCATCCACCGCGCTCGGTGGATTCGCTCAAGCCACGGGTCGACGAAGTTTTTTATTATGAAACCAGTATCCGCGACGACGGTAATTCATTGCGCGGCAAGATTAGTTTCAGGAAGGGTAAAGTGCTGACCGTACAAAAACCAAATTTCAAAGCAAACAAAGCGGCTCAATAGAGCTGCGCTGCTTGTTTCGGGAAACAAAACAAACAAAACAAACAAAACAAAATAAACTATGAAAAACAAAATTGCTATCGCATCTGCATTTCTTGCAGCCACGAGCTTTTCGATGGGTGAAATCGTTGTTAACGAATTCCTTTCGTTCGAAGGCTTTGTAGATTCCTCTTATTCACACACTAATTCTGATGAAGATGCAGGTGGACAAGAGTCCGACAACAGCTTCCAAGTCGATCAAGTTGAAATCAGCTGGATGTTCAACTTCGACGTTGTCACTGCCCAAATCGATCTTGAGTATGAAGATAACGAGGGAGGCGATTTTTATGATGACGAAGTTGAGCAAGCCTTCGTGAACTACGCACTTGGTAATGGTGACGTCATCACTGCCGGTCGCTATGCATCGATGCTTGGTTTCGAAGCGTTTGAGCCAACGGGTCTCTACCAGTACTCAACTGCTTACACAATCAATGATGTCTCCGACAACTCGACTGAACCTCAGGGATTCCAAGCAATTAGTGAATACGTGCAAGGTGTGAAATTCACACGCACATCAGACACTACCTTCTTCGGCATCTCGCTTCAAGACCAGTCTTTTGGTACTAATGCCGGCCGCCTTGGTGGTGACAGTAATGAAGCCGGTGAAGGCGACCAAGACGACGACAGCAGCTACGCTGTTGAAGTGGCTGGTTCGATCGACCTCGGCAACGGCTTCAACTTGTTTGCCGGTGTTGCCCTCGAAGATGCTGACTCAGGTGACAATGAACTATTCAATTTCTATGCGACTTACGAAACTGGCGCATGGTTGTTCGCTGCTGAACTGAACGTTGGTGAAAATGAGCAGTTGGGAGCCCTCGATGATGTTGATTACTCGAGTGGTCTGTTGATGGCGAATTACGCTTACAGCGATGTCGCTTCGGTGACGGGTCGTATCAGTATGGTCGAAATTGAGACAGGTCCTGACGATTATGACTTCAAAAAGTACACAGTTGCGCATAACTATGCTCTTGCTGACAATCTGTTGCTTATCGCTGAAATCAGCATGGGTGAGTTGGAAGATGACGGTGATGATTACGATATCACTGAGTTCGCTGTCGAGCTGCTCTTCACCTTCTAATTCGGCTTCAGTCTAATTAGAGCGTAAAGAAATTACATTTCAAAAGCCCTCCGGTTCGCCGGGGGGCTTTTTTTTGTCTGAGCATCATGAGCCATCGTGGCCTCCGTCGTGAGACGGGGGTGTTTCGGGCGTGGCCTCCGTCGTGAGACGGGGGTTCCTTGCGGTTCGGGAGGGACCACCTCCGCGTGGCCCGCGCCGGTTTAGCCCGTCCGCGTCGGTTTAGTCAGTTGCCCCACAATGACAGCTAAATAGCTGCGAGGCACTGCGGACGAGGCGGAGCTCGTCCCTCTCGCAAATCCTGCTGCGTGCTGCAACTTAAAATCACCTACTCGCAAATCCTGCTGCTTTCCGCTTGCATCTGCATCTCCTTCGCCTAACTCCTAGACGTGATATGAAAATCGTTCTCGCATACTCAGGAGGCCTCGACACCTCCGTTCTGGTTAGCTGGCTCAAGGAGCACTACAACGCCGAAATTATTACCTACGCGGCCGACGTCGGCCAAGAGGAAGAACTCGATGGTTTGGCTGAAAAAGCCAAGGCGACTGGCGCGTCGGCGCACTATACCGTCGACCTGGTCGAAGAGTTCGCCCGCGACTTCATCTTCCCGATGATGCGCGCCAATGCGATCTACGAAGGTCAGTACTTGCTCGGCACTTCGATTGCACGGCCGCTGATTGCCAAGGCCCACGTCGAGATCGCTGAGCGCGAAGGCGCGGATGCCGTCGCCCACGGTGCCACGGGTAAGGGCAACGACCAAGTGCGCTTCGAGCTCGGCTATGCCGCACTCGCACCGGACCTTGAAATCATTTCCCCATGGCGCATGGAGGTCTTCCGTAAGGCATTCCCAGGCCGCACCGAGATGATCGATTACTGCCGCGAGCACAACATCGACGTCGAGGCCAGCGCTTCGAAGCCCTACTCGATGGACCGCAACCTGCTACATATTTCGTACGAAGCCGGCATCCTCGAAGATCCTTGGTTTGACCCGACCACGCCGGACAACAAGGCGATGTACAAGCTGACGGTTGATCCAGAAGATGCACCCGATGAGGCGCAATACATCGAGCTCGACTTCGAGCGGGGCGACTGTGTGGCAGTCGATGGCGTCGCGATGAATCCTGCGGCAGTGATGAAGCACCTCAATGCGGTTGCGGGTAAGCACGGCGTCGGTCGTGTCGATATTGTTGAAAACCGCTTCGTTGGCATGAAGAGCCGCGGCGTGTATGAGACCCCGGGCGGCACCATCCTGCTGCAAGCGCACCGTAATATGGAGAGCCTGACGATGGATCGCGAACTCGCGCACTTGCGTGACAGCATGATCCCTCGCTATGCCGAGTTGATTTACAATGGTTTCTGGTATGCGCCCGAGCGTGAAGCGCTGCAGGCTCTGATCGACGATTCGCAAAAGACCGTGACCGGCACCGTCCGTCTCAAACTCTACAAGGGCAACGTCACCACCGTCGGGCGCAAGTCGCCGCTGTCGCTGTATGACGAAGACATCGCGTCCATGGAAGGCGTCGATAGCGATTACAATCCAGACGATGCCAGCGGTTTCATTCGCTTAAATGCCTTACGCCTGCGCCGCCGTGCAATCGCGCAAGGCGGCCCCGAGATCGCGTCCGAAAGCAAGTTGCAGAAAGACTAAGTCCGTGCAGCTTCAGCAATTTACCAGCGGGGAAATGTGGCGACACGTTTCCCCGCTTTTTTGTGGGTAGCCTCGATCGTAAGATCGGGGAGCGGTGATCGCGCCCAGAACCCCCGTCTGACGACGGAGGCCACGTGCGCTAGGTAGCCTCGATCGTAAGATCGGGGAGCGTCAGGATTGGCCGCCGCGCTGGTAGGCATGGAAGCATTTCCAGAATACGCTGGAGTCAACGTGGTACAGGCTTGGGTAACCAGGAACCATGGTTCCTTGAAAGGACCATTCTTCGATGGTCTCGACTAGATTCGCGCGAACTGGATTATTGCGGACGTAGTTGCAGGTGTCGGCAAAGAGCGAGCCAGTCCTTTCGTCTTGTTGGATCACGTGGTCGTAGGCTTGTTTTTGTAGTGGCAGCTGCAGGTGCGTGCGCAGCAATCGGTTTGCTAGTAGTTGGTTGCTGCTTTGTTGAGACCCTATCCAAATTAGATGAATATGGTCCGGCATTAGCACGTAGGTGGGGCAGGCGATTTGATAGCGGCTCATCGCATGCAAGAGCACTTCTCTAAAGTGCGCATGAAATGGGTCATCAAGCCAACCTGTGGCACGATCTTTTACAACATGCGTCCAAAATACATACGCGGGACCCAAGTAATGAGATTTGCCCAGCCTAGGGAGCCTCCTTTCTGTCCACATGAAAGTAACATTAAATACCGTTAGGTTTAAGGCGAGCTAATTTGATGAGTTGAGGCAACGCGCGCAGAACCCCCGTCTGACGACGGAGGCCACGTGTGCTGGGATCTCCCCCCTCTCACGACGGAGGCCACGTGTGCTGGGATCTCCCCCGTCTGACGACGGAGGCCACGTGCGCTAGGTAGCCTCGATCGTAGGATCGTAAGATCGGGGAGCGGTGATCGGGCAAGACCTTCCCACGTTCAAACCTTCCACCCCCACACCTACACCGACAAGGTCTGGCTGACTTGAAACACGCTGGTGACGATGCCGATCGCGATCAGCGCGACCATCAAAAATGCGCAAATCAGCGCGCCCGACGCCACCAGGTTGGTCAGTAGCCCGAGGCGCTTGGTCAGCTCATTGCGAAAGCCTTTGGTCACCTCGGTCATACTGTGGCCGAGGTTGCCGGTGTTTTCGCCGACGGTCAGGATGTCGATCGCCA
>Ga0206125_10004622_pt1 | contig 12044 bp, 13 predicted proteins | sample Helgoland_Spring_4_FD_148598 | JGI IMG/M metagenome (GOLD analysis project Ga0206125, IMG submission 148598) | Pelagic subsurface seawater microbial communities from Kabeltonne, Helgoland, North Sea - Helgoland_Spring_Bloom_20160331_1 | ecosystem: Environmental > Aquatic > Marine > Epipelagic ...
AAAGAGGAAGGAAGAACATAAGAAAAAAAAACAAGAAGAATCCATATTTTCGAACATGAATAAAATAGTAGATGATGCAAATGCACGTGTGCAAGAGGAGCGTGGGAAGGCAGTACGGACGATGGTTCAAAATAAAAAATTACTTCTCAAAATACGAGAATATGAAAAGAAACTTGGCATAGAAGCATCCGATGCTTTTAGAGAAGAATGACCTTTGGGCTAATTTATTCTTGCACATAACTACAGATATTATAACATGTACACTGTACAAGAAAACCTCCTGATGATTTCTAAGTATCTTTCTATAACTACATTCATCGCCAGTTTAGCAATTGGTCTATTTATCGTATACATCTGGGGGCCAGAGGAACACGTAGTTTATGTATATCCCACACCCGATAACGCAAATCGCATACAATACAAAGACAATGCAGATAATTGTTTCACCTTTAACTCGACAGAAGTAGACTGTCCTACAGATGACGGAGAAATAAGTAAAATACCTATTCAGAAATAACCAAGCAATCTAGCAAAATACATAATATTAACGTACTATATCATGCATTTATCAAAGTTTGTACAATCTGAGACAGGACGACACATCATGTCAGCTATTTTAGGATTCGGTCTTGCAACTCTGTTTCGCATCTCATGTGAGAACCGGAACTGTGTTAAGTTTAAGGCGCCCGACATGTCTGAAGTCGATGATAAAACCTTCAAACATGGAGACAAATGCTTCAGGTTTGCACCCAACACACGACAATGTTCGAATACCGCCAACTCAGTCACTTATTAAAATTAAATTATACGTATCGCGCGTAATGTAGGAATACAAACTATGTCTTTATAAAGTAGATTATGTCGAACATCGCATCGCTACCGACTGACCCCGCCGGCGGAGGCTCCATTGGAGGCAATGTTCAACTCAGCGCAGTTGAACAGAACAATGTTATTAGCAATATGCAAGCGAGTGTCAACACACAAATGGGCGGAGGGCAACAACCCGTTGAATTATCGCAATCTACTATCGCGGAACTTGTATCAGGAATACAGAAGATGTCAAACAGTGGAAACACTTCCCTCCCTACTAGAGATATTCCTATGTCAGAGGCAGGGGTTGCAGTCGATGAAACAGTCAAACCGAATTACATACCCCCTTCCAATAATACAGATTATATCAACGATTATATATCCAACGAAAGCATTCTACGCGATCACGAAAAATCGGAAACTGCCACAAAAACAGTAGAAGACATGTACGATGAGTTTCAGACACCTGTCCTTGCGGCCATGTTGTACTTTATATCTCAAATGCCCGCTACAAAAAAGTACGAGACACGGTTCATTCCAGGACTATTCAACACAGACGGAAATATGAACCTATACGGGATCATGTTCAATAGCGTTGTCATGTGCGCTATTCTATTCATCGTTAAACGACTCATGAATGCAGTATAATCATTCATATATGTTTCTTTTTACGTAACATAATTACGTAAAAAGTTTTCCCGAATGTGTATATAATGTTAATGCTGTATACATAAACTCAACTCAATGTAAAGTATGGAGTCTATAATATTATTTACAGTTAAGACATATTCTGGTGAAGAAATCCCAATTTATGGACCAACTAGTGAAAGATTATTATCACCAAAACCAGTAAACTCAAATGTAAAATATGGGAGGTATATCATGAGAGAACGTGATGAGAAATTAAAACATCTAGATACATGTACATGGAATATTTGGAATGATAAATTGGAAAAAGAAAAAAGGAAAATATATATAGAAACAAACTGGAAATTACGTGTTTTGAATGAACAATAATATTCAATCCAAAACTATACAGACATATATGTGTTCTTTTTACGTAACATAATTACGTAAAAAGCTTTTCCCGATTACCTGATTCGAACAGGTGACATTTCGATTTCTTTTAGCACAACTACAGTCAAATGCTCTACCAACTGAGCTAAATCGGGATAATATGGGGATCATCCCCAATATACGTACAACATGTATCTCTATATTAATACACTCCAAAAATGACCAATATATATTTTCACGATAATGAATATGAAGAATGATATTGAAAATAACATAGATGAAACATTCATTCCAGAGTTTACCACGGATATGATTATCGATATTGACACACGGTATTATGCAGAAATAAGACAAACACAGGTAGAACATCAGCAATCTGGTAGCGACAGTGAAAGTGAAAGTGAAGATGCCGAACAATTATATGACACATTACACTACAACGAACTCATAAATGAACACGTACTGAATATAGAACAAATGTATGCACAAATGTATGAGTATAACTCTATTGAAATCATACCAGATAATGCCCCGACTACTATGAAACAAATTACAGAATACAACAATCTTAGAATAAACAAACGTCTATTTTATTTACGCGAAATAGAACCAATTATCATCAATGATAGCGAGAACTTACGCGATGTAATATCCATATTATCATATAGCATATAGCATACAGACTATTTCATCCTAACTGCCATTTACGATAACGTTTTTGGTTCAGATGTACTATCAGTGCTGCTGGGGGTAGGAGCATCAGAACTACTAGAAGTGGATAATAAGCCAACCGCATCATCTTTCAGATCTGGAACGGACGGTAAGCTTTCGCCCAATAGTGGTCCCACCGACGACGTTAACGACGTTAATGCACCAGCACCAGTTGCAGCGCCCGCTATTTTAGCGAGGTCTGGTGTTGGAATGTGAAACCCTGAACGTTCAACCTCTTCGTCTATGTGAGGCTCTCCTGGTTCAAGATCGCATTTACGAAAACTATTTGTATACCCGATTAACCCTTCAGTAAAATTATCGCATGCAGAGATTTTGTATTTTTTATACACATCAGTAAAGTAATACATGCATAACACTGCAAAAATACCAGACAATAGATAACTTGTTCCCATTACAGAGTAAATATCCATGAGCATATAAATTGTCATGATAATCATGATGATATGTCGATATACTTTAAACGTCAAACTTATCTGTTTGGTTATGGAAAAAATCTCCTTCTTTGGTGAGTTTGTTTTATTAAAAATCTTACAGTTCGCCTCTTTTGCAGCAGCCAACTCTTCAGGGCTTGGTTTATTGTCGGGATCCTTTTCAGAAGAGCCTCCACCACTCATAGGTTGACTTGGACTAGCCGGATCAGCAGGCTCTGCAGCTACTGGCGGGATATCATTACTCGCTTCTAACACAGAAGATAAGGCCTCATCTATTTCACCCTTTTTGGAGTATACCAATTGGGTACGTGTAAGAAGCGTACTTAGTCCTAGAAGGATTGCTAGACCAACTCCTGCACCAGCTGTTAGAGGAAGAGCACAAATGACAATAAGGAGGACTAATATCGTAAATGGAGACGAAGGCCAGGTCCATATACCACCATCAGGGCGCCAGGATTTTCTCGTTGGGTTTTCTTTTGTCACTGTTCCTAATTCCAGAAGCATTCCCCAATTCGCAAGAGAACTAAATACAAAGACCAGGAATGCCCAAAAACCAGAAATCTGAAAGATCAATGGAATGATAGTGAACGACATATACATGATAAACCATTGGGGTAGCCAGGAATTTACAAACCCATACAGATTACTATGCATTGAATAATAACTAATTGCGGCAGCCTGCATACATGAACCGAAATAATAGGTAAGATTATTCGATTGCGCACTTATGGTCCAGGTACGGATTGTCTTTAACAAAGTAGAGTCTTGAAACAATGCCAAGTTCCCTTTTATGGGAAATGTTGCCTTGATTGATTTTTCTACGCCCTTGTCAGATGTTGTCAGAAAGTCCATATGAATCTGATCCATCTCAATATCTTTATCTGTATATGGTGCAGTAGAAACACAGGTGGGTAAAAGACCAGATTGTGACAGGCGAGCCTGCTGAATACATATAATGCCAAGAATAACATGAACCGTAAGCTTTAAACCACTCTTTACTATATTTTTGACAAGAGTAACAAGTTTTTCTTTCATTGGAACTGATTTTTCATCTCGTGCTTTTTTTACTCGAGATGCTGTTATGCTTGAACTTGCCATAAATACTCGTACGTACTGTACTCGAATATTATTATTTGGCTATACAGACACGCTGAACAAATGATATGATATACGCCGTCTTCATATTAACCAATAGCACAAAATACAAGCATTACGTAAGTAGGTCTTCGCCACCGATATCAGATACTATAGTCGGATGCGGTGCTATATCAGCGATATGTTTGTCTAAATATCTATCGATGCGGTTGATATCCAGTTTCGTAATGTCATAATTATCCGAAAGGGTAACTCGATATTCGTCGTGTTCATCTCGACTGAGTGACCTGAAAAAAAGAAACATGTCCTTCTTATCCATACCAACCTGCTGACACATGTTATGAATAAACGTTGAATTGTTGTACTCAGTTGAATATTTTGTCAATACTTTCGTGAACCGCATTGTAGTCAAGGCATTATTCTCTGAAACATATCCAACACTATTGTGCAAAATATGACTATTATAGAATGTTTTCATAAGAGAACTCAACTCGTTAAACTGCCATATCTGCTTTTGGAAAGTTATTCGATCGATGTAATCTGAAAAACACATGTTATTAAGGAACTTTAGATACATAACAATCGCATCAGACCTATTATCCATACTTTGTAAAATGTCGATCACGTTCTCATGCCATAACAGACCAACGATCGTACGGTCTGTATCGTTCATTATGATATTGTGTTCATCGATTGTGTGAGAAGATGAAAATAAATTAGTAGTTATTTGCTTAGTATCGTCGTTACAACACTTGGGAAACATTACTGTTTTTAATAATCCCATAGTTACACGAGTTGGACATCTTACATAGATGGAATGTAATGTAGCAATGCGGCGCAAGTCGCCCTGAATATTGGCGGATATGTACGTCTTGCATTGTGAGCTTATGCTTGGCATCACATTTTGAAGAACTTCATACATCTGCGTTGAGTCGATTCGAGGAAGTTCAAACACAACACATACATTCATAAGTTCCTTAATTTTCTTGTCAGTGTGATAGTTGCTTATACAAATAATCGGCGAATTAGCTACCTCCTCATTCCGCTGCTTTTTCGTCTTTTTAGGGCGGATCAACTTAATGAGAGCATTAATCCCACCCTTGTCGCCACTATTCATTCCATCAATCTCGTCCATGATAATAGCGATAGGCTTCTTCTTTTTAGACAGAGTACTCATGATATTCATATCCGACATGTTAGGACGGGTCAATGATTCTATCACACCCTTATTGCGTATGTCACCAGCATCAAACAAGACGGCATCATATTCTATACTTTTCAGAAGGGTTTTGATAAAATGGGTCTTACCAGATCCGGGATCACCGCATAAATATATACCACGCTTCTGAGTCAGATCATGCTTGGTATTCTCAAAATTAAGCAAAAAACTGCGAATATTATTAGCAGTTTCATCTCGATTAAGTAATGTATCTAGATTGGGAATATCCATAATATAGATACATAAACGATTAGGTTTATGTTGTGTTGTGTTGCGATTCTATCACATTGTTATTTTGTAGGTTCTTCTTTACTAAACCCAAACTGGGTGCGAGGAAGTTGCTTGGGATAAGATGATAATATTGGATGCGACATGGGCTGAACCAATGTACTCGCATCACGCAGATACTTGTTATACGACACCGTAGCGCCATACACCTGCGGAACAGCATATTCAAGAACGCGATTGTTTAGAACTACTATTTGTTGGGTAACACTATCTTTTGAATTTTCAGCATTCTCAAGAAAAATGCTGCGCATAATGATCTTAAGCGTATCAGAGTTTTGATCACAGATGCGATACTGACTATTAGATTTCTTATATACACCAGATTTAATACCATTTTGGAGTATGCGCATATTCTCGCTAGAAAAAAATGCATCTGACAGTGCGGTAGGATTCCATATACCCTGCGTCGCATTCCTAAACGAGGCGGGATCAGAAACAGGCATCTTATCGTACATTTTAAACAACTTTGATGTATCGGTATCTGGTTCCATTACATTTACACGACCATTATAACTAGGTTCTCTCTCTGTTCGACTTGTCATTCTAATATATCCTATCGTGATACTTTATTTTTGCACACACGTACTAAAATATCACCACTATATATATACATCATTGCTATGCTTGGTTTAGACCCTTTTCAAACTAAAGTTGTTGGCGTTGCATGCGTCATTCTCATCATCATGCTATCCATTATTGGGTATCTTTTAGCAAACTCAAGATTATCGGATAAAACGTGGCCACCCACCATCGCAGTATGTCCTGACTATTGGGAAGACGCAACAGGAACTGGGAAACACTGCACAAACCCGCACAATTTAGGAAGATGTGATGTAAGCAAACAAGGAAGCGATGGGGTAAATCTCACGTATTACGCAAAACCAGCTATGAGATGCGAAGCGGGAAAATTGTTTAGAGATACATGTAACCTCTCATGGGACGGCATCACAAACGACGACAACGCGTGCGCGTCTGCAGACTCCAAGAAAAAGGACGACTCCTCCTCCATGCCACCATACATGACTATTTTCCTAGTCATATTGGTCATCGTCGCACTCATGTATCTAATGTCAAAACGCGGTGGCGGAGAGACAGCATAAACATACAACAGACTAACACACATGCTAAATGAAATAATATACGTATTACTTCATTTTTATATATTTAGGTATACTATAAAATATGGCTAGTATTAGGAGTGTTTCTGCTGCTGGAGGCGGTAACCATGTTATTATTGGCGACGAGATAGTTCCTATTAGAGATGATGCTACTCCCCAAGCAATAAACTCGTTACAAAGAAGAATGGAGGTTATCAAACAAAGGCACAACGATCCAACAAGAAAACGTGCACGCTTGATTAAGGTGGGAAGTGATGCGCTTGCTCTGACTCCACTATTACAACAAAATCCGGTTATAAGCCAGGTAATTACCCAAATGCAACATATGGCCCAATCTGATGCCGTAGCCAATGTAGTCCCATATGTCAATATGATAGCAGAAAATGGTGATATTAGTGTTGCTGCTATAAAACATCGTACTGGTGAGCTAATTGACTCCCTAAGAAATTGGGGAATTCAAAGAAAAAGCGCTCTATTTGACGCCACGTGGAAAAGTAAAGCGAGCGCTATAGATTTTATAAGCAGCAAACTCGGACACCAAACAATTGAGCAAACAATACTTGCAAATGAAGCGATCGTTAAGTCTGTCGTTCTTAAATACATACGCGATACTACCGTAGGAGGGGAACCAGACACGCCATATCCACAGGCGTTAGAAGAAATTTTAAATATGGGAATAAATGACCCTATATATGTCGAACTAGTTAGCGCTCAACAGAGAGCGGCCGAACTATTCTACTTTAGTGTATGGTCTCGAAGTGCAGTAACTGATATGAACATAGAAACTCGAAGTGTGGTCGAAACCTTTAATGGAAACGGTATCCCGATCCTTCCAAGAGCAAATACAAATGAGGTGGATGTAGATGCATTATCCACAGCACGCGATTATGCTGCAGACATGATGAGACCTGACCCTGCAGATCAAGCGGCGACCGATAAATGGTTAAAGTTCATGCTATATCTAGGACTTTCAAAAGATCCCGATGATGGGGTGAACGGGGCGAAGTATTATGGTATGCCTGCAAACATACAAGAACTAGAGAGAAATCTAAGAACTGATTTTGTAGCTACTGTGACAGACGACCTCAATAGTCTAGAACAACAATGGACATTTTATAAAGATGGTCCAATGAACACTGGCGACAGTACCGTTGGTTATCTTGCACGCATTACTGAGATAAGGACTAGGATTCAAGAGGGTGTAACGGAGATAAACGATGTAATTCACTATGTACGTGGTAACATGGCACAGGTGCGGGATATGTATCCTGGAGTTGAATGGGGATATGCGCAGGCATTTGCGGATGCAGCAAGAGATTATACTGCAGCCACGGGAGCATCGACGGAGGCTTCCGCACAACAGGGGGTGTATGCTGAATTACGCGCTAGAGCAGAAACCATATTTCAGGATATCAAAAAGGTGTTCGACCAGGTCGAAAGTGCAAAAGAAAAAGCACCTGACCATCCGTCACAAGAAAAGGCAACTGCGCGCTCACCTGTTACTCTTGAACCGGGGTCAGCGGGTCCAGGTTTTATTAGTAGTGTTGCTAATCTTATGTTACCTGTGGGTAGAAATCCAGGGGGTGATGACAAGTCGGATCAACAGGAAAAGAGACGAGTCAGAATGAAACCTCTGCCAGAAGGACAGCAACCACCAGTAAGAACAAGAGTTACAAAGAGATCAGTAGAAACCGCTCCACGGGAAGCTCCACGGGAAGATGATAATCCAGGCTTCGGTGGCGCACGCACCAAAAAGAGACGCCCTAAACGCGTCGCCAAAAAGACCCGCAAGGGAAAACGAGGCAAGGTCGGTAGAATGTCGCGCAAGACACGCAAGACTACCCGTGGCCGCAAGGCCAAAAAGGCTAAGAAAACGCGCAAGACCCGCAGACACAAGCGCAAGTAGATGTACAAATATAAAAGTAGAAAATCAAGAAAAGAATTGAATGAGTTCTTTGTGTACACCACTATGCATACACAAAGAACAGACGTATAGTCATTTATCGCTAAAGAATTATGTTTGCCGTAGCATTCATGGAACGCATCGCAGCCCTTTCGGTAGACACCACGCTAGAGCCCATGGCGAATTTGCTCACCGATACGGTGTGTTATATTGTCAACTCGCCGCGCATGTATGAAGACGACGTCTGCCGGCAATCCATTCGTTGCAAAATGACATGGGATTCTCGTCGGCACAAATATGTACCCAATACCTATCTCCCCGTATGCGATAAGGTATAAATGAGGTCATCGTTGATAACATGTTGTATATGGCACAACATGTTGTCTAAATAGAGTAGTAGTATTTAGTAGTATTTATTATGTAACCTAACTAATATAGTTTTTTATTGTGTATTATTTTTAATATTGTGCTATGATATAGTGTTTATATATGACCGCAGTTGAAGTTTTTTTTACAGGACAATCGTCCGCCTCCTGGGCGTATTTTTATACGAGTGATTGGTCATTTTATGATTCTGATGGTAATAAATTAACTGTTGAATCTGTAACTGAACCTACTAATCCTATTAGTGGGGTAGCCCCTCATGTGAACTTTAATCACTACACTCAATCTCAGTATCTACTAGAAAATATTATTGATTCAGACTTATCGAGTTTTTGGATAACAGATAATTATCAAGGTTCAATAAAGTTTAATTTTCCAGCAGGATCCGCAAAACCTCAAAGATACACATGGACAGCTTCTCACGGCATTTGGAATCAAGCCGCGATTCCTACTCAGTGGACTATATATTTAGAAGGATATGAGACATCAGAGGATATAGATGATACCTGGGACACCGTGGGGGATGGCCAAGTTATGGGTCCTTATAATCTTCCTGCACCCGCACCTTCAACCATCTGTTTCCCAGCGGGTACGCCCGTCCTCACGGATCAAGGCGAGGTAGCAATCGACAAGATTGATCCTAAGAAGCATACGATTCGTGCAAACAAGATTGAAGGTATAACAGAAACAACCAGCATTGAAAACTATGTAGTCATGATCAAGAAGGATGCGTTTTCTAGAAACGTTCCTTGTCGCGACACGATCATCTCATCAAATCATAAAATCATGTTTAATAACCAGATGGTTCAAGCTCGCGAGTTCGTGGATAAGAAAAAGTTTATCGACACTATTTATAAGGTAGCTTACACTGGTGAGACGTTGTACAACGTGTTGCTAGAAGACAAACATGACCTGATGATAGTAAATAATCTTATCGCTGAGACGTTGAGTCCTACCAGTGTGAATGCATGGTTCTTCCGCAAAATGAAGAGTAATATATCCAATGTAGAGAGAAAAGAGGTAATGGATGCGTATATGCAACGAGTATTCCCAACACCTGTATTATCCGTATCCTCTTTTATGATTGGATGTAAGTAAATAGTAATAGTATTTGAATTGCCGTATCGTATTCGCATCTAAATATTTCATATGATATAGCACATTTGCATATCATATGAAGACAATCTAACCAAAAAATACACTAAATAGAAATGTGTTAGTTAGATAAGATACCTAAATATGTGACCAATATTATCCATGTAGGTATGTTGCTTACTTGCGGCTTTTGCGGCTGCCCTTCTTGCTCTTGCGGCTACCCTTCTTGGCCTTCTTAGTCTCGGACTTGACAAATCCGAACTTACCCTTGCGGGTCTTAAACCCAGCCTTCTCAAGACGCTTCTCCTTCTTGGCGGTTCCGTGCTTCTTCTTGGAGACAATTCTACCGTGCTTGTTCATGATAAGGTGGTGCTTCAAAAGACCTCCAGAGGTCTTGTAAGCGGTCTGATGCCAGACCTTGGCGCGAGAACCCTCAAGTTCTTCGTATTTGCGTCCGTGAATATGGTAATGGCCATCGCTGGATTTCATGTGCTTCTTCACCATGGTATTATACTATGACGAAAGAAATAAATATTTACGACACCCTACTAAACGCGCCTAAATACTAAATATTGCATATTGGTTCAAAACTTGTTTTTGCGCATACCGACCGGTACAGCTCCATTGCGAAGACCGTCTATAATGGGTGCAGGTGGAACACTGTATGGATCTATATCTGGATCATATCCGTATAGTATTTTTCCTCCGCGCGTGTAACGAGCAAGGTCGACCATACGTGCCACCTTGGTCTGTTTTTTTCCTGGGAAGGTTTCCTTAGTGAAATCGCCGATAGGTGTGCAATGGGTAGCACCCGCCTCGCGATACACGTTACATTGTGTTCTGTCTTTGATGATTTGTAGGTATCTAGATGAAAACATGTTTAATCAATATTTAATGCTAAAGAAGAAGTACTCTACGTACATGTTATATTCTTATACATGTGTAATGACGATTCAAAATACACCCAATGTATGCCTAAACCTCAATAAATCAATCACACCAGACACCAGAGACTCCAGAGACTCCAGAATTGAATGAATGTATATAGATACAACGATACATACATTATTACTTGTTCTAGGTTATATTTCCAGTATGAGCGCCAAACAAACCAACCCAACCAAAGCATCTAAGCAATCTGACACTGACACCCAGTTGGCGTCGAAGTACCAACAGAAGACCGATAAACAGCATATCTTAGACAACCCTGATACCTATGTGGGTTCTGTCGAGAACGTGGATTCTGACGTATGGTTGCTAGATTCCGAATCAGGAAAAATCAAATCCACCGCGGTCGAATACATTCCTGCGCTCTACAAGTTGTTTGACGAGGGCATTGTCAATTGCCGTGACCATGTCATCCGCATGGCGCAGGCATGTGCAAACAAGGAAGACGATGCGCTACCTGTCACAAACATTGATATTAGCATTGCCGAGGATGGAACCATTACCATGTACAACGATGGAAACGGCATCGACGTTGCAAAGCACCCTGAATACGAGGTCTGGATTCCTGAGCTTATATTCGGTCGGCTGCGCACTTCTACGAATTACAACAAAACAGAGGAAAAGATTGTTGGTGGAAAAAACGGGTTTGGATTCAAACTCGTTCTCATATGGTCTACACACGGAACAGTAGAAACAGTAGATCACAAACGCGGTCTTAAGTATACACAGGCGTTTCATAACAATCTAGAGGTTATCGACGAACCTAAAATCACCAAGTGCAGAAACAAACCATATACTCGTATCACGTTCAAGCCCGACTACGCGCGCCTCGGCATTCCTGGCCTCAGCCCACATATGATTGAATTATTCCGACGCAGAGTATATGATGTCGCAGCACTCACTGGAAGGGGCGTACGCGTCAAGTGTGACTCTTCTCCGGTTCCAGTGCGCACATTTAGTCAATATGTGGATTTATATCTTGAAACTGCTGCTAAAAAGGTTTG
>Ga0206125_10004623_pt1 | contig 12043 bp, 11 predicted proteins | sample Helgoland_Spring_4_FD_148598 | JGI IMG/M metagenome (GOLD analysis project Ga0206125, IMG submission 148598) | Pelagic subsurface seawater microbial communities from Kabeltonne, Helgoland, North Sea - Helgoland_Spring_Bloom_20160331_1 | ecosystem: Environmental > Aquatic > Marine > Epipelagic ...
TTAAATCCTTTTTCAAATTCAACTATTTTTCCATTTTCATGATAAAGGAAACAATAATAATTATCTATTAAATTTGGTACATAATTTAAATAATATGTACAATATTTTTCCATTATAAATCTATTTCCTATGCAAAACCAATCATTCATGTGAATTTGTGTTTTAGGACTATATACATTATTAGAATATTCTAGCTCATTTAAGTTGATATTATTATAAATTGTATCAAATCTACTCCTAATTACTATATCATATTTAAATTTTTTTTCATTTTCATATTCTTTCATAAGTTCAAAGCATTTTTCAATTTTATAAAATTGTGAAATATTTGAAAATATACCTGATTCTTGTCTTCCTCCTTTTGTTATACCAAAATCATAAAATTTTTTATGATTATTATCTTTGATTAGATTATTTTTAAAATTATGAATGTTATACGATTTTGAATTATTTAATATTTCATATTTTTTTAATTTATTACCAAAAGTTTTTTTTAAAATATTATTTTCTATATATTCTAATGATTCTTCGTATGTTTTATTTTTTATATTTTTATATAATCTAAAGCTATTATTATTTGTAACTAAACAATTATTATCCGAAAATATTTGACAATCTTCTTCTCTATTATAATAACAATTTTCTTCTGTTATAGCAAATACATCAATATTATATTTTTCAACTTCTAATTTCCATAAATCACATAAAGATTTTTCATTTTTTTCTTGAAAATTAAATTTACCTAATTGTCCTGTTATTATTAAAGCGATTTTCATTATATATATTAAATCAATAAAAAAAATAAATATATATATATATATATATATATATATGAATGTTGATTTTGAAGTATTAGTTTCTTCAATTGGTGGAGTTGGAAGTAGTTGTTTATTTGATTTTATTTCTAAGTATAAAAAAACGAATAAAAACCATTTTTCGCCTTATACTGATGGTTCAGAATATAAACATATTATGTCACCACCAAATATAAATATTCAAAAATGTATTTTTGTTGTAGGAAATGTTTATGAATCATTTTTAAGTTTATCAAATGGAAATTTTATTGATAATGAACCATCAATAAATTATGTACATGTAAGAAATAAAAGATTAGATATAAAATATAAATTTGATAATAATAATTTTAAATTAAAAAATTTAAAAAAAGATTATTATGATACTTATGAACAAATAAATAATTTTTTAACTAGCAATGTGTGTTATCCTATTATGATTATTAAATATGAAAATATATGGGATAATATTGATAAAATATTAAACTTTTTAAATATTGATATAAATGAAAAAAAAAATTTTCCATTAAAATATGAAAGAAAATCTAAAATTGAAAATAATTTATATAAAAATAATATTATAAATATTTATGAAAAATCGCAATTATTAATTAATAAATTAAATGATACTTTAATTATAGAAAATACTTAAATGGCATTAAAGATATTATAGATTTTATAAAAAAAAAAATTTAAAATTAGGTGATTTTTGGGAAAATTTAAAAAATATTAATAATATTTTAGAACCTGGTAGCTATAGTTGTCCTATTACACCATTTATTTGTTATAAATGTAACTGTAAAGAAAGTTTTTTATTTGATTTACCTACTAGACCTGAATCTAAATCTGGACAAGAGAAATTATTTGAAAATTTAAATACAAAATTAAATTTTTATTTCGGTGATTTTTTTAAGAATTGTAATGAAAAAATTAAAGATAATAGTATAGATTTAATAATTGATGGTTGCTCTGTTACTCATTTTTGTGGAAATAATGGTAATTTAGCTTGGAGTAAATTAAAAGATGTTTGTGATAAAAAATTAAAAAAATTTGGATATATAATAATATCAAGTGATATAAGATATGAAAATCATGATGATATTTTTAAAAATAATTCTGATCAAGAATTTGTATATATGAAAGATATATTGAATATATTTAAAAATTATAAAATTATAAATAAACCATTAATCAGTAACGAAAGCTATAATTTTTTTAATAATTATAGTGGTAGAGTATTACATGTTTGTTTTCAAAAAATGATATAATATTTAATTAAGTATTTTTTCTAAATTATTATTATTTCTTTCTAAGTTTATAGATATAGATGTTGGATATTTATTTGTTTCTGAGTAATCATTAATTAAATATCGTTTTCCATGATATAAATCAAATATAATGTTATCATATGGTATATTATATTTTTTCAATTGTTCAATTGTTTTTTTTTCATATATTTTTTTTCTTGCTGTTGTTAAAATTATTTTTACTTTTCCTGTAGAATATAATTTATTTAGATAATCAACATTATTTTCAATAGCATCTGTCTCTCCCCATTTTTTTTTTGAATATTCACCGCTATTATAAACTAAAGTACCATCTATATCGACAAATAAAGTTTTGTATTCTTTACAAAAATTTTCCCAATCTTTTTGTTTAGAAAAATCTAAAATATTATTTACTTTCATCGAATAAAATATTTTATTTTTAATAATACATTTAAAAATAACATGAGATATATAAATTTCAGATATATTCTTAATTTTACAAATTTCTTCATAACTTTCTAAAAATAAATTTACATCATTAAATATATATGCACCAATATTTACATAGTTGCTAATTATTTCTTTTTCTGATATATTTGTAATATGGTTTAAATTATTAAATTGAATAAATGATTTATTATCTAAATGAGATAATTCTACTGAATTACAATAATATACATAATTACCAATTATTGGACTAAAATCAAATATTGATTTATAATCTTTTATTAATAAAGGACCAATAATATTATTTTTTTTTATACAATTATAAATTGTTTTTGAAGGACTTTTAAATATAGTATCTTGAATATCAATTATAATTTCTATATTTTTAAAATAAAACATTGACTTAAAATCATCTAAATTAAAGTATGTATCAAATTCTTCTTTATGAACTATAATATAAATTTTATTAATTAATAATAAATCAATATGTTCAATTACTTCTTTTATCATTAAGTTACCATTAGGACAAGTTAAAAATGCTGGATTTTTATTTATATTATATTTTTTTACATAATTTATGGTAGAAATTAATAAATTCATATTATATATTATTATTTTTTTTTATTCATAATTAATATTAAATAAACATTTTATTAAATATTCTTTTATTTTTGTAGATCTACAATACTGAATAATTCTTAAAATATTCATTATTTCAAAATATTTATAAATTAATTCATAATATACATATTTTTTAAAATAATTATCAATTTTATTATCTAATTCATTCATAATAATTCTTATTTTATTTTTATCCAAGTTATGATTATATAGCTCTAATGTCCAACAAAATTTTGTATCTTGTCTTATTTTTACAATATCAAATATAGGTGACTCAATAAATGAATCAAGAAAATCTATTAAAAATAATTTATTATTTAGAGGGTCAATTAATATATTAGATAAAGTTAAATCTCCATGACAATATCCAATTGGAATATTTATATTAATTATTTCACTTATTTTATTATTTAAATATGTAAGGGATTTGTTTATAATTTGATTATCATCATCATTAAATATATTTTTATCAATATTTTTTATATTATTTTCAATATTATTGATTTTTTGACTTAATATTTCTTTATTAATTTTTTGAAATGTACATTTAGATATATAATCTTCAATTATAAATATAATTTTTTCAACAAAATTATCAATATTCACAAATGAATAATTTTTAAAATAAGTTATAATATCTATAGTTTTATGTTTAAATTCCATCAAAAAAAAATTTTTATTATTTTGAATAGTTGATGAATAATTTATATAAGGAATATTGTTATTAAAAAGTTTTTGATATAATATTTGTTTGTCTATTTGTTTTTGTAATCTTAATGCATCTTCATAATAATTACTACTTTTACATAAATAATAAGTATTATTTATTTCTAAAATATTTACATTAAAATTTGAATGTCCATCTATCATTAAATCATTTTTATTATTATTATTATTTAAAATATCCCAAACTTTATTTTCAATAAATTCATTAACTTGGATTGGTGTTCCTATACTAAAAAAATTATTTAAATCAATACTATGATTTTTAAATTGTATATTATCTTGAATCATTTGATAAATAACACCCGATGTATAAAATTCATCTTTTTGTCTTATATTATTATCTAAAATTTTTTGTGTATATTTTAATAATTCTTTATAAGAACCAAATCCATAAGCACCTGAACAAGCTAAATTCGATATTTTTTCTTTTTCTTTAATATCTATAATAAATTCTTGTTTGTCTAATTTAATATAAGAAAAAATTGGATTTTCTTGATTATCAATAAAATTAAATATTTTATTTTCACCATTCCATAATTTAACTATATCAACTGTATAAAAAGCATCAGAATCCAAACATAAAATTGGCATATCTTGAATATCTAAATTATTTAGTGCTATATTTATAGTATGTGCAGCACCTAAAGTATTTTTTTCTAATTTCAAAAATTTAAATCGAATATGTGGAAAATCATGAATTAATAAATTTTCAAAATCATATTTTTCATATTCTTTATTATAAGGTATATATAATAATTCAATACTAGAATTTATATTTTCAATTAAATAATATAAAATAGGTTTACCTAATATATCAATCAAAGCTTTTGGTTTTGTATAATTTTCTTTTTTAAATCGGTTTCCTATACCACCTAAAGGAATTAAAACAATCATATATATATATATTAATAATAATTTATATTTATATATATATATAATGAAAATAGCAATATGTTTTTCTAGACAAACAAGATATTCAGAAGGATTTTATTTTAATTTCATAAATAATATTATTAAATGTAATCCAGAATGTATTATAGATATTTATGTGCACTCTTGGTCAAATATAATTTTTAATGAAGATGAACAAAAAGAAATATTTAAAAAATATAATGTTAAAAAATATATATTAGAAAATGAAATAAAATTTGAAAAAAATTTTAAATATTTTGATGAGGATATTTATAGAAAAAATCACGGTAAATCTTCAATAGATATTAATCCAGGAGGACACCAATGTTATATTGATATTAATGATGATGGTATAAAACAAACAAAATATAATGCTTTAAATCAATATTATCAATTTTATAGTACTAAAAAAGCTATTAACTTAGCTATTCAAAGTAATATAAATTATGATCTATATATAAGATATAGATTTGATAATTTAATTGAAAATAAAATTATTTTTAAAAATAATATATTTAATTTATGTAAAAATGGTGAATATAATTTATTAGGACATCAAGATTTTTTAATTGCTAATAAAGAAAATATAGAAATTTATATAAAAATTTATGATTATTTAGATTCTCATTTAGAAAAATACTTAAAACATTGTTGGGCTATAATTGATGATCATATGTGTAAATATTCTAAAAATTATAATTCTAATATAAGACATACATTATTTGATAATAATTATTGGTTCCTTCCTAATGATAGATTAAAATGGAGATATGAATCTGAAAAAAAAATTGTTGGAAATCTAAAAAAACATAATATTTAAAAATTAATTAAATATGAAATATAATTTAAAATTATCTAAATTTAAATTTAAATATAATTTATATTTAAATGTGTAAAAATTGTTTAGCAACAAGAGAAATATTTATAAAGTCATCTAAAACTAATGTTAGCATTGATACTAATACAACAATATCTGATTCATCTGGGAATGAATTTCAAAATACATCTTCTAAACTTTCAACAACTGTAATATCAATTCCTAGTGATACAAGTAATTATATTAAAGGATTATCATGGGGTGGTACTAAATGGAATTGGAATTATGGAGATTCTAATAAATTAAAATATTATTTTGGAACTGATGCAACTTCATCTAATTGCCCAGCTGGTGTTACTTATCTAAACGGAAGTGCTATATCCACATCAGCATGGACAACAGCTGAAAAATCTGCTATGAGAGTTGGTTTATTAAAATGGTTAAAAATTATTGGAATGTATGAAACTATATCTGATATAGAAAGTGCGGAAGTTTATAATGAAGCTGATTCTAATTTAAAATTTTATTTAACAACAGAAAATACAGGTTATTATGGAGCTCAATTTGGTCCTCATAGTAATTATCCTGGAGTTGGAATTTATGTAAGATATAGTGGAAATACTTGGACTGAATCTTTGGATCCTGGAGGATTTGGATTTATTACTATTATTCATGAGCTTGGACATGCTATGGGATTAGCTCATCCTCATGATGCTGGAGGTGGTTCAGGTAATTTTCCTGGTGTTATTTGGAATGGAGACCAGGGAGATAATAATTTAAACCAAAATATGTACACAGTCATGTCATATATAGATACAAATTCTGGCATAAATCCAACTAGTCAGACACCATATGGATTTTGTACTGGTCCTATGGGGTTTGATATAGCAACTATGAAATTTTTATATGGATTAAATCCAAGTTATAATAATACTGCTACTACTTATACAATTGGAGATACAAATGTAAATGATACTGGATATACAACTATTTATGATACAGGAAGTGAAGACTTAATAATTTATAGTGGTTCAAAAGCAGTTACAATAGATTTAAGACCGGCAACGATTACGAATTCTGTAGGTGGTGGAGGATACGTTAGTAAAGTTGATGATTCTAGTGTATTTACTGGTTTTACTATAGCAGAAGATGTTCAAATTGAAAAAGCAACAGGAGGTTCAGGAGATGACCATATATATCAAGTTGAAACAGTTGAAAATATAATAACAGGAAATGGTGGTATAGATACTGTTCATTATAGTGATGCCTATGCTGATTATACAGTCACTGATGTGTCATCTGGAAATGACGGAAGTCATGTTACCGTGACGAAAAATGGAATTACTGATAATTTGTATAGTATTGAAAAATTAAATTTTAGTGATGGGATTGTTGAAACTAATAATATTAAAGAACCATCAACTCCATCTACAGATTATGTATCATATAGTAGCACGCCAAATTTAACTATTAATTCATCAAATTTAGTTCTTACAGATGATATTGTTATTACATCAAATAATCAAAATGTAACTAATATAGATCTTGTTTTGGATAGTATATTACATACTTGGGTAGGAGATTTAAAAATAACTTTAACAAATGTAACTACTGGAACATCAGTAATATTAGTGAACTTAGCAGGAAGTGGAACATGGGGTAGCAATGGAAATAATTTTACTAATACAGTACTAAGTGATTCAGCATCAACTTCTATAAATTCTATTGTAAGTGGTGATAGTCCTCATACAGGAAATTATTATCCTTCAAATAATACCACAAGAACTTATTTAAGTTCATTTAATGGTGAAAATATAAATTCAACATGGAGATTAACTGTAGAAGATACATATGCTTCATTAGATGATGGAAGTTGGGTAAAATGGTCATTAAGATTTACACCTAAAGAACCAGAAAAAACTGTAACTTCTACTGCAATAACAAGTGTATCTAATTTATTTAATTCAGATGGTTTAAATTCACTTGTTGAAGGTCCGTCTATATATATTGGTTCAGACCCTAGTTCAACTACAACAAATGATGCTAGATTTAATAATAGTTTTGGTTTATTTTCATTAAATTCTGTAACAACAGGATCTAGAAATTTTAGTTTAGGATATGCTTCATTATATAGACTTACTAATGGAGTTAATAATATATCTATTGGTGTTGATTCTCAACAAAATAGTATATCAGGATATTCAAATATATCTATTGGAACTACTTGCTTATCTGCTAATCAAACAGCAGTACAAAACGTTGCTATAGGTGAAAGAGCACTTTTAAGATTGAAAAATGGCGATAATAATATATCTATAGGGTATAAATCTTCAGAGCAAGCAAATAATATATCAAATACAATTAATCTTGGTAGTTTTGTTGTTGGTAATGGTTCAAATACAGCAACTATTGGTAATAGCGGTGTTACAAAAGTGTATATGAATGATAATGGAGATGGGGAAATATATGCTAATGGAACAATCAATTCATCAGATAAAAATTTAAAGAAAAATATTGTTCCAACTGAATTAGGATTAGATTTTATTAATCAATTAAATCCTGTTACATATGAATGGATAGATAAAAAAAATAATAAAAAATCACATGGTTTGATAGCACAAGAAGTTGAAGAAACTATGAATAATTTAAATATGTCAAAAAATGAATATTCATTAGTAAATTATGATGAATCCAATAATAAATATGGTATAAATTATTCAGAATTAATTGGACCATTAATTAAAGCTGTTCAAGAATTAAGTAATGAAAATAAAGAATTAAAAGAAAGAATATGGATAATTGAAAATAAAATATAAATTTTATAATAAATTACCTTCTTTATCCCAGTATTTTTTATCTTTATAATATTTTTCATCTGAGTTATGTAATTTTATATTTTGAAATTCAGACCTTGTATTATGTGGTAAATCAACTAATGTATTATCTGGTTTTATAAATTTAGTATTATTATTTGGATCAATTTTATCATAATTTGATAATCTATAACATCCTTCTAAAATTTTAGGATATTTATCATAAGATAAATTTAATTGATTAATAAAATTTTCAAAATATAATTCTTCATTTAATAAATAACTGCTTATAGAAAAAAAATAATATTTAATATTTTTTGGTTTTAAAATATTATTTATTAATTTTTTACAGTAATTTGATAATTTTCTATAATATTATTAGATAAAGGTAAATGATCAGGATTTTTATGATTACATATATTTTTCCATTGTGCAGAATTTCCTCCAGTATCATTTGAATGTAATACATAATTTATATCTCTATCAGAAAATACAACTATTGTATTATCGTCAAAAAAATTATCTGGTTCTTTAAATAAAAAAAAAGGATTACCAATATCATCAGATGGGACTGATATATGATGTTTAAATTTTATATCAGGATGTTTTGTAAGGATATTAGTTACAAATCTACTACAACTATGCTGTAATCCAATTGTAATTAAATTCATATATATTATATATACATAATAATTTTATATTTAATTATTAAGAATTAAGTAAATATTATCAATATTAAAACTATTTTTCCAACATATCCAAAATCTTCTTAAACCAGAATAAGATTTATTAGTATTTTTTACATCCCAATCATAATTATGAAACCATTCATATTTATCATAATATGAATTTAAACATGGATCTTTAATCATTTTAAAATTAAAATTATTTTGTTTTAATATTTTTTCAACATATTTTGGAGATGGTTTAATTCCATCAACATTCAATGCTTGGTCATAACCACCTTCTTTTTGAATAAAATAAAAATTTTCATCATTAGAATCACAAACTTCTGATTCTAATAATAGTAAATCGCAACATTCACAAACATTTTTTAAATGATTTTCAATTTCATTTAAATGATACAATAATCCCCAGTGTAGTATAATATCATATTTTTTATTTATTTTATCTTTATCATTATCCAAATTTATAAATTTTAAATTTGGATATAATTTTTTTCCTATTTCAATATGTTCATTTCTTCCTTCTGATGAAGTAACATTACATCCAAGTTTATTAAATTCATTACCATTATGTCCATATCCAGCACCTAGCTCTAATAAATTTTTATTTTTAAAAAAATCAATTGAAATATATTTTTTTATAGTATTTACTCTATTTTTTGTCCAATTTTGATAATGATCATTAAACATTTATAATATATATATATATATTTTATTTATAATATAAAATTATTAAATAAATTAATTTTACATTTTTTGATGTAAAATATTATAAATAATTTAAAATGTTATAATTAAAAATATTTCTACAAATTTATAAAGTATTGTTCTATATTTGTATTATTATTTATGGTTTTCAAAACATTATTCCTATCCTTATTTTCAACACATGTAATATCTTTTGAATAAAAAACTTTTAAATTATATTTATGAACTAATATATTAAATATGCTTTGATCACCTGTATGATGATATGTAACTAAAGGATCTTTTAAATAATTATCACTGTAAGTTGACCAATAAACCCAATCTTTTAAAAACATTTCATTTGTATCATTTTTAGTTAATATATACCAAGAATTTAACACTGTATTTTTTTTTAATAATAATTTATTATTATTATTTGGTATTATTTTATTCCAAACTTTTAAATTATTACAACAGTGTGGTGGGTGAATATCATCATTTTTAATATCATCACCAACACTCCCAGCTATAAATTTATATTTTTTTATAATTTCACATAATTTATCTATATTTTCTGTAAAACCTGTTCTAACCCATTGAGAACAATCTACGTAATATAAAATTTCATCTTTATCCATTTTATTATAAACATCTAAAGTAATAAATGCTTTCCAAGAATTAAAATATCCATCTCTTTTTCCATGTTTTCTCCACCCATCGGATTCATTTTCATCAATAAAAACATTAGGTAATAATTTAATTTTATTAAACCAATCAAGATTAGAGATTTTTTCTAAATTATATTCATGTATTTTGATTCTATTTTTCGAATTATTTTTTATTGTTTTTATTAATAATTCTTTTGTTTTGTCAAATATTTCACCATTAGAATATAAAACAAGATTAATCATATATTATATAAATATATTATAAATATATTATAAAAATATATTTATAATATATGATTAATAATTATATAATTCATGTAATTGGATTAGAAGGATGTGGACATCATGGAATTGAAAATATCATTTATGAACCTTTATCAATTATATATAAAAATAAATTTAAAGGATCTGGTGCTCAAGATAAATTTAATATTATTTTTAAACTTAATTCTATTTTTAATTTATGTAGTGAATCAGAGAATTATTTATTATTTGAAGAAAAGGTTAAAGATTTCTTTAAAAATAATCAAGGTGTTTATTATTTAAGCAACTCTTATCCATATTCTGACAAAAGAAAAATTAATGAATAATGGAATTTAATAAAATTAAATGAAATTGTATCAAAATATGCTAAAATTGATTTTATTTATATGAAAAGAAATATTTATAATACAATTCATTCTCATTTTCAAAATGACGATGGTATTACGAATCATTCAAAAATAATACTTGATATATATAAATATTTAGAAAATCAAATAAATCTTTTAAATAATAATAATAAAAATATAATTATTATTGAATATGAAAAAATGTTTGATGAAAATACAATTAAAATTTTATCAGATTTTTTTAATTTAGAATATAAAATTATTGAAAATATTATTATTAAAAATTTTATTCCATCAAAAAAAAATTATAAAAATTTAATGAATAAAGATAATATTGAATATATTAAAATTTTATTAAATTAATTAGTTTTTATATAACGTCTATCTATTGTACAGTCAGCATCATAAACTTTTCTATCATATTTATTAATAGATATAAAATGATGTAAAATTGATTCAGGTGTACTTTCTAATTTGATATTTGTATTATATATAAAGTCATATATTTTAAAAATATCTTTATATTTATTTGGAACAATCCATATAATATCAATTAAATTATTATATTTATTATCTCCATATCCTGTAAAATATAATGATTTATTATCTAAATTATTTAAATCAAAATTAGAAGAATTAAATTGAAAATCAAATCTGATTTTTATAAAATGAGTATATTCTTCTGGATTTTTTATTAATTCATAAGATTTTTGAATTCCATAATATTGACTAATTGTTTGATTAATTGTATTTGTTTTTAATTCTGTCATATTATCATTATTAAAATATTTTTGCTCTTCACTTTTTAAAATTATAGGATTATATGTTTTTATAATTTTATTTTTTAGATTAATAGTATTGTCAATAATAATATTATGTCTATTGTAACTATTTCCACAATTAATATATGAATTATTTTCTGGTAACCAATAATGTATATATGTATCAAAATTTATTTTTTTTTTTTTTAAATATTTTAAAAAAATTTTATTT
>Ga0206125_10004625_pt1 | contig 12039 bp, 13 predicted proteins | sample Helgoland_Spring_4_FD_148598 | JGI IMG/M metagenome (GOLD analysis project Ga0206125, IMG submission 148598) | Pelagic subsurface seawater microbial communities from Kabeltonne, Helgoland, North Sea - Helgoland_Spring_Bloom_20160331_1 | ecosystem: Environmental > Aquatic > Marine > Epipelagic ...
ATCCGGTCTCCTTTGGAGTGGTAGGTCAACCGCAATTTTTGTCGTGCTTTGATTGCTGCGCGCAAAGTGGGCATCTGGGCAAAGCCGCGCACTGTGTCGGCAAAGGGGTAGGTTGCAAATTTCCACGTATCGGCGTCGTCAATTGTGCGTTCAGAAAGGACTGCGTCCATTTTATTGGCAAGGCTTTGTGCTGCAAATTTTAAGGTCTCGTCTGCGGCTTCTGCGACGATGGCTATGCCAAGGTTCAGCGCTTCAAGTTCAGTATCGCTGAGAGTGAGTGGGGGCAGGCTGATCTGTTGGGTCATTATGTAGCCCACACCGCGTGCGCCTTGTACCGGTATTCCTGAGGCCACTAGCGTGTCCATATCTCGATAAATAGTGCGCACGGATACCTTAAGAGCATTTGCCATGTCTTGTGCGCGATGCAAGCGACCGTCGCGCAGGGTTTGAATTATCTCGAACAGGCGATCGGTGCGTCGCATGTTACGTTGATGTCCGGAAAAGTGCAGAAATTTCCGCAATCGGTATCATATCAGGATTTCCTTTCTGGTTGGCAAGCCAAAGAGCTGGGCCGTACAACTGACATTAAACTGTCAGTTGCTGTGCGGCCAGCCAAGAAAATTTGTTAAGTTAAAAGAAAGGCTGCTTTGATGTGGTTTGAGGCCCTTTCCGCCGGTGTGCCAAAAGCGTACAGGTCTTTACGAAGGGTGTGCATCGGCGCACCATCGATTTGGAGAGTTTCGTATGTTGAACAATATTGGCCTGCCCGGCATCCTGCTGATCGCCGTAGTCGTTCTTGTCCTTTTTGGGCGCGGTAAGATTTCAAGCCTAATGGGTGAAGTTGGCAAGGGCATCACCAGCTTTAAAAAAGGTGTGAGCGAAGGCCAGCAAGAGCTGGAAGACGCGGCTGTCGAAGACGTCAAAGACGTCACGCCTGAGACAGAAAAAGACAAGGTCTAATAGATGTTGGATCTCGGCTGGACCGAGCTTCTGGTTATTGGAATCGTGGCGCTGATCGTTGTCGGCCCCAAAGATCTTCCTGTGCTTTTTCGGAATGTCGGCAAGTATGTCGGTAAGGCCAAAAGCATGGCGCGTGAGTTTTCCTCTGCGATGAACCAGGCTGCTGACGAGGCTGGGGTCAAGGACATTCAACGGGGCTTGAAAACGGCGACCAATCCAGTTGGCTCGGCAATGGATGGGATTAAGGGCGCCGCCAAGGACATCACTTCGAGTTTGAGTGATCTTGATGCTGACAGCGAAACAGGCAGGCTTGCTGCACAAAAGACTGAAGAACGTGCCGCCAACGCCAAAAAGTTTCAGGTGGCGACCGCTCGGGTAGAAGCCGAGCGTCGTGCGAGTGACGCGCAAGAGGCCTTGGACAAGGCCAAGGCGGCGGAGGCCGATTTGGCTGCCAAATCTGCAAAAGAAAGCTGACATGAGCCAAACAGACGACATGGAAGACAGCACTGCGCCATTGATCGAACATTTGGCAGAGTTGCGGACCCGCCTGATCCGAGCTGTGCTGGCGTTTTTGGTAGGTATCATCCTAGCATTCATCGTGGCTGAACCGATATTGCAATTTCTGCTGGTTCCAATCGAGGAAACACTGCGTGAGTTGGGTGATCCGTCGCCAACAATGCAGTACACCAGCCCGCAAGAATATCTGTTCACTTTGTTCCGCATCTCTATGGTGTTCGGATTTGCGCTGACATTCCCAGTCATTGGCTATCAGCTCTGGAGGTTCGTGGCACCCGGTCTGTATAGACAGGAGAAGAACGCATTTTTGCCATTCTTGGTTGCGTCGCCTGTGATGTTTTTGTTGGGGGCTTCTTTTGCGCATTTCGTGGTAACACCATTGGCTATGGCTTTTTTCTTAGGGTTTGCTGACGTTCCGTCCATCATTGCTGACCTCATGGGCACATTCGTGAGCACTGATGCATCCGTTGGCGCGGGGCCTGCGGCCACGGCAGCCAATGAGGGAATTCGTATTACTTTTTTTGGCAAGGTTAATGAGAGCCTTGATATCACTTTGAAATTTATCATGGCTTTTGGGCTGTGTTTTCAGTTGCCCGTTTTGTTGACGCTCATGGGCAAGGCAGGGTTGGTTAGCGCAGAAGGTTTGGGCAACGTGCGAAAATATGCCGTTGTTGGTATTCTGGTGCTGGCAGCACTCGTCACGCCGCCTGATGTGATCACCCAAGGAATCCTGTTTGTGGTGGTTTATGGGCTTTATGAAGTGTCTATCTTTTTGGTGAAGCGTGTTGAGAAAAAGCGCGATGCCAAATTGCGCGCCGAAGGATACTTCGATGACGAAGACGACTTTGGTGACTTGCCGGACAATGACGACACGTAAGGACATCAATGAGGCGCGAAGCATGATAGACGATCCTATGGACCGCATCGCCGCAGCACTTGAGCGTATGTCGCCGCCGCCTGTGGCAGAACCGGATTTTAGCGCTGCGTGTGCCTTTGTGTGGCAAACAGGGCCTGACCGTTTGGCGCCTGTGCAAAACGTGGCGCAAGTTCCGTTAAATCTGCTGTTGGGTTTGGATCGATCACGTGAGACGCTCCTTGCAAACACACGCCAGTTCGCAGCTGGTCTTGCCGCGAACAATGCGCTGTTGTGGGGTGCGCGGGGCATGGGTAAATCTAGCCTTGTCAAAGCGATACACGGAACGCTCGTGGCAGAATTTCCGCAATTAAAGATTGTCGAACTGCACCGCGAAGACCTTCCATCGGTTGGCCGGTTACTAAATATTCTGCGGTATGCGGAAGATTCACGTTTTATTTTGTTTTGCGACGATCTGTCGTTTGGCCATGATGACGAGCACTATAAATCACTCAAGGCGGTGCTGGATGGCGGGATAGAAGGGCGGCCGGACAACGTGATTTTGTACGCCACGTCAAACCGGCGCCATCTGATGCCGCGGGACATGATCGAGAATGAACGAGGTTCGGCCATCAACCCAAGTGAAGCGGTCGAGGAAAAGGTATCATTGTCGGATCGGTTTGGCCTTTGGTTGGGGTTCCATGCCTGCAATCAAGATCAATACTTGGACATGATCCGAGGTTACTGCGACGCCTATGGCGTAGAGATTGATGACGATACGTTGTGGGCCGAGGCGATAGAATGGCAGGCGACGCGTGGGTCCCGTTCGGGCCGCGTGGCATGGCAGTTTTTTTGTGATCTGGCTGGGCGGCGCGGCGTACGGCTGTAGGTCTGCGAAAGAACAGGCGGAACATACCGACAGTAAAGTGGCCCATCGTTATTGGTGGTTATCAATCTGCATGTTTCATAAGACATTGGTCATGCATAGCCCGCAGCTGCGCGGTATTTGTGTTTATCTAAAAGTGGAAGATTAGGGTTGGCTATTCAGCGGTACAAAAGTGACTATGTTGTTTTAAATCAATGAACTTATCCGCAAGCATGGCGCTTTTGCGTTCGATTGCTAGTCAAGTATTCGTAAGTTGTCTAATCAAGATAAAGAGCAGGGTTTACGCTGTCAAAGCCGTCGCGTACCTCGAAGTGGACATAAGCATTGCTTTCATCGGCGCGCAGACGGGCGATTGACTGGCCGCGATTGACAGTGTCGCCTTTGGCAACCTGAACCTGATCCACGTTCGCATAGACGGTTAAAATATTTTTAGGATGGCGAATGACGATAATCGGAATGCCTTCGGCGCTTTTGGTTATCGCCGCTATAGTGCCAGCAATGGCGGCTTTAACAGGGCTGCCTGGGGCCGCTTTGATATCGATGCCCTCGTTTTTACCTTTGTTGTAGTCTCGGATGATACTGCCTTCGACGGGCATAGCCATTTGCGTTGCGGCAGGCTCTTGCGTTGGAGTGCCCACGTCCACTGCTGGGACGTCAGTCGATGGCGGGTTGGACGGATTGGCAGTGTCATCTGGTGGAAGCGGTTTGGTGGCGCTTGGCGGTGTAGGGGTGGGCGTACCCGATCCCGGAAGAGTAGCGATATCTGGTGCGGTCGACTGTGCAGGTGCGGCTACACGGGCAATGGGGATCAGCAGGAACTGGCCTTCGCGCAAGGCAAAGTCGGCACCCAGTCCGTTCCATTCTGCGAGCGACTTGACCGGCACCCGGTAGAGGCGGGCAATGGTAAAGGCGGTCTCGCCCCGTTCCACCTGGTGACGAATTGGCTCCTGGCCGGTCTCAGGCAGGAGCGGTTTTTTAGTTGGCTCTATGGCCGGTGTCGGGTCAGATGTATTGATCGCATTGCCTGCGAGCGTGCTGACGTCCACCCTGCCGGTTTGGATTGGTACTGCCGCAATTTTGCCGCTCTCTGGCGAGGGTTCGGCGACACGTCGGGGCAGGGCGATGACTTCGCCACGACGAAGTTTAATTTCTGGCTCTAGTCCATTGTAACGGGCCAGATCGTCGACTGGCAGTCCGACGCGGTCGGCCAAATCTTGCAGCGTATCGCCGAGCTGGGCCACGGCCACTTGGTAGCTAGGATAAGAGATCACACCACGGCTGTCAGGGTCTGGCCGGTCGGCTGGTAAGTTTTGCGCCGCAGTTGATGTGGAAAAGCCACCGCTCAATCCGCGCAAATCAAAATCAAGAGGCTGGTCGCAGGCGCCAAGCGCCAATAGGCCACAGGTGGCCAGAGAAAGCGACCGACGTCGCATGTGCTGTATCGGGATCATCTGCATCGTCCTCTGCCGAACCCCTCTGAGGTGGGGGCATTGCCGGTTGGGCCTGTAGTACACTATTTTTACTCTTTACCCAAGCCTTCGAGCAGGGGGACAAATCGCACATCGCGCATTTCATCATAGTCAAGACCGGATTCGGTTTTGCGCACACGTATCAGGCTTTGCACTGTGTCTGACTGACCGACAGGCAACACCATAATACCACCCACTTTGAGTTGCGCCAACAGCGGGCCGGGGGGGTCTTCTGCGGCTGCGGTCACGATAATGCGGTCGAACGGTGCTTGGTCGGGTAACCCAAAAGAGCCATCGCCAGTGATTGCCGTGATGTTGTGTAAATTGAGTTGTGCAAAGATCGCGCGAGCCTCGTGAACCAGTCGGCGATACCGCTCAACCGTATAAATGCGACGCGAGAGTTTCGCCAGTATGGCTGCCTGATATCCTGATCCCGTGCCCACTTCGAGCACCTTATGGCGCGGCGTCACGTTCAATGCCTGAGTCATCAACCCCACGATAGAGGGCTGGCTGATTGTCTGGCCACAAGCAATGGAAAGAGGGATATCTTCGTAGGCGCGCTTGGCATGTAGCCCACGTACAAACGGACCACGATCGATTTTTTCCATCGCTTCCAGCACGTTTTTGTCCGTCACGCCCTTTGAGCGTAGCGCATACAGAAACTGCATCTTGCGCGTGGCTAGCGTTTCGTCATCGTTGGTCATGTCGCGATTGAATCCAACTTGCCTAGCATGTCATGTGCTGTGAAATCTGCCCGCATTGGGGTGACTGAGATGTAGCCGTCGAGGTTGACGGCCGCATCAGTGCCTGGTTCGGTCGCGATCTGCTGGTTGCCACCACGGATCCAAAGGAACTGGCGGCCCGTGGGTGACGCTGCTGCCTCTGTATGAAAGCCGGTGCCGGGTCGCAGCCCCTGAGGTGTGATCACTGTTCCCTTGACTTCATCGGCTGGTACCGGTGGGACATTGACGTTGTAGAACAATTGGTAGCCTGAATCGTTCTTGGGGGTGGCGGCGATAATCCGCTCAATTACTCCCGCGAGATGCGCCTGTGAGGCTTCGAACGTATTTTCCAGATCTCGGTTTGCTGGCCCATAGTATTGCGAGACTGCGATGGACAGAACACCTTGAAGCGCCCCTTCGATTGCGGCCCCCAAGGTCCCTGAATACAGCGCGTTTTCGGCAGAGTTATTGCCCCGGTTGACGCCTGACAAGATCAAGTCGGGCTTTGTGTCGTGCAGCACCTCGTGCAAGCCAGCTAAAATGCAATCCGCAGGGCTGCCCTCGACTGCAAAGCGGCGCGGACCCAACTGCTGGATCATCATTGGACGAGTGTAGCTGATGCAGTGGCCAACGCCAGACTGCTCAAATGCAGGCGCGACCGTCCAGACCTCACCATTGGCGCCTGCGATCTTGTTTGCGATCATATCCAAGACCTTTAGGCCCGGTGCAGAAATGCCGTCGTCATTGGTGATTAGAATGCGCATGTGATGCTCCCTTTGGGCCCTTATTAGGTGAGTGATGCCGGGTGGGGCAACCGGCCGTGCCTTTGGCAGATGTTTTTTTCGCAGACGCAAGCGTGACCGTTGCGGTAGAAACGCAGTCCGAGACTGGCTCGCTCAGATACTAAGCTCTGACAAAATCCGCTTGGCTTGAGTTTCAGGTGCAGCGAGCGGCTTGCGGTCCTCGCCGGGGAAAAACCGTGCACGGGTGGCCGTCAGCATTGGGTCTGGTGTGACGATATGCACCTTTGGTCCTGTCTTGGCTGTTTCGGTTTGCCAGCTTTGCGCCAAAGCAATTTGGGCCGCCTTGGTGGCACCGTAGCTGCCAAAAAATGGTTGCCCGGCTCTGGGGTCGTCAAAGAACAATGCCACGCCTTTTGAACCGAGCAGGGGGGCGATATAGGTGATAAGCGTAGCTGTGGCTGTGATGTTGGCCGCGACGGATTTGCTCATGTCTTTGGCGTCGATCATGCTGGCGGGGGCCAGAGGGGCTGCGTGAACAGCCGCGTGCATCCACAGGTTCAGTGACCCCCAACGATCATAGATACCGCGGCAGAGCGTTGCCATAGCGGCATCGTTGGTGATGTCCATTGGGGCCAACGTTGCGGTACCACCGCGCGCCTTGACCTGATCGTCCAGTTCCTCAAGCGCGCCGGACGTCTTGGCGACAGCGATTATGTGGTGCGTTGGAGCCAGTTCAAGTGCAAGTGCAGCGCCCAGCCCCCGAGAGGCCCCAGTAATAAGTGCGGTTTTAGTCATGCGGTCGTGATGCCTGTGCAGGCCGCTCCCGTCAAGCAGCAGCAGGCAATCTGATCAGGCGAACGCCTATTTTGAACCGCTTGGCCACGTCCTGAGGTTTTTTTGGTTGGCTTATTTGGGCGCCCCCGATGAAACATCTTTGAATTGGAGCATAGCGGCACGCGTGTAGATTAGGGTCAGGACCCATTAATCCCGCGCCGTCAGCGACAATTTCACGATATTTCAGAGACTTGGGACGTGCGACCAATAGTGTTTTTATTTGCAAGCGGCCCAAGACGCTGAAAAGAAGTGAAATTGCTGCCCTTTAGGCTTGCCGGAATTTTCTTTTGTCTGCGTCACATCTAATAGAAATATAACCACTATTTTTGCGCAGACGCTTCTTGCCAAAGGTAAAATCTGGCAAACTGACGGTACAGGATTTATGGGTCATGACCCTAGGCGCACTGTCTTATGTCGCGGGTCAGCTTTGAATTTAGAAACCTGCGCGAAAAGCTATCTGAAATTCAAACCATATTGCTAATCTAATGTTTGCGGGGGATGCCCTAGAGGACTTACATGAGCATGGTTTTCGCTCTTTGGGCGCCTATCGGCTTGCACATGGTCCGCGCGCTGAATAGAAGGGCGCGAATTTACAGACACCCACCCCAGACGGGGCCAATTGCTATGGGAGCACACATGCAGGTCACTGAGACGCTAAACGACGGTCTGAAACGCGGTTATGCCATCACCGTGACCGCCGCAGAACTGGACGCCAAGGTTAACGAAAAACTGGTTGAAGCGCAGCCCGAAGTTGAGATGAAGGGTTTTCGCAAAGGAAAAGTGCCTATGGCACTGCTGAAAAAACAGTTTGGTCAGCGCCTGATGGGCGAAGCGATGCAGGAAAGCATCGACGGGGCGATGTCGGATCATTTCGAAACATCGGGTGACCGGCCATCGATGCAGCCCGAGGTCAAAATGACCAACGAGGACTGGAAGGAAGGCGACGATGTCGAGGTCACATTGGCCTACGAAGCGCTGCCCGAGATACCCGAAGTTGACATGGCCAAGCTGACGCTGGAGCGTTTGGTGGTTAAGGCGGATGAGGCCGCCATCGATGAAACGCTCGCGTCATTGGCCGAAAACGCTCAGGACTTTAAGCCCCGCAAAAAGGCCGCCAAGGCGAAAGACGGCGATCAGGTTGTGTTTGATTTTCTGGGCAAGGTCGATGGTGAAGCCTTTGAAGGCGGCGCCGCCGAAGACCATGCACTTGTTTTGGGTTCGGGTCAGTTCATTCCTGGTTTCGAAGAACAACTGGTCGGTGTCAAAGGCGGCGATGAAATGGCCGTGACTGTTTCATTCCCCGATGATTATCAGGCTGAGCATTTGGCGGGTAAGGAAGCTGTATTCGATTGCACCATTAAAGAGATCAAAGAGCCGATCGCTGCCGAGATCAATGATGATCTTGCCACCAAATACGGCGCCGAAGACCTAGTAGGGCTAAAAGCCCGTATTGCTGAGCAGTTGGAAGGTGAATATGCCGGCGCGGCCCGCGCGGTGATGAAACGCGCCCTGCTGGATCAGTTGGACACCGCTGTCAGCTTTGAGTTGCCCCCGTCACTGGTGGACGCCGAAGCCAAGCAAATAGCGCATCAGTTGATGCATGAAGACAACCCCGAAGTCGAAGGTCATGATCACCCTGAGGTCGAACCGACGGCTGAACATACTGAACTGGCCCAGCGGCGCGTACGTCTTGGTCTGTTGTTGGCCGAGCTGGGCCAGAAGGCCGAGGTTGAAGTCACAGACGCCGAGATGAGCCAAGCAATAATGGCACAAGCCCGTCAGTATCCAGGCCAAGAACGCCAGTTCTTCGAATTCGTCCAGCAGAACCAACAGATGCAGCAACAGCTGCGTGCGCCGCTTTTTGAGGACAAGGTCGTCGACCACATCGTCGAAAAAGCGAAAGTTACCGAAAAGGAAGTCAACAAGGACGATCTTAAGGCTGCTGTGGACGCGCTTGAGGAAGAATAAATATATTTTCGTTTATTGCGGGAAGGGGCCGGTCTGCTAAGACCGGCCCTTTTTCAATTTGATTTAGTGATTATTTTTCAAGGGCGTGACAGACTATCCATGACGTTATATGGCGTTTGACGAAATACCTGAGACATCAACCATCACAACGCATTGAATTCGTTGAGTTACTGCTGCGCTTAGCAATCTAAGTTTTTGCAGAATGATGAAAATGAGTATTAAACCGGTGACGCACGGTTTGCACTGAGATACCTTTGACCATGCTGCCGGGACAGCCCACAAAAAAGGCCGTGTCGGATGACACGGCCTTTTGGTTGAATTGCGTTGTGCGCCAAACGATCAGGCTTTGGGCTCTTCTTCCTCGGCTGAGACAGCTGCGCTGCCATCCAGATCGTCGTCATCGGACGCAGCTGCGCCTATATCGTCAAAGAGTTCTGCAATCTCGAAATCGGCTGCTGCTTCTTCTTCGGCAGCCAATTCCTGAATTGATTTGCCAGAGGCCTGAAGCTCGGCTTCTTCCTCGGAGCGTGCGACGTTCAGGTGGATAGTTACTTCGACTTCTGGGTGCAGGACCACGTGCACGTCGTGCATGCCCAGTTCCTTGATCGGTCTGGCGATCACGATCTGCTTGCGATCTACGGTAAAGCCCTCGGCGGTGGCCGCATCGGCCGCATCACGAGGGGTGACCGAACCATAGAGGTTACCACCGTCCGACGCCTGCCGAATCACAATGAACTGTTGTCCATCTAGTTTCGCGCCAAGCGCTTCGGCTTCTTCGCGTGTTTCGAGGTTTTGCGCTTCGAGCTGCACTTTTTGTGCTTCGAAGCTGGCGATGTTCTGCTTGGACGCGCTCAACGCTTTTTTCTGCGGCAGCAGAAAGTTACGTGCGTAGCCAGATTTGACGTCAACGACGTCACCCATCTGGCCAAGTCTTGCAACACGCTCGAGAAGGATAACTTGCATGTGTTTACTCCTTACTTAACTGCGTAGGGCAGCAGGGCGAGGAACCGGGCACGTTTGATTGCACGGGAAAGCTCGCGTTGCTTTTTGGCCGAAACGGCAGTGATACGCGACGGTACGATCTTGCCACGCTCAGAGATGTAGCGCTGTAGCAGGCGTGTGTCTTTGTAGTCGATGGCGGGCGCGTTCTCACCAGAGAACGGGCAGACCTTGCGACGACGGAAAAATGGTTTTGCAGCCATGGGTTAGCTCCTATTCTCTGATCAACGGCGCTCGCGGCGTTCGCCACGGTCACCACGTTCGTCGCGTTTCTGCATCTGGACCGAAGGGCCTTCCGCATGTTCGTCGACCTTGATGGTCAGCACGCGCATGACGTCATCATGCAAACGCATAAGCCGCTCCATCTCTTGAATCGCAGGTGCGGGTGCATCGGTGCGCATAAAGGCATAGTGGCCTTTGCGGTTCTTGTTGATCTTATAGGCCATGGTCTTGACGCCCCAATACTCGTTGCTCACGAGTTGGCCGCCATTGTCGGATACGACAGTACCGAAATGTTCGATGAGCCCTTCTGCCTGTGTGTTAGACAGGTCCTGACGGGCGATCATCACATGCTCATAAAGAGGCATGAGAGTGCTCCACTTCTATCAAGGCGCATTTCATAGACCGATCTATCAAACCCTGCGGATGGTCACGAGAGACTGCGCGGCAAAATGTATTTGCAGGGACGCGTCCGTATACATGGCTGAGCGTGGAAGGCAAGCGCGGTTATGGGCAGCGTGTGTTGGTTGTGAACACATGGTAAAGGTGTCATGCCATTGGCGTGTTCAGAGCGCATGCAGCGGGTATTTTCCAAGATATCAAGTTCGGGTCTAGATTTCTGGTGCTGCACGGTTGGTATGTGACGTCTGTCGTGTAGCAAAGATCAGAACAGACAAATGATTAAGGGGCGCTTGTTGTATGCCCAGAAAGCACAGCTTGCAAAAGTCCGTGTGTCCAGATCGGAGATCGCTGCACCGACACGTTCGACGTGCAGATGCGCGCACAACCTGTTGAACGTTGCAGGATTGCTTGATCGTAGATTTGGCCCAGTTTAATGACATCTACAACGAACCTTGGAGCACAAAATGAAATCTCTTCTTCTGGCCGCCGCCCTCACAACTTCGGCGACATTCGCACTGGCCGCAGATAAATACACGCTGGATGCAAGCCACTCACAGATCCTGTTTTCGTATAGCCACCTAGGGTTTTCCACGACATGGGGCATGTTTTCTGGCTTTGAGGGAGAGATCATGTTTGATCAAGACAACCCCGCTGCTTCAAGTGTGAGCGTTTCCATGCCAACCAAAAGCATATTTACTGGTTGGGAACAGCGCTATGATCATTTTATGTCAGAGGATTTTTTTGGCGCAACCGATGAGGATGTTATCTCTTTCACGTCTACCAGCATCGAAGTCACTGGGGACACCACGGCCAAAATCACTGGTGATTTGACCATGAACGACGTGACGCAGTCGGTAGTCTTGGATGCAGTTTTGAACAAAGCTGACATTAACCCGATGGCCAATGTTCCATGGACCGGTTTTGACGCTAGTACCACGCTTTTGCGGTCTGACTTTGGCTTAGGTGCATTTGCTCCATTTGTCAGTGACGAAGTGGCTTTGCAGATTTCGATTGAGGCTATGAAGGCGGAATAGGTCTTTGCTGTGTGTAACCATATCAAACAGCCCGGCTGCGCAATAAATCGCGCGGCTGGTTTTCGTTGCCACTGTAGAATTGACATGCCTATCGGCATGACTTGATCTTTTGCAGAGTGGCCTTTTCAGACCACTCCGCGTGTGTCGCACTATTCCACAGGCAAGGCGCGGGTATTCATCGTCAGAGCGTTGAGCCAAAAAAAACCGCCCGTCAACGGAGTGACGGACGGGTGTGTTTTATCACCTGCCGCATGGGTTGGATTTACGCCTGCTGGCTCTTGTGTATCAGCGCAGCAATCACGCAGCTGAAGCAAGGTTGCGTAGCACGTAGTGCAAAACGCCACCGTGTTCGATGTATTCGATTTCGATCGCCGTATCGATCCGACATTTCAGCTGGATGACTTTCTCGGCCCCGTTAGGGAACGTTATGGTAC
>Ga0206125_10004628_pt1 | contig 12032 bp, 12 predicted proteins | sample Helgoland_Spring_4_FD_148598 | JGI IMG/M metagenome (GOLD analysis project Ga0206125, IMG submission 148598) | Pelagic subsurface seawater microbial communities from Kabeltonne, Helgoland, North Sea - Helgoland_Spring_Bloom_20160331_1 | ecosystem: Environmental > Aquatic > Marine > Epipelagic ...
AAAGTGGTCGAAATCTTCCGGCAATTGGTCGAAGCAGAAGTCTTCGGAAATGCCGTTCATGCCCCATGGCTTAGCTTTGGGCTCAAACGCGCCGAGCATCATCTTGCCCGCGTCTTCCTTGTAATACGCGCACTCGTCGGGGACGCGCAGCACGGGCATTTGGGTCAGCCCCTGAACGGGTTCGGTGACAATGTAAAAGTGCTCGCACGCGTGGAGCGGTACGGTGACGCCGGCCATCGCGGCAAAGTCGCGCGCCCACATGCCGCCGCAGTTCACGACCACATCTGCATCGATCTGACCCGGCTCGCCGTCGCGCTCGTAGGTGACGCCAGTGACGGCACCGTTGGCTTGATTGACGCCGGTGACTTTGACGCCTTCGATAATCGTCGCGCCCATCTGCCGCGCGCCTTTGGCCAGCGCTAAAGCAATATTGGCGGGGTCGCATTGCCCGTCGAGCGGCAGGTGAACCGCTGCTTTCACACCATCGATGTTCAGGTGCGGGTACATGGCTAGCGCTTCTTCGGGGCTGATTTCGTTGACATCAACGTCAAAAGCCCGCGCGAGAGAGGCCTGACGGTAAATCTCTTCTTTGCGGGCTTCGGTCAGGGCCACAGTGATGGAGCCGTTTTGCTTCATCCCCGTCGACAGGCCGGTTTCCTCTTCGAGCTTCACGTAGAGTTCGGCGGAATACTTGGCCAGACGGGTCATATTCTGGTTCGGGCGAAGCTGACCAATCAGCCCCGCCGCGTGCCAGGTTGTGCCGCACGTAAGCTGTTTACGCTCCAGCAACACGATGTCTTTCCACCCCATTTTAGCGAGGTGGTAGGCCACGGAACATCCGCTGACCCCGCCGCCAACGACGACGGCGCGGGCTTTGCTCGGAATGGGTTTTGCGCTCATGCCCGCAGCCTTTCGTTTTGTGGATCCCACGCGGCGTCATCACCGGTTACCGTCGCCGCGCGACGCTCGCCAAAGATTTCGACTTCCAGGGCGGTTCCCGGTGCCAGGCAATCGGTCCGGACAACGGACAGGGCGATAAACTTGTTGGTGCGATAGCCCATCGCGCCAGAGGTGATTTCGCCAACGATTTCGTCGCCTTTCCAAACCGTGGACATGTACGGCGCATCGTAAGCGCCAATGTCGATGGTCATCATGGCAAATCGCTTCTTCAAGCCTTCGTCCCGCTGTGCAATCAGCGCGTCCTTGCCCAAAAAGTCGTCATTGCGCTCCAGCTTGACGAAGCGGTCGAGACCGGCTTCGAGCAGGGTGTAATCTGTGGAAAGGTCGCCTTTCCACGCGCGATAGCCTTTTTCGATCCGCATACTGTCCAGCGCGAACATGCCGAAGGGCTTCACACCAGCGTCGAGCAATGCATCGTAGATCGCAGGCTGATCGGCGGGTGCCGCGTGGATTTCCCAGCCCAGTTCGCCGGTGAAGGAGACCCGAACCAGCAGCGCAGATTTGCCTGCAACGGTGGCGTTTTGGTGGGTCAGCCAGCCTTGGGACAAGTCAGCATCGGTCAAACCAGCCAGCTTCTCACGGCTCTTTGGACCGGCAACGATCAGCGTCCCGAGCTCTTCGGTCCGGTCGGTGAGCGTAAAGCCAGCGTCCTTTGGCATGTGTCGTTCCAGCCAGCCCTTGTCGTGCCACTCGGCGGAGGCTGCGGTGATCAGCATGAAGTCGTCTTCGTCGAAACGGATGATCGACATTTCCGTCACCGTGCGGCCTTTCGCATCGGCGAAGTACAGCAGGCCAATACGGCCCGGCTTGGTGATGGCGCCAGAAACGAGGGTCCGCAGCCATGCCGAAGCCCCTTCGCCCTTCACGTGAAAACGGGAGAAACCGGGCAGATCGAGCATGCCAGCGTCGTCGCGCACCGCGCCAACTTCTTCGGCGACGCGCTGCTGCCACGGGCCTTCGCGTTCCCATGTCTCTGTGGCTTCCAGCGATGTGTCATCGCCGTCCTGTGCGAACCAAGCGGCGCGCTCCCAGCCGTTATAGTCGCCCATCTGACCGCCCAGACCCTTGATGCGATCGTGCAGTGCGGACAGTCGTTGGTCGCGCGCGGCGGGCCAGAAGTGGCGGGGGTAGTGCATGGCGTATTCGTGGCCGTAGACTTCCATGCCCTTGGCGGTCGCGTAGTCCTGACCGATAAAGCCTGTGAAGCGGCGCGGGTCACAGGACCACATATCCCACTCTGTCCCGCCTTCGACGATCCATTCCGCCAGCACTTTACCGGCGCCACCGCCTTGGGTGATGCCAAAGGTGAAAACACAGGCTTCAAAGGCATTCGGCACGCCCGGCATGGGGCCGATCAGTGGCAGGCCATCGGGGGTGTAGGGAATGGGGCCGTTGATGATCTTGGAAACGCCGGACGTGCCCACCAAGGGAACACGCTCCATCGCGTCGGTGACGTACCATTCAATCCGATCCAGATCGTCGGCCCAAAGCTGGAACGAGAAGTCGTCTGGCATCGGGTCATCTGGCGTCACCCAATGGGCCTTACAGTTGCGCTCATAAGGACCAATGTTAAAGCCCATTTTCTCCTGACGCAGGTAGTAAGAGCTATCAACATCGCGCAGCAGCGGCAGCTTTCCGCCCGTTTCCTTGCTCCACGCCTCCAGCTCCGGCACGGGCTCGGTCAGCACGTATTGGTGGGACATGGATACCATCGGCACGTAGCGGCCAAACCATTGGCCGACTTCTTGCGCCCGGTAGCCCGCAGCGTTGACCACGTACTCACAGCGAATTTCGCCCTTTTCGGTTTCAATAACCCACTCGTCGTTCTCACGCCGCGCGCCCGTCGCGGGGCAGAAGCGAAGGATCTTGCCACCCATGGCCCGCGCGCCCTTGGCGAGCGCTTGAGTCAGCTGGGCGGGGTCAATATCGCCATCGGTTGGATCGTACAGGCCGCCTTCGAGATCGTGGGTCTCAAGGAAGGGGTAGTGTCGCTTCAGGTCGTCGTTCGAGCACATCTCCATCGGAATGTCCTGATACCGGCCCATGCCCATCACACGCTCAAACTCAAGCATGCGGTCTTTGTTGTGGGCCAGTCGGATCGAGCCGGTGACGTGGTAGTTCATCGGGTAATCGACCTCGTCAGCCAATCCCCGGTAAAGCTCCGTCGAGTAGCGCTGCATGTTCATAACGGACCAAGACGCCGAGAATGTTGGGCAGTTGCCCGCAGCGTGCCACGTCGAACCGGACGTCAGCTCGTTTTTCTCAAGCAGGACACAATCGCTCCAGCCCATCTTCGCCAGATGATAGAGCGCAGAGACGCCAACGACACCTCCGCCAATGATGACCACGCGCGCAGTGCTAGGAATATCAGCCACGATAGAATCCTTTTTCGACGGTTCCACAGCAGCACTATAGAACCTGTTATCAACCTGAATTACCGACCTTTTACGCCCTTCGACGGCGCATTTTGAGCAGAAAAGGGCCTTGGCTTCTGACGTTATCAATCGGAATATTCGATTGATTTAAAACGACATCCCCAATGCTTAGCAACGAACTCGTCGAAACCTTTCTCGACCTCACAAAAACGATGAACTTCAACCAGACCGCTGACCGCCTGAACGTGTCTCAGTCAACGATCAGCAGTCGGATCCGCGTTTTGGAGGAACAGATGGGCGCGGCCTTATTCACCCGAGGGCGCTCAGGGGCAAAGCTCACACCGGCGGGGGAGCGCTTTCGGGCTCATGCTCATGAACTCTATAACGCTTGGACCCGCGCCATGCGTGACGTCAGCGAAGCAGAGGGCTTCGAAGCCAGCCTCTATATCAGTGCGCAGCTCAGTTTGGTCAGCTCGGTCTTCTTCGATCTCATCGAAGCCTTCGATCAGCGCATGCCCAAACTATTTTTGAAGCTGGAAGCCGATTATTCCGCGCAAATCATGCGTGATTTATCGGCTGGTGAAATCGACATTGGTATTCTGTTCTCGCCTTCGTGGTCCCCGGACCTCTATATCGAGCCGCTCTCCGCATTCAGCTTTCGCATGGTCTCGACGCAAACCGATACCATGGAGCACGTCGGCAAAGATGGTTACATCTACGCCAGCTACTCGCCCTTGTTTGAGCGGTTTCACCGAGACCTTCTGCCCGGCCTGACGCAGGGCGCGATGACCGTGGGTTATGAGGGGCTTTCGATTGAACTGCTGCGCCATCGCGGCGGAACGGCCTATCTGCCCGAAGCTCAGATCCCGAAGTTGCAAGCCGAGATGCCAACTTTGCGGGTGGTAGAGGACGCGCCGTTGATCCAACAGCCGCTCTATGTCGCGGCGCACGTGCGGCGGCGTCACCGCCAGCTGGTGGCTGCGGGTCTGAAAGTGGTTCGTGACGTCGCCGGCAGCACCCAAGACCCCACCCTTTACCCATGAAGGTGCGGTTCTGCATCGCAAAACCGTAGGGGCTTGTGCCCTACCATCGCCTTGAAGAAGCATGATCTAGTAGCCTTGTTCAGCTCCTTTAGAAGGTCTCCCGTTATGACGGATCGTGCCGCCCCTATGAGTCGCCCCATCACCGGCGTCCTTTTTGCCCTGGTGGGCTTTGTTGTGTTTTCCAGTCACGACGTTCTGATCAAAAGCTTGGGCGGAAGTTACGAGGTCTTTCAGATCGTGTTCTTTTCCGTGCTGTTCTCGTTTGTCCCCATGACACTGATCATGGCCACCGATCGGACCGAGGCGAGCTTTATTCCGCACAAGCCGCTCTATCTGCTCTTACGCACCTGCACCGTCATCATCGGGATGATTTGCGGGTTCTATGCGTTTACCGTGCTGACGTTGGCTGAGGCTTACGCGCTGCTGTTTGCCTCGCCCCTGCTCATCACCGCGCTGTCGGTGCCGTTTCTGGGTGAAAAAGTTGGAAAACGCCGGTGGGCGGCTGTGGTCTTGGGGCTCATTGGGGTGATGATCGTCCTGCGTCCGGGCTTGCAGCCCCTTTCATTGGGGCACGCGGCGGGCCTTGCCGCAGCGGTGGCCAACAGCATCGGCGCGATTGTCGTTCGCAAAGTGGGCCGCGAAGAACGCTCGCAGACGCTCATCCTGTTTCCAATGGTGGCGGTTTTGCTGATCATGGCGGTGGTTTTGCCGGGGACGTACAAGCCCATGCCTATTTTGGACGTTGGCACACTTGCGCTGATGGGGCTGTTGCTCATTGGGGGCCAGATGATGGTGCTGAACGCCTACCGCAACGCACCAGCAGCCTTGATCGCACCCATGCAGTACTCCCAAATCATCTGGGCGGCCTTGTTCGGGTTCGTGTTCTTTGCCGAAATTCCAGATATGTGGGTGGCGATCGGGTCGTTGCTGATCATCAGCAGTGGTGTCTTTGTGGTTTGGCGCGAAAGCAGTGGCTCCAACAGCACGCGGACACCAGTTACGCGGACCCGGTCTTTCCGGATCGGGGTGCCATGGCTGAGCGCAAAGCCAGCGGAAAAGCATCCCGAGGCCTGATGGCCTCTAAGGAAACAACCGAGGCCTAGTGGCCTCTAAGCAGAAAACCGAGGCCTAGTGGCCTCTAAGCAGAAAACCGAGGCCTAGTGGCCTCGGACGATGCAAAACTCGATGACGTCTTCCAGCGCTTCTCGGATGTCCTGTGCGACCCCTGACGTTGTCTCCAAGCGGGCGAGGGCGTCGAAAGCCTTTTTGCCATAGCGCTCGGCCGCTTCGACGGTTCCGGCTAAAGCGTCATATTTGGTAATGAGGTCTTTGGCGCGATCAAGGTCGCCATCGTGTTGATCCAATTCTTCGATCGTACGACGCCAGAAAGTCTGCTCGTCCTCGTTTCCAGCCTCAAAGGCCAGAAGGACAGGCAGCGTCACTTTACCCTCGGCGAAGTCATCACCGACGGCTTTGCCCAACTTTTCCTGATCCGCGCTGTAATCCAAAGCGTCATCAATCAACTGGAAGGCCATGCCGAGGTTGTGGCCGTAGTCTCTCACCGCCTCCACCTGCGGCAACGGCGCCTGAGCAGCTTCACCGCCAACTTGACAGGCCGCTGCGAACAGGGCGGCGGTTTTGGCTTCGATGACGTCCAGATAGTCTTGGTGGTTGGTGTTCAGGTCGTTGGCTGTCGTCAACTGCGCCACTTCGCCCGAAGCAATGACAGCCGAGGCATCCGCCAGCGTTTTCAGGGTGGCGAGGTTCTTGTCCGCAACCATCAACTGAAAGGCGCGGGAATAGAGGAAGTCGCCAACCAAAACGGAGGCCTTGTTGCCCCAAACCGCATTCGCGGAAGCGGCCCCACGCCGCAAAGAGCTGTCATCGACCACGTCATCGTGCAGCAGCGTGGCGGTATGGATGAACTCGACTGATGCGGCGAGGCGCACAGCCTCGTCCCCGTCGTGCAAACCGCACAATCGCGCCGAAGCGAGGGTCAGCAGGGGACGTAGGCGCTTTCCGCCTGATGCGATCAGATACCCTGCCAATTGCGGTATCAGCGCGACATCCGATTGCATGTTTTCGATGATCGTCGCGTTCACGCGCTCCATATCATCGGCGACCAGTGCCGTTAAGCGGTTGACGGCTTGGGTAACGTCACGGCTCTTAACGCTCTTGGTGACGTCCAAATCGTCAATGTCCTGTACCCGTGATGCCTGTGCCGACACATGCCTCTCCAAAATCCACGTTGGCGACAAAAGGTTGTCACCCTACCGGCCTGTGTAGAATAAGCAGGGACAAAGGAAAAGCGCCGGCTGGTCACAGGACCGTTGAGCGGAACGAAGGATCAATGCCATGTGGGTCGCCCTGCAATCTGACAACCCGGTTGAAATCAGTTTTGCCCAGCACTGCTTGAATGAAGCGGGCATCTGGAACGCCGTGCTGGACGACGCGAGTCAGGCCTTTTCTGGTCTCGCTGGTGTCCAAGGCCGACGCTTGATCGTCAATGACGACGACGCAGAGGCCGCGCATGCGACGCTGACCGATGCGAAAGTTGCCTGCCGGACCCCCGGTGAAGACGCCGCCGAGCCGCTTTTCTAAGCCAAACGGCATTCGAGCTAATTTGCCGCAGATTTGTCGCCGCGCCGGCAATTGACCCGCCCGGAGGCGTCACTACGTTGGTGCTATGAGCGAACCCATTCTTTTCCGCGAAATCCTGCAACAGCATCAAGCGCTGTCCCAACGAGGCTGGGCGATTGTTTTTGTTGCTTTAGGTGTGTTCTTCAGCAGCTTTGGCTTGGTGATGTTCGTCAAAGGCGCATGGCCCGTCATCGGCTTTCTCGGGATCGAGATCGGCGCGCTGTATTTGGGCTATCGCGTGATGATTGCTCGGGGGAAGCGGCAAGAAGAAGTCATTCTCACGCCCTCAACCCTCAGCCTGCATCTTCGCGACCCCAAAGGCCACTTGCAGCGGCAAAGCTTTCCGACCGAAGAATGTGCCGTTTCGATCAACACGCCGACGACGTGGGATGATCCTGTGGTGCTGAGGGCCGGTAATCGCCGCATACCCTTTGGTGGCGATCTTAACCCCGATCAACGGCGTGACGTCGCCAACCGACTGCTGCGAGCCCTGACCGAGGCCAGACGCGCGCGCAGCTAGTCGTTTAGACCCAGAACGTCGTTCATCGTGTAAAGTGCTGGCTGCTTGCCCGCCAACCACGTCGCAGCTTGAACCGCGCCGCGCGCAAAGATGTGTCGATCTCCCGCCCGGTGGCCAATCTCGATGCGTTCATCGTCACCGGCAAAAACCACCACGTGCTCACCGGGAACCGTCCCGCCGCGCAAGGTTGCAAAACCGATTTCACCGCTGGGGCGCTTTCCGGTTTGCCCTTCACGGCTCAGGTTCTTCACGCCATCAAAGTCCTGCCCACGCCCTTTTGCAGCGGCCTTGCCCATGACAAGCGCTGTTCCTGAGGGCGCATCTACCTTTTCGCGGTGATGCATTTCCAGAATATCGATGTCGAAGTTCATGGGCAGTGCCGCCGAAGCCCGCTCCACGAGATTGAGCAGCAAATTAACGCCCAGAGAGTAGTTTGCCGCCCAGATCATCGGGACCGCTTCAGCAAAGCCGAGGATGACGTCTTCCTGCGCTTGGCTATGTCCCGTCGTGCCCAAGACCACTGCCGCGCCCATGTCGCGCGCAGCCTGCATGTTGTCCAGCGTGGCGGCGGGCAGGGTGAAGTCGATGATGACGTCAGCACCGGAAAACGCGTCTGCGCGTTCGGCTGAAACGAGCACACCGGTAGTCTTGTTACCAACGAGGAAACCAGCGTCCTGGCCGACCAAAGGCGAGCCGTCGTATTCCAGCGCACCGGAAAGCGTGCACAGGTCGCTGTCTGCAACAGCACTCATCAGCATCCGCCCCATACGCCCACCGGCGCCGGCTATGGCGATGTTCAAGGTCATGTCAGCCTTTCAAGGAACACAGCAAGCAGGTTTAGCCCGCGAGCTTTTCCATCACTTCGTCGGAAATTTCGGCGTTGTAGAAAACAGCCTGCACGTCGTCGTGGTCTTCCAGCGTGTCGATGAGCTTCAGCATCGTTGAGGCTTTGTCTTCGGCCAGATCAACCGTGAGGTTGGGCTTCCAGCCGATTTTGGCTTCTTGCGGTGTCCCAAGCGCGGCTTCTAACGCTTCGCTCACGGCGAGGAAATCCTCGGTCGTGGTCAGGATTTCGTGCCCGTCCTCTGAGCTTTCAACGTCATCTGCGCCGGCTTCGAGTGCGGCTTCCATCACCGTATCAGCATCGCCGGCCTCAACCGCGTAGGAGATCAAGCCCCCGCGCGTGAAGTTGTAGGATACCGAGCCGGTTTCGCCGAGGTTTCCGCCAAATTTGTTGAAGTAAGAACGAACGTCAGCAGCGGTTCGGTTGCGGTTATCCGTCAGGGCTTCCACGATGACCGCGACACCAGCGGGGCCATAGCCTTCATAGCGCATTTCGATGTAATCCGCGCCGTCGCCGCCACCCAAGGCCGATTGAATGGCCTTTTTGATGCGATCGTTGGGCATGTTGACGGCCCGTGCTGCGGAAATTGCACCGCGCAGACGCGGGTTTTTCTCTGGGTCTGGTTCACCACTGGATTTCACCGCCACGGTGATTTCACGTCCCACCTTGGTGAAAATCTTCGCCCGCTTCGCGTCTTGCGCGCCTTTGCGGTGCATGATGTTCTTGAATTTACTGTGGCCTGCCATGGTTCAGAACTCTTTGTAACAATGTCTTTGGTATGGGTCGTTTTCTTAAACCTTGGCAACGCATAGGGCAATCGATGCCGTGGTATAGGTGCGTCAAGCGCGCATTAAAAAAGGCCGCGCCAGTGACCAGCGCGACCCCACGAACGGACGAAGGTTTGCGCGGCGCTATTCCTGTTCAAGCTCTACCGGCTCAGCGCTATCGGCGACATCATCGTCTTTCTTGTTAAAGCTTTGAGTGGACGCAGGCGCCTGCGCCGCGGCTTCAGCGGCCCGTTCTTCGGCCATGCGCTCTTCTCTGAATTCCCGCTTGGCTTCGGAAATTAGCCCATCAATATCGGAAAGCTCACAGCCCTTTTCCTGGAGCCGGACGTTGAACGCGTTTGCGCCCTGTCGCAGTTGCTCCTGCGCTTTCTGCTCCTCAAAGCCCATGTTCGGCAGGCGAACCATGCCAAACATCGCAGCGACACCGCTGATCATCAGGCTTTGGCCAAACTTTTGACCGCGCACGGAGTCCACGTAGGCGATCGCTTTGGCGGCTTTGCCCTGCTCAACCCGCAGGTTGTCGCAGCCCATTTCCATTTCTGCAGGCGTGAGAATGTAGGTGCCATTGCGCTGCCAACCATAGGCAGGCTCAGTGAATTCGCCACCAATGGTGGCGGGCCCACAGGCGCTCAACAGAATGGTGGTGCAAACAGCCACGGCGCTGATGATAACGTGCTTCAAAAGTCTACCCCTCATGCGGCGCGCTTTTCGGCGCCTGCGTTTTACCCTCCGGTTGTGCTGTATCTTTACTTTGGCCGCAACCCCGAGGTCGAATAATGTTGTGGGAAGGTAGGATTACGAGTGTTCAGCAACACGATCTAGGGAAACTTTATGTAGACAGTGTAAAATTAGACTTGCGCCGCACCGGTCATCTGGCTAATCAGTAGGCTGTTTTTATCAAGGGGCTCGACATATGACATCTGGGGCAGTCAAAACAGCAATTCTGCCTGTCGGTGGATTGGGCTCGCGGTTCTTGCCGGCGACCAAGGCGATGCCGAAGGAAATGCTGACCGTTGTCGACAAGCCTTTGGTGCAATACGCCATCGACGAAGCGAGAGCCGCTGGGATCGAGAACTTCATTTTTGTCACCGGACGGGGCAAGACAGCGATTGAGGATCACTTTGATCACTCCTTCGAGCTGGAGCATACGCTCGCCGAGCGGGGCAAGAGCCATTATGTTGAGATGATGCGCTCGATGATGCCCGAGCCGGGGCAGATTGCCTATGTCAGGCAGCAGGATCCGCTGGGTCTGGGGCACGCGATCTGGTGTGCACGACACATGCTCAAGGATGAAGCCTTTGCCGTTTTGTTGCCGGACATCATCATTGATCCCGTCAATGGTGGTGATGGCTGTCTGAAACAGCTCGTCGATGCTCACTCGCAATACGGCGGCATGGTGCTGGCCGTTGAAGAAGTGCCGCGCGAGCGGGTTTCGTCCTATGGCATCATCGATCCGGGCGACGTGCGCGGCGCGCATGTTGAGATCAAAGGAATGGTGGAGAAGCCACGGGCTGAAGACGCGCCCTCAAACCTCTGCATCACGGGTCGCTATATCCTTTCCACCGAGATTTTTGATTATCTCGATAAAGGGGTGCGCGGTGCCGGAAATGAAATCCAGTTGACGGACGCAATTGCTGCGAACCTGCAGAAGTTGCCCATCCACGGGGTAAAGTTCAGCGGGCGACGCTTTGATTGTGGCTCTAAAGAAGGGTTTGTATCCGCAAACCTGCATTTCGCGCTGCAGCATCCTGAGATCAGCGACAAAGTGCTGAAGTCAGCCACGGAAATCATGGCGCGTCAGTAGCGACTAGGGGGGCAGGCATAAACGCCTGAAGCCGCCCGCCGACACGGACCGGCTCGGCGCGGGTGGCGAGGCCGTTCTGGTTGCTTTCGACGAAGAGGCCACAAAGCGTTGCTTCCCCATCTGCTGGACCAAATTTTCCCCGTGATCCCACTTGGGTAAACGGGGGATAGAGCTGTCTTTCAGCATGCCAATCACGGAATCATAGTCACCGGTCATGCCCAGATCGGTCTGAAAGGCTGTCCCGCCGGGCAGGATTTGCGTATCAGCGGTCGGGGCGTGAGTGTGGGTTCCCTCCACCGCCGTCACGCGCCCGTCGAGATAATGTCCAAAGGCCATTTTCTCAGACGTGGCTTCGGCGTGTACATCGACAAACGTTGCATCTCGGGGTTCGTCTTTCCATGCTTCCAGAGCCGTATCAGCGGCAAGAAAGGGATTGTCGGCATCAGGATTCATGAACAGCCGACCCAGCGTTTGAATGACACCCACACGGTGGCCATTGCGCCCGGTTAGCAGCGTTTTTCCGCGTCCCGGCGTGCCTTTGGGGTAGTTGATGGGGCGGATGATCCGCGCGTCCTCGTCCAGCATTGGGATGATTTCTTTGCGGTCAAACGAGTGGTTGCCCAAAATGATGCAATCCACCCCAGCCTCGAAGAATCCGTGTGCATGTTCAGGGGATAGCCCGAAGCCGTGGGTGGCGTTTTCGCCGTTCAGGATCACGAAATCGAGTGTCAGATCGTCGATCAAACCGGGTAGGTACTCCGCGACCGCGTGGCGGCCTGCGCGTCCTACGACATCACCAATGATTAAAGTGCGCATGCTGATGATCTAGTCCTTGGTATCGCCGTCGTAAACCGCTGTTGGCGTGATGACGGCATTCAGCCTTTCGTCCGTCGGTTCGACGGGCAGCGCCGCGGCGACCCGCTGGCTGTCATAGGCGAGTCCGATGGCGACGACGCTGCGCCCTTGCTGGCGGAACAAGTCGAGGGTGCGGTCATAAAATCCACCGCCATACCCGAGCCGAAAAAGGCGGTCGTCAAAGCCAACCAAAGGCAGCAGCA
>Ga0206125_10004635_pt1 | contig 12022 bp, 10 predicted proteins | sample Helgoland_Spring_4_FD_148598 | JGI IMG/M metagenome (GOLD analysis project Ga0206125, IMG submission 148598) | Pelagic subsurface seawater microbial communities from Kabeltonne, Helgoland, North Sea - Helgoland_Spring_Bloom_20160331_1 | ecosystem: Environmental > Aquatic > Marine > Epipelagic ...
GCGCCATAAGTTTATCCATTTTATCTGCATCACTGTATACTTCCTCTAAACCAAATTGATCATTGATTTTATTGTACTCATCCAAAATAGCAACTGTCTGTGCAGCACCCTCTTTTACAATCTCTAGTACTGTTTTATCAGGATCTAATTGAGGTTCTTGCTCTAAATAGCCAACGGTATACCCGGGAGAAAAAACAACATCACCTTGGTAATTTTTATCAACACCTGCAATAATTTTAAGTAAGGTAGATTTACCGCTCCCGTTTAACCCAAGAATACCAATCTTAGCTCCATAAAAAAAACTTAAATAAATGTTTTTAAGAACTGGTGATTGTGCATTTTGAAAAGATTTTGTCAACCCAGACATTGAAAAAATTACTTTTTTATCGTCAGCCATTATTAAAATTTAATAGTTAATAAATTTCTTGCAAGTTACATTCTACCCTTCAAGGCATTAAATACCCAGGCAATAGCAAAGAAGCCAAAACCTACACAGGCAAATCCCCAACCTGCAACATCATCATACCTAAAAGCTCCAAGGGCAATAAGGGATAGACCGACAATAATCATAATTAGAGTAGCGTATCCTAAAACAGTATTTTTATTCATCATAACAGATATATTTTAGCATTTTTATTGCTGAAAGATTTGATTTTAAAAGGTTTGTTACAAACAGTTAGCTACATGAGATTTCTTAAAATTAAAAAGAAATAGGCTCTAAATGCCCCAGTTTAAAAACCCTGTGGTAAATCCTTAGGCAACAAATATCGGGAATTTAAAATATTTTGCCATATCGATAATGGTATAGTTTTGTATTTTTACACCCATAAAACATCACTATGGACCTTAGCTTCAATAAAAACGAAGATCATAATAAGTTACTTCTATCAGATTTAAGAAAACGTTTTGCAAAAGTAAAACTTGGAGGTGGTCAAGACCGCATAGATAAACATCATGCCAAAGGAAAAATGACTGCTCGAGAACGCATCGATTACCTGTTAGATAATACAAAAAAATCTATAGAAATAGGTGCTTTTGCTGGAGATCAAATGTACGAAAAACACGGTGGTTGCCCCAGTGGTGGTGTGGTTGTTAAGATTGGTTATATAAAGGGTAAACAGTGTATTGTTGTTGCCAATGATGCTACTGTAAAAGCAGGAGCATGGTTTCCTATAACGGGAAAGAAAAATCTAAGAGCGCAGGAAATTTCTATAGAAAATAAACTTCCGATCATTTATTTAGTAGATAGTGCAGGAGTTTACTTGCCAATGCAAGACGAAATATTCCCAGACAAAGAACATTTTGGAAGAATTTTTAGAAATAATGCTGTGATGAGTAGCTTGGGTATTACTCAAATTTCTGCAGTTATGGGTAGCTGTGTTGCAGGTGGAGCTTATCTTCCAATTATGAGTGATGAGGCTATCATTGTAGATAAAACAGGTAGTATTTTCTTAGCAGGTAGCTACCTCGTAAAAGCAGCAATAGGTGAGAGTATAGATAACCAAACACTCGGAGGAGCCACCACACACTGTGAAATAAGCGGCGTTACAGATTACAAAGCAACAGACGATAAAGATGCCCTAGATAAAATAAAAAATATTGTTTCTAAAATAGGTGATTTTCAGACTGCAGGTTACAACAAACAAAAGGCCTGTAAGCCAGCAAAAGATCCCGACGAAATATACGGACTTCTTCCAAAATCTAGAGCTGAGCAGTATGATATGCAGGCCATTATTGATCGATTGGTAGACAACAGTGAGTTTGAAGAATATAAAAAAGGATATGGCCAAACTATTATCACTGGATATGCCAGAATAGATGGTTGGGCAGTAGGCATCATAGCCAATCAACGAACTTTAGTTAAAACAAAAGGTGGTGAGATGCAATTTGGTGGTGTTATCTATAGTGATAGCGCGGATAAAGCGACGCGTTTTATTGCCAATTGTAACCAGAAAAAAATTCCACTGGTGTTTCTTCAAGATGTGACAGGGTTTATGGTTGGCAGCAAAAGTGAGCATGGAGGTATCATAAAAGATGGTGCCAAAATGGTAAATGCTGTTAGCAATAGTGTGGTGCCAAAATTTACGATCATTATTGGAAACAGCTATGGTGCAGGTAATTATGCCATGTGTGGCAAGGCCTATGATCCAAGACTAATTGCTGCATGGCCAAGTGCAAATCTAGCGGTAATGAGTGGAAACAGTGCTGCCAAAGTACTGCTACAAATAGAAACTGCCTCCCTAAAAAAACAAGGAAAGAAAATATCTGAGAAGGAAGAAAAAGAGCTGTATGATAGTATTAAAGCCAAGTATGACAATCAAATATCTCCCTATTATGCTGCCGCTCGTATCTGGACAGATGGAGTCATAGACCCGCTACAGACCAGAGATTGGATATCCATTGGTATTGAAGCTGCAAACCATGCGCCGATTGAAAAACAATTTAATTTGGGTGTGATACAAGTATAATTTCTCTACCAAGCTATCGCTTTTATAGCCTGTTGCCTGCCATTTACATACCTAAACCCATTGGCACCCCAATAACCCGCTTCCTCTAGCATAATCCTGATATCTTTATTCCACTGCGAAATGGTAACGGTGGTATTTAATTCAATGGCATAGACTGTATTTTCATGCAGGGGGTAATCACCATTTACAGGCACTCCTTGTTGGCTATCCCACATGCCTAGTGTTGTTCCGGAGCTATGGCCATAAGTGCCAAGTGGATGGGTATAAATGGAGGGTCTCAAGCCTTTTTCTCTTGCTTGTTTTAAAGACATGGAAAGTATTTCGTTGCCTGTTCTTCCTGTTTTAAAATTACTGGTAAAGATATCCTGCACCAGATTTCCCTTTGAAAAAGCATCGACAAGAAAATCTGGCACTTTGGTTTCTTCTGGTCCTAAAACATAGGCATGTCTTTGACAATCTGTATTCAAGGAAACATAGGTGATGCCAAAATCACAATGTAACAGATCACCAGGTAGAATTGTTTTTTCTTTTTCTCCTTTAGAAAATGAATAAATATGGCTTTTTAATTCTTCATTATTTCTCTGAATATCGATCGTTGGATGAAACCAAGTCTCCAAACCCAAGGAGGTAACCTTTTCTCGAAGCCACCAAACGACATCATCTGTTGTTGTTTTTCCTGGTGTAATCACATCGGTGCTAAATGCCTGGTCAATAATTGCGCTTGTGATGTCAACCAACTGATTGTAAAGAAGCATTTCTTTGGCAGTTCTGGTTTCTATCCATCCAATGGCAAGTTTCTCTGCAGAAACTATTTTTTCTTCCAAATCACCAGGCAGTGCCTCCATAAGTTCTTGATAATCTGTGCGCACTAAACCGTCTGCAATGCCAAAATGTTTTGAATAATTAATTCCTATTTTTTTGACAGGACGCTCTTTAATTATTTCTACCAAACGCTCCCATTGGTTTGGCTGTTTTTCTTTATCCCAAGAGGAGGTGATATTTGTTCCAACATCATACCTTGCAACGGCAAGACGCTCAAGGGTATTTTGCTTTTTGTTTCTGTAAAAAACCAAAATGGTTCTTCTGCGCGCATTCAGCCAAGTTGCTGGAAGCATTGTACGCATTACTGGATCCTCATTGTATTCTCTGGCAATAACAAGCCACATATCAATGCCGGTGTCATCCATTAATTTGGGCAAAAGTGTATCAAATCTATCTTTTAAAATTTCGTCACGCAAGCTAGCCCTCTCCCGCTCTGGCAGTATCTGTGAATAGACCAAAGAGCTTGGCCCTGCTAACAAAATAAATAAGAAAATAAAATTAAAAATAAACTGTTTCATGATCCCTGTAGTTTTTATTAAAGATATTTAAAAACAAAACGCAACCACACACCACCAATGAGCCTGTAATTGTATTGTTCTAGCTGTAACTATTTAGTAGACTTTTAATACCATCACGCTTGATTTTTCCAGTTTCTGTTAATGGAAATTTTGAAAGGGTAAATATTTTTTTTGGTCTTTGGTATGACGCTAACTCAGAGATAACATCACGATAATTGGCTACTTGGTTAGGATCATCCAGTTCAAGAACTAAAATAAGCTGCTCACCCAGAGCAGGATCTGGCATAGAGCAAATAATAAAAGGAACTTTTATAAAAACACGTAATACTTGTTCAATCTTTTCTGGATGTAACTTAACACCTCCACTGTTAATCACATTGTCAAACCTGCCTAGCCATTCAAAACTTTTTGTATCATGGAGGGTAACAACATCATTTGTTATAAGCTTTGAACTACCTAAACTAGGAGCATCGATTACCAAACAACCTCTATGATCTACTTCAAAACTAACATTCGGCAAAGCTGTATATACATTGGATTTATCTTGGCCATTAACACGCCTGATGGCAACATGAGTTATGGTTTCTGTCATACCGTAGGTAGCATATACCTGTGTTGATTTTGTTTGGAGTTTAGCCTCTAAATCTGGATCTATGACACCTCCGCCTATAATGAGTTTTTTAATCTTATCCAACGCGTTTAAGGTATGATACACCTGGTATGGAACCATAGCAGCAAAATCATAGGTATTATCATATTGGGTGATGGCATCCTTATCAGGTGCAACTACGTGTAAATCCCAACCCATGGTCAAGGCTCTCACCAACATCATTTTTCCGGCAATATATTCTGCAGACAAGCAAAGCAATGCCGTGTTATTTGTACCTAAATTAAAATACACTCCAGTAGCAAATGCGCTTTGAACCATATTTGTTTTTAGTAATTTAATTTTCTTTGGAGCACCTGTAGAGCCTGAAGTTTGAACTGTTATGTGTGGCTTATCATCAAACCATTTTATTATAAATTTTGCAATTGCTACCTCGTGTAAGGCACCTTTGTCCATTAATTTATTGGCAAAAGAGACAATCTCTTGAGAGGTTTGAAACTCAAGGCCATTAAATTTAAATGAAGGATGTAATTTTTGCAATGGTTCCAAAAATATTTAATTAAAAACGATTTTGTTGGGGGTTGTTTTCACAAAAGGTCTAAAACCTAACTACCCTTTCCAGTAACTTTTCCAAAGAGCTTTTGACTCCAGTTATTCCAGTTGTATTTTTTTGATAATATTAATAAAATTATAGGATATAAAACCAAAACAGGCAATATAACATCAACTATAGTGCTTGTATCTGCTTGGGTTGCCGTATACTTAAAAGCAGCATCTGTTTGCAGTGCAGACCAATCTGAGGTCACAAGGGTAGCTGCCAACAGGTTGTTTCCAAAATGAAACCCCAGCGCCAATTCTATACCATCATCCATTAAGGTCATGATACCTAATAGCAATCCAGTACCAATATAAAATACCATGATCGTGTAACCCATCTCTGCTACCTCTGGGTTGGCACTATGAAAAACCCCAAATAAAACAGAAGTAAGTAACAGTGGCATCCACCTATTTTTAAACAAAGCGCCCAGGTGTTGCATCATATACCCCCTGAAAAGATACTCTTCAAGACCAATTTGAAATGGAAAAAGTAAAAGACTAATTACCACTAAAATACCAAATTTTACAGGATCAAGCTGTAACACTACTTGTGTGGGGTCATTAAAATAAGAAATGCCAAAAGAAACTACCGTAATTAGTAGAATAAGAGAGAATGAGAACAACACACGAGACCAATCAACTTTTTTTCTTGCTGTGGTTAAAGACAGAATGCTTCTTTGATGTAGTTTTTTTACAAGCAGGAATAACAAACCCAACAAAAAAACAAAGGGCAATAAATTAAACGCCAACCAAAAATTTTTGCTAGGAACTAACTCAAAAAGTTTTTGTTGTTCTTGGGAAATGTCTATACCCTCGCTAAAAAATAGGAAAAATAATAAGTTATAGATGAATAAGCCTGCAATTAAAAAAAAAGTTAGCAAAAACATCCATGGTTTGTTTTCTCCCCGATGTGCTTGTTGTAAGTAATTCATAAATTAAAATCCCATCTTTTACTGGGGTTGTATAACAGTGCCCCTTTTGTTATCTGTAATGGAGAAGAAATATTATTTGTATATAAACCTCCCGTTCCTAAACCTTGATGCAATGTACTATTTTTTGTAAAAGTATACTGCGAAATAGCGTTTAATCCTACATTACTCTCAAGTGCAGATGTTATCCACCAACCCACATCATTTTCCTGAGATATTTCTATCCAAGAATCACTCCCCTTAAAACCTCCTATAAAACTTGGTTTTAAAATTATATATTGAGGGTTGATGTGTTTTAGTAGTTGCTCCTTTTTTTGGGTAGAGGACACTCCTATTAGCTCCTCATCCAGGGCTATATCTAGTGGGCTTTTTTCACACAAAAAAGCCATTTGATCCCATTGGTTAACGGCAATAGGTTGCTCTATAGAGTGCAAATCTAAATCAGACAAATATTTTAATTTCTCAAGTGCCATGTGAGGGGTAAAAGCGCCATTGGCATCAACTCTTATTTCAATCTGGGAGGCAGAAAACTCTTGTCTAATACTTTTTAAAAGTGATAACTCAGTTTCAAATTGTAAGGCCCCAATTTTCATTTTAATACAACCAAATCCATTTTTGAGTTTATTGGCAATTTGCGCTCTCATGAATGCCTTATCACCCATCCATATCAAACCATTGATTGCAATACCGGTTTCCCCTCTTGAAAATTCTGAGGGATAAACTTGGAAAGGATCATCAGATGCCAATGACCTAAAAGCAGTCTCGACTCCCATTTGTATGGATGGAAACTCAGTTAATGCATCATACAGCTGCCTGAGACCTAAACCTATGTTGGCACAAACCCATTGCAATTTTTGTTCAAAATCTGGACGATCATCAATACTTAAACCCCGTAATAATCCACACTCACCTATTCCGACAGAATTAATATCTTCAATGATAATAAACCATGCCTCTTTTGTTTTTAAAATACCACGGGAGGTACCGCTGGGTGTTTTAAACTCAAGAATATGCTTTTTGTAGTGTGCTTTCAATAGGTGTGGTTATGATCATTAATCTCAATCTGTGGTATTAAGATAGAGTACATAAAAGTACAACATCCTGAGTTGTTTTTTGCCTACCAGCAAATTAAGCTTTAGTTAAAAAAACTTGTAACAAAAAGCAATAGTGCAAAAACAAAAGTACTAAGGGCTATTTTCTTAAGTTCTGGATCCAATGTTGCAGGATCCTCATTATTACAAACCTTCACCACATTTAAAACTAGCGGAATAAAGGCAATAAGTGCAGTATAATACATTGGTTTTGCTTGGCTAGCTACCAGATATACTAGGGCAGAAACTAGCGCAGATAGCATTAAAAACCCATGGTACATTTTTATTTTCTTTGGACCTAAAACAACTGCCAATGTGTTTTTTTGAACTTTAGCGTCTTGAAATTGATCTCTCATATTATTTAAATTTAAAACAGCGGTACTCATACAACCTATAGCGATAGCAAGAAAGAAAACAGAGTTGCCCAAAGATTTTGAAAATAAAAAATAGCTTCCTACAACACCTACTATTCCAAAAAATAAAAAGACAAATAAATCACCCATGGCTCTATATCCATATGCATTAGCGCCAACCGTGTATTTAACTGCTGCTATAATAGCCGCAATTCCTAAATTAAAAAAGACAAAAGAAAGCACCATGTGCTCACTCCCAAAGGCTGTAAAAATCAATAAAGATGATACAAACAGGGTAGTGATTGCCGTTACAATCATACCACGCTTTAACTCTTTTGCTGTCAACAACCCACTTTGTAAGGTACGCTTTGGCCCTACTCTGTCTTGATTATCTGTACCCTTTACTCCATCTCCGTAATCATTGGCAAAGTTTGACAATACCTGAAAACCCAATGTGGTAGCTAGGGCAAGAATAAAAATTGGCAATGAAAAATCTTGGGTCCTAACCGCTACGGCACTCCCCGCCAATATCCCAGACATAGAAAGAGGCAAGGTTCTTAGTCTTGCTGCAGAAATCCAAGCGTTTACTTTATTCATTTCAAATTTATTTTTTTTGTAAAAATACAGCTTAAATATAAAATCATACCTACCCATTACAATTCAAATTTGTGTCAGTAAAAAAACTGAAATACCAAAAACTTTTTTACTTTTAAAGAAAAATAGCAACACTACATATTATGACTTCTACCTATCACATTGGATTATTTATATTGCGCTTTACTTTTAGTGCGATGATGCTTTCTCATGGCATACCAAAACTTTTAAATCTCATTCAAGGAACATTGATGCAGGGAGATCCAATCGGTATTGGCGTTTTGGCCACAACAATTTTAGTTGTAATAGCAGAGGCTATATGTCCACTTCTAGTTATTATTGGATACAAAACACGTTTTGCTAGTATTCCTGTTATTATAACCATGGGTGTGGCTGCATTTATTGTTCATGGCACAGACCCTATAGGCATGAAAGAAAAAGCATTGTTATTTATGTTTGCCTTTCTGGCCATTGTACTTCTGGGCCCAGGCAAGCATAGCGTTGATAGAAAATAAATCCACCCCACACATGGTATCAATTCAAAAGACTTATTGACTGCACACTATGAGAAAGCTATTTTTTATTTGCGGAATCTTCTTTTTTATAAGTGCTTGCAATAGTGTAAAAAGAAATCAAAAACTACTCTCAAACGGGAACTACGAGCAAGCGATTGAGTTGGCTATAAAAAAATTGAAAAAAAATCAATCTTCTAAAAAAAGAGATGGACATATTGCAATTATTGAACAAGCATTTCAAAAAGCGGTAGCCAAAGCCACTAGACGAATCTCTTTTCTAGAGAAACAAGCAAATACCTCTGGAGCAAAAGAGATATATTACACATACCAAAACTTAGTTTACATTCAAGATAAAATAAGACCATTACTTCCGCTACTCAATAGCACTCAAGGAAGAAATGCTGTCTTTGAATTCAAAGATTACAACAGTAAAATTATAGCTGCAAAAAAGGCATATGTTGCTTACTTGTATGATGAAGCTGATTTATACATGCAATACCAAACACTTAAAGATTACAGAACTGCCTATCACATCTATTGCGAGCTGGAGAATGTTGAGCCAAACTTCAAAGACGTGAGGGTTAAAAAAGAGAATGCTCGTTTTTATGGTACAGATTTTATTTTGCTTGATTTAAAAAATGACACCAACCAAATCATACCTGCATCTCTCGAGCAAGAATTACTAGCAATTAACTCTTATGGTATTGATGAGTTTTGGACACAATTCCACACCAAGCAAGACAGGGCTATTGATTATCATTTTGGAATTACACTTAGTTTTATTAACATTAGTATTTCCCCTGAAAGATTAAATGAAGTACAGCAAAGACGTTCCAAACGTATCAAAGACGGATGGAAATACCAGTATGATCAAAATGGAAATGTAGCTAAAGATAGTTTGGGTAATGACATAAAAAAAGATGTCTATCGTACTGTATCTGCAGCAGTGAATGTAACCAAGCAAATAAAATCTGTCACAATAGATGCAAATGTCATTTACACAAACTTACAAACAAACTCAGTAAAAGACCGTTTTCCTATCGCTAGCCTGTTTGTATTTGAAAATATTTTTGCAAGATACACCGGAGATAAAAGAGCGCTAACTAAACAAGATAAGAGGCTTCTGCAAAATAGCTTTATTAATTTCCCTTCAAATGAGCAAATGGTGTATGATACGGGTGAGGATTTAAAACTGAAATTAAAAAATATAATCAAAAATAACACCCTTTAAAATAATACTTGCACAACAATTTTAGTGTTAAATTTAACTTTTAAAAAACACCTTTGATCGGGTGTTTTTTTACAACAATTGTTTCAAACAAACTCTTTGATGTTATTTGAGTTTACATCGTTGTGTGAGGCATGGTAAACAGCCTGACCATTTTTTACTACTATAACTTGCGGACTTTGATGAAATACCTGAAATACAGATCCAACTTCATTAGATAAATCTCTGTAAGTTAACAGATCTAAAAAATACAAACTAACATCAGGCTGGTCTTTAGAAAAACTACTCTCAAATTCTCGCAATACGATACGGCTCACTATACATCTAGTAGAGTGTTTAAATATAACCACAGGTTTGGTCAAAGACACTCTTTTTATCTTATCTAATTGCTCAAATGAAATTAATTGTATCCAAGGAACTTGACTGTTTTTTTTTGGTTGTATGCCAAAATTTTCTTTTTTATTTCTACCAAATAATTTCATTATTTTTTTGCAAATTTTGTGTTGTTATTGTACGCAAATAAAAACATAATATTCCCTAAAAAAAGACTTTAGATATTATAATTTTTCACAAAAATTAAGTTTCTGTTAACACTTTAAAGACATTATAGGTCTTTCATCTAATAATAATAAAAAAAAGCAATGCTTAGTATTAATGTTTTTATATTAGTAGACTTAATTATTCACTTTTTACATTAATCAAATAATATCTTTATGAAAAAAATTACAAACCTTATTATGTTAGCGCTTATAACCACTCTTGGTTGGCAGGCTAACGCTCAAAACGGTGGAGACACCTGTGCAGATGCAGTTGCTGCTCTCCCAGGAATCTTCTCTGATGTTGCCATTACAGTTGGTTCTGGAAGTGCAACAAATGCAGGTGGTACTGATGCCATGTGGTATAGCTTCACTGCAGAAGGAAATGGTACAATTGGAATTAACTCTTGTGCTTCAGATCCCTCTGGAATTGACACTAGATTATATGTATACACAGATGGATGTGCTACACTAACAGCAGTCGCCAACGATGATGATGGTTGTGATGCTCCTAATGGTTTTGGATCTCTTGTATCAGATGTTTCAGTTACCGGTGGTCAAGAATACCTAATAGAGTGGGATGACAGATGGGGTACAGATGCCTTCGACTGGGAATTGACTTTTACTCCAGCACTTGAACCTACCGTTTTACCAATAACATTAGAAAATCAATTACCAGCATTTGGTGATTTTAACGGATCATTCACCCAAGCTATTTCAAACCCAGATGCATCTGGAGCAAACACTTCTGCTACTGTGGCAGAGAATACTGTTCCTGCCGGAGCAGCATTTGCAGGAGTGAACTTTGGTTTAGACACTAACATTGATATCTCTACTGAAAAAGGATTTACAATGACAGTATGGTCACCAGTTGCAAATACTCCAGTACTTTTAAAATTGGAGAATGCCACTACAGGCGTTAATGCAGAAAGAGCAGCTACCACCACCACAACAGGTGCTTGGGAAACACTATCTTTTGACTTTGGTACTGAAGGTGATTTAACTTTTGAGTCTGTAACTATATTTATGAATTTTAATGTGGTAGACCCTGCAACACAAACTTACTACTGGGATAACCTAGAGCAAGGAAATCTTCTTATCACTGGAGATGCTCGTATCTCTGAGGTGGATGCAGATCAAACTGGTACAGACACCCAGGAGTTTGTAGAAATACAAACAGAATTTGCCAACCAATCATTAGATGGAATGATTGTGGTATTCTATAACGGAAGTGATGATGAGAGCTACAGAACTGTAGATCTTAACGGTTTTACTTCAGATGAAAACGGATACTTCCTTCTAGGAAGTGATGCTGTTGTTGGTGCAGACATTACAATGGGACCAGACAACACAATCCAAAACGGAGCAGATGGTATCGCCTTGTATATGGCAGATGCTGCAAGTTTCCCTGACGACACACCAGCTACAGATGTTGGTCTTATAGATGCAATTGTGTATGGAACAAATGATTCAGAAGACACTGGCCTACTAGCTGCTCTTGGCCAAACCACACAGTGGAATGAGAGCGAGAACGGAGCAAATGGTACAGAGTCACTTCAATACGACGAAGCCACGGATGCTTTCTGTGCAGGAGTACCAACTCCAAAAGCTGCCAATACACCTTGCCCAGTTGTAAGTGATGGACTTGGTTGTGCTACAGCTCTAGTTGCTGTACCAGGAGTGTATAATGATGTTGCAATTACAGTTGGTTCTGGAAGTGCAACAAATGCAGGAGGTACTGATGCCCTTTGGTATGTATATACT
>Ga0206125_10004636_pt1 | contig 12022 bp, 12 predicted proteins | sample Helgoland_Spring_4_FD_148598 | JGI IMG/M metagenome (GOLD analysis project Ga0206125, IMG submission 148598) | Pelagic subsurface seawater microbial communities from Kabeltonne, Helgoland, North Sea - Helgoland_Spring_Bloom_20160331_1 | ecosystem: Environmental > Aquatic > Marine > Epipelagic ...
TAAAAAGTTATTTTTGAGAATAATGCCGTGGAGCCCATAGGAGTGAAGTCACACTATTTTGGGGAGGATTTGGATGTAATAACAAGAAATTATCTTCTACCTTGATTCACCAAACACTTGAAATGGTTTTCTATGCTCTTCATACTGATATTTTTCTTTGGCTGACAGAAACTCAGCATTAGAAATGGAGTGGGCATTGCCATAACGAAAGTAGTTGTTGCACATCTTCAGCCAGATGGTCGTGAGGTAGAGTTTGTCTAAGCACTTGAGGATATTACCTTCAAGATTGTCTGCCTGCTTACTTGACACTATTTTTCCACTAGTTCGAGTGATTTGGCTGGTTCCAAAAGTGACTAATTCATAGAGTTCAAGTGCCATAAGTTTTTCGATTGCATCCATTTGTTTGTATGTATGATTCTCTTTGAATCTTTCCCAAAGTAAGAGATGGAATTTAGGTATCCCTTCATTGGTTATTTGATCAATGAATGTTGCGGCCTTGACGTTTGTGGTGATGCCCATGTCTTGATGAATGGCTCTCTCGACTATTGATTTGTCATTACCTTTTGTTAAAGCTATGGCATAATATTCGTTATTATAGGCTACCAGAGAGGGGTAAAGGCCGCAGATAAACGCCTTATTGTGTTTACCAAGAATACTGCCATTAAAAACCAGCTTAAGGCGGCCTCTATTTCTTGGGCTGGATTTTCCAATTTGCATTACATTGTTACCATTAATCACGGTATAGATGTAGTCGGTTTTTGGAATGTCATCCAATGTGAATACTTGGATAATTTTACCGTGCTTGCTTAGACTATTTAGTATTTTTTTACTGTGCGACATGATGTTAAATTAGTGCATATCAAAATATACTTTTATGTTAGATTTTTTTGTTTTCGTTTATTGAATACTAATATTCCATTTTTTTAAATATAATTAAAATATAGTATATTTGTAAAGCATCAGGAACGTAATTATACGTACCAACCGACTCTCTCGTAGCACGGTGGTTTAGAATGCGGGATCTCTCCAAAATAACGAGCATACCACATATCTTCTTGTTGCAATTTAAGTTTAATTTAAATTGTAAAACAATGAAAAAAACAAAGGACATTCAAGTCAAATTCTTCAAGGAAGAATCAATTTTCAATCTTTTTGATACCCAAAGCCTCACGCTGTATCGCCAAATGATGGCAGATAGGTATGCCGGTCTTAATCAAGAGGAAGAATGAGCGTTTCTATAAGCGGTGAACTCGTCTTTAAAGTGACTTTCGATCAGCACGGGTTCCCAGCTAGCATGTATACAAGAGCAGCTATTATACACACATGTGCAGGCCAGATATACGCCAGGTCTCCATTTGGTGATAATGGCAAGCCCTCTAAGCTTGATAATTTTAAAATTGAGCTTGTCTCAGAAAAAACCTATTAGCATGAGAGATATACGTCAACAAAATCAAAAAACAAACTTGATTTTACATATACCTCATTCATCCCATAGGATACCGCTAGATAGGGGGTATGTGGTAGACAAGAAAATCCTTGACCAAGAAATCATCAAATTAACAGACTGGTATACCGATGATCTTTTTTTATTTAAAGATAGCATACCTATAAAGGCAGATTTCTCAAGAATATTTTGAAACATCTAAATTAGCCATACTAGAATCTCAATTGTAAATTCAGTTTAAAGTAAAGTTTACCATCCTTTTCTTTATATATTTTACCAAATCTATGGCGAGTAGTAGATGGTGTGTCTAAACTAATATTCTCAAAAAGATAGTCTTTTAGACTTTTAGAATCTATAATATGAAAACCTACACAATCACCAGATTTTTTCATAACAATTGTACCATTTGCTAAATAATTTCCATCCCATTTTTTGCCTGCAAAAAAACCAAGTAAAATATCTATTAAAAGTCTCTTTACCTTGATTTCTAATGAGTCTTTACCTCCATAATTAATTTCATTATTTAAAGTGCCATCTTTATGAATTTCATTTATGATTTTGGTTAGTTTAGAAATTCTTTTCCTGTAAAAACTTAAAAGCAAATGACCAACTATGTTTGGCATTAAACTATCAGAGATTTTAAGATTGTGCTCCATCGTTTCTTTCTCAGCACCAATGTATTTGAATTTACCTCCAAACTTCTCAATAAAAATGATTCTGTCTTTTAGTTTAGTTCTAGTATCTATTGCATTTATTTCATCAATTTTAGAGTCATCAAAATCATCTATTCTAAAAATAAAATTTGTGTTACCTGATGCATTTAATAAAGTTGGCTTACTCCCTAGGTAAGATTTAATTCCAAAACCTTCATTTTGTTTATCAATTTCATCGTTTTGAATATCTAAAACGATGTCAGATTTTTGGCTACTTGTTCCACCTTTAACAACATCGAAGCCTAAAGATTTTTGTATTACATCAAATTCTGGAATAGTAAAAGTTCTTTTACCATTTATAATTGAGTCCTTTATTGAATTTAAGTTTTTTTCACTTAAGAGTTCTGAAATATTAATTTGTCTTTTTTCTTTAGTTTCAAAATCAATTAATTGAATTGTTGATTTATCAATAATGTAAAAATCTAAATCTAAATTCCGTGTAGTTACTTTTTTAAGATTAAAAGAATCAACTTTTTTATTTAAGTCTTTATCAGATAAAAACAATTTTTGTTCAGCTAAAAGTTTAACAAAAACTAATAATTCTGTCCATTCTCCCTTGTTCTTTGTTTCTATCATTTTTGGGTTTTCGAAATTTAAAGTTTTTAAATGCCTTAACATTTGTTTTGCTACTTCTTGAACTGCATCAATTGCAACACTATTTCCTAATTGTTTTATTCCTTGTGTTTTACTAACTGGAAATTCATATTTATCTGGAAAACCTTGCATTTTTTTGCCTTCTTCTATTCCAAGTTGTTTAACTTCTCCATCAACATAATATGCGTCCCAATTTCTTCTATCATTTATAGTAGAACCTCTACCACCAACTCTTAATGTAAAACCTATTTCTCGACTACATTTTCCATTCCATACATCACTCATATTATATTTAAGTGGTTTATTTGGTGGAAATTGGAAACCTTTCATTATGCTTTCATCTCTAAACCCAATCATAAATGCTCTAGGTCTTAATTGAGGTAATCCATAATCTGATGCTTTCACAATCTTGAAATAAAATGAATAACCTAATTCATTTTCTAAAATGTTACGAATTACTTTGAACGTATTTCCATTATCGTGTTTAATTAATCCTCTGACATTTTCAAGAAAAAAACCTTTTGGTTTTTTTTCTTCAAGAATCTCAACGATATTGAAAAATAAATTTCCTCTTTCCGAATTATGATTGTCGTTAAACCCTCTTTTGTGACCTGCTTGACTAAAAGGCTGACAAGGAAAACCAGCACATAGAATGTCAAAATCTGGTATTTCAGATACATTCATATTTCTAATATCATCATTGAACATTTTATTTTTAAATAGTTCAGGCGATATTTTTTTGAAGTTATGTTCGTAAGTTTTTCTAGCGTGAATATCCATTTCGGAAGCAAATACGCATTTTCCTCCTAAATTATGCATTGCTATATGGAAACCACCAATACCTGCAAATAAGTCTATAAATTTAAATTCTCCGTTTTCGCTCATTAATTTTGTACTCTATATATAGAATTGGGTTAATTTACAAAGTTATAATTTCTTAATCTGTTTAATTCATTACGATGTAATCTCTATTATCGTCTTTCAAATAATTTTAATCCTTTTGTTTGTAAAGCATTATGTGCTTTTCAAAATATTCTCGTAAATCTCTATCACAAACATAAATGTATGTGCCTTTAATCCCACGATACATCATAGTTTTATAAATCTTAACTATATATTTCAATAATTCATCTTCATTTTCCAAGGCTTGTTTTCCTTTAGTGTCATGATAATTTTTTTTTATTACTTTAATTTTTTTAGAATTCTTATCATATGTTATTTCCTTACCAAAAATTACCCCTGAATAATTTAAATCATATCCTTGAACTGTATGAATACAGCCCATTTCAGTTACGTCTGTTGTGGAATTTATCCAATCAATACTTTGTCTATTCCAAAACATTTTCACACCATCAATCACGGCATCTGGTAAATTAGCATCTGTTTTTGAGACCCATGGCCAAGAGTAACCAGACATTGATCTGCATAGACCAAATTCATTTTCCATTTTTTGTAAGCGCTCCATCATTAAAAATAAATCATCAAATAATGCTAACTCATAATTTGGATTATTAAATATGGTGGTGTTATTATCCAGTTTTTCTTTTAATAAATTATCGACAAATGTTATATAATCATTTTTGCCTTCTGAACGCATCTGAGAAAAGAGTGTAATTTGAGATGCATCATTTTGACCTTTTATTTTATCAAAACTTTCTTTTCTAACATCTGCAGGTTTTATTGATTGCTCTGAATCATAAAAGAATAACTGATATTTACTGGAATTAATTATCCAATCTAATTGATTTCCGTTTTTTTCTGCTGATTGTACATCTTTCCCATCTATTTTTTCGGTGTGGTACAAACCTAATCGCTTATTTACATTGTCGAACGCACCATATCCCATTATTGATTTCCTCCGGGTTAAACGGTGTGCTTCATCAACGATTAAAAAATCATATTTCTTTTTTACCACATCGGTAGGGCCAATTACCATATTACTTGATAAACCATGAACACTTTTGAATACTTGCTTCAGAGTGTTGCGTAACGAGGTCATTGGAACAACTAATCCAATAATAAGTTTCTCTGGGTTATTTTTTTTAAATGCATCTAGTTCAAAGAGAAGTGCCTCATCTTCAATGTCTATGTCATGGAGTTCATATTGACTTAATGTAGAGAGTAATTTAATTAAATAAATTGCTAGTATTGTTTTTCCTGTTCCAGCACTTCCATTCACAAAAATCTTTTTTATTCCATCACTTGAATAATCTTTAAATATTTCCAAGATGGAATTGTATTGATCAGGGGATAGAGATTTGTACGGTGAATATTTATATAAATCAGAGTTTTGTAATTCTAATAAGTCTCTCATTCTAATGTTTTCGAAAGATAATTTGCTCCATATCTTCTTGAAAATTTTGAAATACTCACTTTTTTGGTAATAATTATGACTTGAAATCCCTCCATTTCCATTAAGTAATTTAAAATCACCAGCGGCTGTCATATATTGGATAAGATTGGACTCAATATCTAAAGCAGCAGATTTATTAAAAGACTCGTCTGAGATTATGTAGACCCAATTCAAATTTTTCTTTTCGGGATGACTTAAATGATTATTCATCCTTGCTATTGCATTAGTTGATTCACCAACGTACGCCACCATTGTTTTTGTATCATATAAAATGTAAACAATTGGATATGCATCTCGAGCCAGAGAATCATTATTAATCAAACCAATGTCAGCTTTGTTAAAAGGATAATTTGTTACTTTTAAGGTATTACTGAACATCTATAATTGATTATATTTTTTTGCTGTTCCTTTTGCTTTTTCTATTGGATATTTTTTTCCGTTCTTTTTGATTTTATCCAGTAGAATATCTTTGACATTAAATTCATATTTTTCAGCTAATAGAAGGGAGTAAGCAAGAACATCTGCTAATTCCTCTTTTACTTTTTCCTTATCTGCTTCTTCATGGGATTTCCACAAGAAGTTTTCTAAAAGTTCACCTGCCTCAATATTAAGAGCTACCGCAAGATCTTTAGGATTGTGAAACTGCTCCCAGTCTCTCTCATTTCTGAATTTAATCAGAGCTTCTGTTATTTCTTTGATGTCACTCATATTTTATTCATTCTTAATGAAACACAACCTCTCGTGTATGGTGTTGTAGTGTACCGTAGGGTGTTATGCACTATACACTTTGTTGTAAGAAGTTTTATTACAGTGGTTATACATTACTTTTAACAATTCAACTTCTTCCTTACTTAGTCCATTGTTTTTTGAAGCTTCATGAGCCCAATTATTTCTTAATGAACCAAACTTTGATATCCATCTAGTTTTCTCTTTATTACTATTAAAACCAAGACCTATGTCAATTGAAAATAGTTCTTTGAATGTTTTAAATTCTGTATTATCAACTGAAATGTTCTCACGTTTATCAAAATATTTATCAATAATTGTTTTGTAGTCGCTAATCCCAAACATTTCAGTCCATTCAACAGTCTTTTTTTCCTTAAATTCTTTGTAATATCTTTCCATCTCAGCGTTTGCAATAGCTTGGCATTTTGTTTTTATCGGATTTATTTCCAATTCCCAATTTTCCCCAAACATTGATTTTAAATTTTCAATAACTTTTGTTTTCATGAATTTTTCAATGGAAATCCCATATTTTCTTCCTTCATCTTGTAGGTTGGAATCATGTCTTTCTTTCCACTCTATTAATTCTATCGGATTGTAATCAGTAAATTTTTCATTTATTAATTCCTGAAAAAATCTCAACCACTTAATATCTGCACCTGCTCCAATAAGATTTAAAAGGTTTTCTTCTCTCTGCTTTTTAAGATTATTGATGCCATCTAATAATGCAACAAAATATTTCTGCATTTCCTCAAACCTTTCTTGAGGCTTACTTTTTTTATTAATTAGCCCTTTTTCAGTAATATAAGAGTTTAGGCTACCTATTATATTAATAAATGCGTAAGTTCCTCTGTTTGATAATATAAAATATCTTTCTCTAGAAAAGATAGGACTGTAATTTTCTTCAACAAAAGAATAGCAAAGTTCAATAAGCTTGCATACTGATTTTTTTGCTTTCCTCATTTCCTGGTCATGACTATTATTATTTGTGTCGTAAAGGCATGAGTTTAAATTTTTATCGGAATATTTATTTCCTTTAGCACTAGGTAATAAACCAGATGAGCTAATCGCTGTAGCAAAAGGTTTAAATGCTAATTTTGCTTTATCTTCTCCAATAGATATTTTATTTAATAATGGTGAGCTTTGAGAGATACAAAGCATTTTAATTATTGACGAGCGTAAAGCTTTTATTCTTGAATCAGCTCTATCCGAATCCCAAAATAAATCCTCCTCTAAGGTCAATCTTAAACTTGGGCTTACAGCCTTTTGATTCTGATTAATATTCATAAACATTTCAAGCTGAGTAATAGAGGGTAGATTAGAAAATGCAACTACAGGTATTGTATTGGAATCTTTAAACTTTGAATTAGCATATCCATAAAGTCTGTGTTGACCATCTATTATGTATGCAATACTATATGCGTTTGGTAATTTCAGCATACCATACCTTGATGATGAACTACCTGATTTTGAACCAGCCTCAAAAATGATTTTGTGTTTTTTAGTATTGAAATTAACAATGATAGAATTTGGGAAGAAGCCACCCCCGTTACCATCTGGCCCATCAATAAAGTTCGTAATTCCTTTTAACCTACTCGGTACTAATAATCTCTGGTATGTAGGCATTTCCTCTTCATTCGCCTTTGTACGATGTAAAACAAACCCCATTTTTAATAAAATTCCGGGTTCTATGGAAAACATGTAGTATTTCAATCCACCCATGTCGCCTTCAACTGCAGGGATTTCTATTTTTTCATTATTAATTAGTTGATTTTTAAATAACAAACCCATGAACTGATATGTAGCCGCCTTTTTATAATTTTTAATGATACTATCAACATATTGAAATGAGCTGTCATTATGATAGTACGAATTAGTGCTGAAAAATCGTTGCATATCAATACTTTCAGGATCTATTCTTAGGTTGTTGGTTGCGAAAATAAATTTAGTTCTAACTGTATTGTTGAATACTTGTTTTAAAACTTTTGTAAAACCATCTAACCGTAAACTAAGCAAATCGAATTCATCTTTATAAGATGGAGCTTTCTTTAATTTTTCCGATGATTTGCACTCAACGATAATTGCTGTTTCGTTATTAATTGCAATTACATCAATTTGCTTTTTGTCTTTAGGATCTTTACTAAAAGGAAGTTCTAAGGTTTCATCAATGTTTAGAGTACGGAAGCCTAGTTCATAGAATTGGCACCAAACAGCATCTTCAAATTTTTTGGAGTGAGACTTCTTTTTTGTTAACCTGGTTTTTGTTTTGAGAATAGTATCAACAGACCATCCTTCTTTCTCATAGTCGCTAACTAAATTGTGATCAATACTTATCTTATAATCTGCACTCTTTTTTGCCTTATAAAGCTTACCGAGTAATGATGGGTCACTAGTGATTTTAGATTTTAATTCAATTACTTGTTCATTACTAATATATCCCATTATATTTATTTTATATGGTTCATAGCTACTAAAATAGTAGTCACAATATAACTAAAAACATCTCATTTTTCGATTACTTTTTAATTAAATCTTCTGCCAAATATCACAATTGCTAAAATGGTAGTCATACCAACAGATATGGGGGTTATTAAAGATTTTTTATTGGTTTCTTTGAGTCTTCCTGATTCAATCAATGACTCTGAAATTTTTAGTTGGCTTTTATATTTCTCAACTTCAACCAATGCCTGTTTTAGGGCATAATTAGATTCGTCACGGTCGTGAATGGCTTTGTTAGAACGTTGTTGCATATTGGAAGCGTATTCATCTGTAGTGTCTCGCTGCGCTTTTAACTTTTGAATTTTTTTATTTTTTAACTCTAAAGCTCTTTCTAATTTCACTTCTTTTGTTGTGGGTTCTCCAATTGTACCATAATCATTTTTATGATGTTCTATTAGTGTTAATGCCCATTCAGATACACTCACGTTATATTTTGCTGCGAGTCTTACATATTCAGCCTTTTGAGCTGCAGACACTCTTGTACTTAGAGTTACGTTTCTATAATGCATGTTGTTTTCCATTGTTTTTATTTTATTTAAGTTATTAATCTACAGCCTGTTGGCTTGGTGTTTACTCAAGGACATCTCACAGTCTTTATTTTTACTCACTTTTCATGATTGTTTCAAAAAATAAAAATTATTTCCTTTAATAATTTCTCATTGTTTTTCTACAATGAGTTCATTGATAGAATACAAGGTATGTATAAATTTTATAAAAAAGCAGTAATATTACTGCTTTTGTTTACAACTTTTTTGTTTCTTTGTTTTTATGGAAGATAAATTTGTTTTAGATCCTTATTTCGGTGAGACAACAGACCCAGACAGTTTGATTAATTATATATATGCACCTGTCTTTTTAAAAACAAAAATTGATGTATTGTATTTTGATATTTTAAACTGGGAGAAGTATGATTTACTGACTATTGACCTTGGATTAAGAAGAAAGCATACAGGTTATAAAAAAACTGCCATAAGCTTTGTGCAATACGTATGGATAAAGATGGTTGAAGCATTAACTAAATATGGCTTCTCATACGATGATATACGAGCAATTAGAACACAGTTGAATCAAAAATTGAGTTACTCCTTTAGCTCCAACCAAAAGATTGCACAAAATAAAGCGCTACAAACGTCAGATAACCATCAGGAATTTTATGTTACTGAATTTGAAAGGTATGTTTTCTCAACCATTGCGAACAAAAACAATTATAAATTCTTTTTTTACAAAGATGCACCTGAAGATTATTTTGTTTTTGATGATAGTCTTTTGGATATGTTTATTGAATTCAATGAAGAACATGAACTAAGAGAAAAATTCAATAAAGATCATTTTAGCTTTTCTTTCTTTAGAATATTCGAACCCTTTTTATCTAATGATATAGATGCTTTTCAGACAAAATCTATTTCAATTTTATCTAATGAGGAAAGTAAAACCCTCCGTATGATAAGAAGGAATTACAACCACCTAGAATCTATAACAATAAGGTTTAAAGAAGCTAAGCCAACTCATTTAGAAATTAAAACGACTAAGAAAGTTGTTGCAGAAAGTAGAATTATAGAACACATACAAAAAGGAGACTACTCAACCATTGTTATTAAAACTGTGGATGGCAGTGTAGTCAATTTTGAAAACACCAAGAAATACAAATTATGATACTGAACACCTCAGATCTATTGATACCTAACAATCCTATTGTAAATAGCAAAGGAATTGTACATGCATCAACATCATGTTACCAAACTATGAATGTAAAATCATTTTAAATAAAAACAGAAAAGAAAAACTAACAGACCAACAAGTACAACAAATCAAAGCTTTTTTTGAGCTCATTGCCAATGCTCAATTAGAAGTTTTTCAAAACCTTGAACAATGAAAAGAGCAGTAATCATGTCCAGAGTAAGTAGTGACGAGCAGGCTAAAGGATTTAGCTTGGGTGTTCAATTTGAGCAATTAACAAATTATTGCCAAAGAAAGGATATTGAAATTGTTGCGCATTATAAAGAAGACCATTCAGCAAAAAACTTTAACCGGCCAGAGTATCAAAACTTTTTACGTTTTGCAAAAAAGAACAAAAAGACCATTGATTATTTATTGGTTACCACCTGGGACCGTTTTTCTAGAAACGTCACAGATTCATTTGTAATGATTCGTCAATTAAAAGAGATGGGAATAGAAGTTCAAGCCATTGAACAACCCATTGACTTTAGCATTCCAGAGAGTAAAGCAATGTTGGCTATAAACTTGGTCTTCCCAGAGATAGATAATGACCGTAGGTCAATTAAAATACGTGGAGGTATCAGAGGGTCATTAAAAGCGGGAAGGTATTGTAGAAAGGCTCCTATGGGCTATGCAAACAAAAGGGATTTAAACAATAGGCCTATCATACAACCAAGCCCAAAGGCTAAATTTATTCAATATGCTTTTAAAGCAATAATTCAAGGTAAATCTCAAGTAACCATAAGGCTTGAGCTTCTTAATAAAGGATTTAAAGTCAGTAGAAATAATTTATCTAAATTACTCACTAACCCTGTCTATATGGGTAAAATTATAGTACCCAAAGAAGGGGAGGAGCAGGAGCGTTTAATAGAGGGTATACATCAAGGAATTATTTCTGAGAAACTTTTTTATCAGGTTCAAGAAAAATTAACTGAAAGACAACAAAGCAGAAATAAACCTAGGTATAATACCTTAAGAGAAGAGCTCCCTCTTAGAGGTAAATTACACTGTACAAAATGTCAATCAAAAATGACAGGGAGTCCCTCTAGAAGTAGTAACGGAAATAAATATTATTATTACCACTGCAGCCATTGTAAAAAAGAGCGATTCCCAGCAATTAAAGTCAACACTAAATTCGAATCTATTTTAGATGATTTTCAGTTTACCAAACAATCAAAAGTGCTTTACAAAGAAATATTAAAGTCTTTAACTGGCGTTAACCAAAAAGACAGAGTAAGAAAAAGAAAGAAATTAAAAAAAGAATTAGAGTCTTTGAACTCCAGAATTGAAAACCTACAAGATTTATTAGTTGATGGCACCATATCGCCAAAGACTTATGGGCAAACACTAAACAGATACTCCAAACAAACAGACCAAATCACTTCAAGTCTAAACGGCCTAAACACCACAGATTCTGAATATAAGGGTCTTATTGAAAATGCATTCAATCATTTAGAGAATTTTCGTCAATCCTACATAAACAGTAGCATTGAGGATAAAACAAAACTAATTAGTTCGATATTCCCAGAAAAAATAGAATTTGACGGAATAAAATGTCGAACTCCTAGAATCAACGATGTGCTGAGGTATATTTTGCAGATAGACAAGGAGTTACCGGAAAATAAAAAGGGACAAATCTCAAAAAATTTGAGTTTGTCCCCTTTAGTGGAGTCGGAGGGATTCGAACCCTCGTCCAAACGTGTACTATTACAGCCTTCTACATGTTTAGTTTTTGTTTAGATTTTCGAGCAATTGCCGGTCAAAAACTACCAACGCATGCCTTATCCTAACTTAGATGTCTTGGGGGCGTCTAGACACCACCTCCAATAGGTTTACTTTTACGAAGTCACTAGATCAAAAACCGTAAACCAAGGTGTTTGAGTGACTTCCTGCTTGTCTACCTTGTAGACCGAGGCGTAATCCTACTATAATTCGGATTATGCAGCTAGGGCGTAGTTATTCTCGCCGTTTAAAAGTATG
>Ga0206125_10004639_pt1 | contig 12019 bp, 7 predicted proteins | sample Helgoland_Spring_4_FD_148598 | JGI IMG/M metagenome (GOLD analysis project Ga0206125, IMG submission 148598) | Pelagic subsurface seawater microbial communities from Kabeltonne, Helgoland, North Sea - Helgoland_Spring_Bloom_20160331_1 | ecosystem: Environmental > Aquatic > Marine > Epipelagic ...
CAGCAAATAGATCAGAATGGGAAAGTAAATTAGCAACCATAAAGGCACCATAACTGTGCCCCCCGACCGCAACACGATTTCTATCGATATAGCCCAGTGAGTCAGCGGCATCTATAGCGGCTTGAGCATTACTTACCAATTGGTTGATGAATGTATCGTTGGGCTCGGTATCCCCCACTCCTAGAATAGGAAAAGAAGCCCTATCCAAAATCACATATCCTTTGGTCACCCAATAAATCGGTGAACCATAATAGGGAGATGTAAAGGTATTGGGATTACTCGTTTTTTGTGCAGCACTTGATGGGTCTTTGAATTCTCTTGGGTAGGCCCAAAGTATCATGGGCATTTTTTCTTTTTTCGCCTTATCGTAGCCCACCGGTAGATACAATGTAGCTGATAACTCTAATCCATCGGCTCTCTTGTATGAGATGACTTCTTTATGAATATCCTTTATACTGAGAAATGGATTTTCAAATTGGGTCATTTGTTTAAGATCGCCTTGGTCAAAATCTCTCATGAAATAATTAGGATAGTCGTTGGGTGATTCTAAACGCACTAAAAGCTGATTTTTCACAATATCATAATCAATGAATCGTTCAAATTTGTTATTATACTCAGATTGATACAATCGCTTTTTTGTTTTTAATTTAAGATTTATCTCATCTAAAAATGGAAATTGACCCTCGTCAGAAAAGCCATCACCTTTTAAATAAGCTCGACTCCCTTTCAGGGCTAAAACCGACTTGCCTAGCTTATTTTTTCTGGTAATAAAGCTCCCTGGATCATTATATGCATCCTGATAATTTTGGTCAAAAAGCAGATCAATCCCTCTTTCTGAGAGTGAGGGATTAAATAAATAGGTTTTTTTATTTCGTGTGTTCCACCAATAATCATGAGCTATGGCCAAATTTTTATTTCCCCATATAATGCTAGCAAATCTGTTTTGAGTCTTTAACAGGCTCCTAGGCCTTTGATCGAACGGTGCTTCTAACTGAAAAACTTCATCTCGAAACTCCACCAAACTATCAGGATTACCCCCATCAAGTGCTTTCACAAAAACTAAACTGGCCGATTGATCATTTCTCCATCTAAAACTCCTCTTTCCCGAGGGTACGGCCATAAAGCCCTTGGGTAAATTTTCCATCAAAGGTGTCTCCGCTACCGTACTAACCAATTTTCCTTCTTTAGTGTAAATAATACGCACAGAGGGGAATCTACTGTTGGGAACTAAATAAGAAAATGGTCTTTTAATAGCAGAAATCATGATGTATTCACCATCAGGTGAAAAACTTATGTCTTTGTACATAGCGCTTGCAAGCCATGGTACCGAAGACCCTTTCAAAGACACTTTGTGCAGCACTGAGAGCGCCAATTGTTCAAAATTATGTTCATCATTATTATTTTTCAACAAATCTTGATAGGTTCTATTTGGTGCTTCTTCGCCATCACTTACTGAAACAGTAGGTCCAGAAGGAATGGCAAACTTATGATTGATCAATGCTGCTCTATCCTTAGGAATCATTTTGACCAATAAACGCTCACTGTCCTTAAACCAATGAATAACTTGTCCTAAATTGGCATTGGCCTTAGGTTCCGTGAGTCTTTTAGCGGCAAAGGTTGATAGATCTACATACCATACTTCTACTCCCAAAGCAGTCGTTTGGGTCATGGCTATTTTTTTTTGATCTGGTGAAAATGTTATGTTAGTCAATTTGGGTTTCTTCGGCAGGCCTACGACCTGAATCAATCTCACTGGATCAGTCCTTAAATCTTGTATTTTCAGATTATTGTAGTAGGTAATCCTACTTCCAATATTGGTCTTAGGGTCAATTCTTAACCCTGCTAATCTCAGTTCTTCACTCGATAAATCTTCGATACTTTTATAGGTGTCTCGATACAAAAAGATCATAAAATCTTTGGCATCATCCATCACAACCGAAGGTGCCAAAGAGACATCAACAAGATCATAAATTTCTTTTGATGGTACTTGATAAGTGAGGGATTCTTGTCCTAAGGTTTTTAACACTCCAATGAACATCAATCCAAATATGATTTTTTTCATAGCTAATTTTTAAAAATTATAAATTGAGAGGATTCTGACAAGTATAAAAACTAACCCATGAACCGCTCATTTTCATCATTCAAACGAAAGTAATTTAAACATAATTCGCTATCGTTCTAGAAGATATTTAAAGTAAAATGACCCCTTGACGGTTAAATAGGCCTCTTAAGCATTTAAAAACAATTTACAGTCAAAAGATACCAAGGTGCAAACCCATGTGTGAAACATTCTAAATAATAACTGAAACAAAAGATTAAGATCGAAAAAAATCAGGATTCTGTTCATTTTACTTCAAATAAAAAATCTATTATTGCACACTTTATTCTCTGAATTTATCCAAACGGATTACCTGATTAACAATTGGGATGAATGACGGATAGATTAATGGCCAACCCTCCCTCTGAGGTTTCTTTGTACTTGGTATGCATGTCTTTGGCGATGTCCCACATGGTCTGAATGACCATATCAATATTTACAATGGCTGCCGAAGCATCACTCTCCAGTGCCAAATTTGCCGCCGTAATCGCCTTGATGGCACCCATGGTATTTCGTTCAATACAAGGTACTTGGACCAATCCTTTGACCGGATCACATGTTAATCCAAGATGATGCTCCATGGCGATTTCTGCTGCCATCAGACATTGTTCAGGGGTACCACCGAGCACTTCAGCTAATCCCGCAGCTGCCATTGCCGATGATACACCCACTTCAGCTTGACAGCCTCCTACGGCTGCTGAAATAGTTGCCCCTTTTTTGAATAAACACCCGATTTCTCCTGCCGTAAAAAGAAATTTCTTAACCTCTTCTATGCCCCTATAATCACAAAAAAGTATATAATAAAGAAGGACTGAGGGAATGACGCCTGCCGCACCATTGGTCGGGGAGGTCACAATTCTTCCCATCGCAGCATTTTGTTCATTTACCGCAAGGGCGAAACAACTTACCCACTTATTGATAACACTAAAATCTTTAGATCCATTTTGAATACCTGACATCCATTCATCTCTTGTCATATGAACAAAAGAATCTGTGAGCTTATCATATATTTTTTTGGCTCGCCTGGATACATTTAAGCCTCCTGGTAAAGTGCCTTCCGCACAACAACCCTGATAAATAGCCTCTAACATAGTTTCAAAAATTAAGGCAATTTGCTGATTTATCTCTTCAATGGTTTGCAAAGTCAGCTCGTTTTGTAAGACGATATCTGAAATCGCACACTCCTTTTTGCTCGTGTAGGCTAAAATATCTACTCCTTTATTGATGGGAAATGGAAAATCTCTTAAAGAACACAGCGTCTCTCCTGAGGTTTCACTTTCAATAAATCCTCCGCCGACAGAGGCAAAAAGTTGTTGCTTGAGTAACGTTTCCCCAGTAAAGGCACTAAATATCAATGTATTCGGATGACGCTCATGCAAATGGGAATTAAAAATAATATCTCTTGCTTCCTCAAAATGTACTTCTTTCGATTGAATGACCAAGATATTAGATTTTTGCATCTCAAGGATTATTTGATCAATTTGGGCAATATCTACGGATTTCGGTTCATACCCCATCAATCCAAGTATAATGGCCTTATCGGTCGCATGCCCCTTGCCTGTCTTAGCCAAAGAACCATATAAATCTATTTGTATCCTATCTATCGCCTCGAGGTCAAGTAGTCGGACAAAAGTTAAGGCGGCATTCCATGGACCTAACGTGTGTGAACTCGAAGGCCCAACCCCTATTTTGAAAATATCAAAGACACTAATAGCTTGCATAATCAAATCTAACATGAATTTGACTCACCCTCTAAAATTTTAAATTTCAAGCAGTTTTAATTTGATGAACGGTTTAACAAAAACAACCGAAATAAGGTCTATGAATCTCTTACTGAGAGAATTTTGGTTGTTATTTGATTGGAGTTGATCCCAAGAAGGATACCACAACTTAAAAAATGCAGAAAAGATAGTCTGAGCCTTTTGAAAAGATCTAAACTTAAAGGCAATTATCAAAACTGCAAAACATCATTAACAGACATCCATAACAGGTCTACCTACACCAATAGGCCCCAACCATCCTACCTTATCTAATTTTAAACTGTCCTAGATAAGCTGACAACCGCTCCACAGCTACCTTCAAGTGATCAAAAGAAACTGCAGTATAAACCATCCTAAAAAGTCCCTTTTGTAGATGCTTAAACTCTTTGCCCGGGGTCAGCAGTACACCCGTTTGTTTATAGATATTCATCCAAAGTGCTATTTCAGCGTCATCTTTATTTGCATCTAAGTAACTAGATAGGTCGATCCAGACAAATATCCCCCCTCTACTCGGAATGAAGGGGACATCTAATAATTTCAAAGCAGCTACTACCCATTGATAGCTTCGAGTAATCTGCTTTTTATTCTGTTCAATATAGTTTTTTATAAATTCATCATCACTGAGCATTTCTTTGATCATCCACTGAGACATATTTGATACCATATGTGGCACATTGATGTTTTGGAGCCCGGATATGAAGCCCTTGTTTAATGAATACACTACCCCACAACGAAGCCCTGACATCCCAAAATCTTTGGAAAATGCATACCAGAGATGTAGGTAGTCCGAGACAAATTCTTCCATGATTTTGGCAAAGGATACATATTCATCTTGACCCTGCGCACTCGATGGATGATCAGTAGGAGTCGTATCTATCAATGAAAGTCCATAGATTTCATTTACAATCATATGTACCTGATGCTCGATACACCAACGTGCCAGCGCACGCAATTGGTCTTCCTCATATCTGCAGCCCGTTGGATTATCTGGTGAAGAAATCAATAATATTTTAAAGCACCGACCTTCGGTCTTCAATGTTGCCCAAGTACGCTCCAATAAATCAGGTGTTACAGGTGCCTTTGTACCTATTTCTTGCAGGTTATCATGGGTTTGAAGATCATAGCGGCTGATCCCCGCCTTGATGCCAAAATCATTAGTATACATCGGATAAGCAGGTGCTGGGATGACCACTACATCTCCGGGATTGGCCAATAAAAAAGCAGTCACCTCAACAATGGCTGTTGCCCCGGCCGATAGCCCCAAGGTATCAGGATGAATCTTACAAGCACACAAGTGTTGCTCCATAAATCGTGCAATGGTCACTCTTACCTCAGGATGCCCCAAATAATGCGTATAACCCATAACCCAATCCGGCATCTCTTTATTTTTGAGAACAGTCATCAATTTCGCCATTATTATTGGTGCCATTATTTGGTTTTCTGCTACATTCAATGGGAATGAACCTGATGGATTATCTTCAGGATCATACAGATTTTGTTTCGCCTCCATGAATAAGGCATGATCTATCCTACTCGGTGTAGTTGCCAAATGATGCCCTCTTGTTGATAGACTGAGTAATTTTTTTATCCGCTTTTTATTCATTTTCATTACTGATTAAGACTTAAATATTGAGGTAAGTCTTCAACAGTCACCCCCCTCGTCACTGACCCAAAATCATATCCGCTGCCTTCTCCCCAATCATAATAGTCGCTGCGTTGGTATTTCCAGAAACAATGGTAGGCATGATGGAAGCATCTACCACTCTCAATCCCTTTAAACCATGTACCTGCAGGGTATCACTCACTACTGCCATATCATCGTGACCCATTTTACAGGTACCTACAGGATGATAGACCGTTTCTAATCCCTTTTTAATATGCTCAATTATCGCTGTATGTGATTCATCTTTGGGTACGATGATAGTTTTCCTAAAAGGGTTAAATGCGGCCGCTTTCGAAACTTCTAATGCCTTTTGAACGCCTAAAGTAAGCATTTTTAAATCGTCTGCAGCAGATAAGAAATTAGGTTGAATCAATGGGGCATCCATTGGATCATTTGAATTCACTCTAACATAACCCCTGCTTTTCGGTTTCAATAAGGTAGGTGCAATGGTATATCCATCGTAAGTAGGGTAAGTTTTGGTGTTGTAAAGGTCAGGAACATAATTATTCCCTATATGTAAAGGTGTAAAATGAAATTGCAGATCGGGTTGCGTACCTCTATTCACAGAAAAAAATGCCGTTGCTTCCAGCGCACTACATGCCAAGGGACCTTTATGGGTAATCAAGTATTTGATCAGGGCTTTCACTTGATTTAAAGGCTTAAAATGATGGTTAAACCCTTCTTGCTGAAGGGCCAAGCTGGAGACATTAATAAAAAGGTGATCTTGTAAGTTTTGTCCCACCCCAGGCAAGTCTTTTTTCACCGAAATTTGATGGCATTTCAGTACCTCTTGAGGGCCTATACCTGATAACATGAGTAACTGAGGGGATTGAAAAGCCCCTGCTGACAAGATAACTTCCTTCAACGCATAGGCTTTTTGGATACTATCAGACTTGACATAAGCTACGCCCACTGCGCAATCTGCTTCTATCAAGATTTCGCTTACCCGAGCTTGGGTAATCACTGTCAAATTAGGACGATGCATCACCGGTTTTAAAAATGCTACTGCCGTACTCTGGCGCTTTCCTTCCTTGATGGTAAATTGAAATAAACTTGCCCCCAATTGAGTGGTTCCGTTATAATCCCTATTTTTGGGTATGCCTGATTGCTGGCAGGCCTCTATAAAAGCCTGTGCATAGGGCGTTTGAAAATCCTTACCAAGAGTTACATTTAATGGCCCTTCATCCCCATGATGAAAATCGTTATAATCTTCGTTATGCTCTGATTTTTTAAAATAGGGAAGCACCTCATCAAAAGACCATCCTTTGTTTCCGAGATCAGACCATTCATCATAATCAGCCTTATTTCCTCGTACATAGGCCATCGCATTGGTCGAACTAGATCCCCCTAGGGCTTTACCACGGGGCAAATAAATGCTCCGGTTGTTTACATGATGTTGTGGAACCGTAGAAAAGCCCCAATCAACACTCGATCTGTGCAAATTTCCATAGCCTCCAGGAATACCAATCTCTACTTTTTTATCCCGTTTACCTGCTTCAATAAGTAATATATGATGTGCGGGATTTTTAGATAAACGGTTGGCTAAAACACAACCTGCCGAACCTGCTCCTATGATAATGTAATCGTATTTATCCATTTAAATACTTGAATTAGCTCTCGCCTTATTGCTTTATACTCATCAAGTTACATAATCTATCATTTTATTTTGACACTAATCGATAATATATACACCTCCCCCAATCTATTTTCCTTACCCCTCTTTACTTTTAATCTCAGCTGCGATAAGTCACCAATGGCCCTTTATTTATGAGAACAGATACCTATTTTTATCTGAGTGAATCGTCTCACTCTTTATTGAATGCTTTCTGTTACCATCCTATGGAATATCTATTCTCAGCAGGCCGCCCTCCCTGCCTGCCATTAGCCGTTTTTTATTAAATTTTATTTGAAGCTAGAACGATGATCTAAATCAAAGTCTTTCTAAATTGATTTTTTTATCAATTTAAAATTTTCAATTTTTTATTGGAATATAAGGCAAAAATAAAAGGACTCCCACTCTTTCATATCTATTCGATTATTAAAATTGAACCTAGTTTTTTTTAATCTAAAACATAAATGGAATTTTGGGCTCTAGTTCTTTTAATGAACTTATATCCAAGTTTAATAAGGTCAATATTATCTTCAGACTCAATAAAGATTATTTTAGGAAATAATGCCCTCGGGGCTTTTTGAAAAAAAGGATTTAAAGCAAGGGGTTCTGCTTCTTCAATATCAATTTTGAGCAGATCAATTTTGGTAATCTCATTTTCTTTTAATACGTCAAGTAAAGGTCTGCACTTCACCATTACATTGCCCTCTCCGAAACTTTTTACAATACTAGCCCCTCCCAAATTCTTCTTTGATAATGCTAAACTAAAAGTCATTTCTTTATCAGCAATTCCAATTTCATTCAGCTCAATCAATTGATCAAACTCATTAATTTTAATATTAAATTTAAAACGTTCTATCATCTTCGGATTAGGCTCAAATGACAAAATTCTACCCGTTTTATTGATATATTTCGTTGACATAAGGCTGTAGATGCCCATATTTCCCCCAATATCAATAAAAATACTATTTTTTTTTAAACACTGTGACATCAGCAGGAATTCATCATATTCGAAAAAATTCGGCATAAATAGCAAAAACCGGTCACCTAAATTATCCATTGGAAATAATCTGAGTTTTAAGTCAAATTGAGTTTGATCAATAATTTTAACCCTATTTCGCAAGGTAATCTTTCGTAATATGAGTGCTATTTTAAAACTGATAATATTTTTAGGAAGTATTTGAGCGAGCCCGAATAACACTTTCTTAATGCCTCGTAACTTGTAAAAGCCATAAGCTTCAACATCCTTTGAATCTAAAACATCTTGAACTGTTCTTTTACTCATATGTTTTATTGCCTAAGTTATATTGGACGATTTTTTTTATAGAAAAGTGTGTGACTATGATTTTAAGATCAACATGCGGACAATAATAATCTTTTTTTGGGATTCGTAAGTATTAAAATGACTACACAAATACTCATTTTTATATCCACCTACCTTCACAATAACTCTCAATTACTTTTAATATGGAATTAAATTTAATTTTTAATCTAAATAGCGGTCATTAGATAAGTACACAATGATTATAAAAATACTTAGTTTGAGCTAAAGCATAAATCTATTTTAGGATCTATGAATTTCAACTTAAATTTATTAACTCCCACATAAGGTATCTTAAGCACAGCCTCATTTAAATACATCTGAATAACTCTTATGAGTCACAGCTTTCTCTATCATTTCCTCACTATGCTTCGATTCTATATCAAAGGATAATCCGAAGTTCATCTAGTTATTCATCAAAGGTGTCATTACTTAGTGTATCTTAAAGGTCATTAATTATCTCTTGATATTAATCTTACACTGCACGTTTTTACAATGAACTAAAGGTTTTTTTCATTCTGCCTTCCTGATTATTGATACACTAGAGGTCAATTTAATGCCTGATTCCTAGACAGTCATCTATTTACAAAAAAACAAATCACAGAGCCACACTCATTTCATTAGCGATGTTTGGCTTCAACTAAAAAGGAAATCATATGGATTTATCAGAGATAGGTATTTTTGGAACTTCCAAAAAAGAAGATGAAAGACACATTCCTATTCATCCTGAGCATTTATGTAGACTTCCTGAACATATCCGCGAAAAGCTCATTTTTGAAAAAGGATAAGGCAAACCCTTCCATATTGAAGATGATGAAATTACAAGGGAAACGGGAGGAATGGCTACAAGATCAGAGATATTATCAGATATAGGAACGGCGATCATCGCCAAACCTATATTATAAGATTTCAATGAATCACAAGAGGGAGGCATACTTTGGGGTAATAACCATTGCGCCCAACAAATGCAAGACACACAAGCAGCCATAGATCGAAAGCTCACTCTCTTCGCATTTGAGGATATGTTTGGTTGCAGTCCAAATGAACAGATTGGAAGGCATACTTTTTATAAGAACAATGAAATGACTGGTTATTGTGCGGTCATTCATGCCTTACAACTAAAAGGGATAGATGGACATTATGGTAATCAGCGAAAAGTAATCATATTTAGTTTTGGTGCCGTCAGTAGAGGTGCCATTTATGCATTAAAAGCCCGTGGATTTAGAGATATTATCATATGTATCCAGCAACCTGACTATGAAGTCCGAGAAGAGGTCTTAGATGTAAACTATGTCCGTATCAAGAATGGAGGTCTTAATGAAACTAGATTAAAAATTGTAGAACATGATGGCACCAAATGACCCTTATTGGATTATATCAGCGAATCGGAAATCGTCATTAACGGTATCTATCAAGATACAAATGATCCTGTCAATTTTGTCATTGAAGAGGAGAAATCTAGTCTGAGGGCAGGCATATTAATCCTTGCTGTGAGTTGCGATGAAGGCATGGGTTTTATTTTGCCCAACCCACTACTTTTAAAAAACCCAAGCTGGAAATCGATCATGTTAATTAATATGCCGTAGACCACACCCCTAGTTATTTTTGGGAAAGTGCTTCCAGATCCCTTTCTGCAGCATTGATTGTACATTTACCTTCTGCCTTGAGAGGTCGATCAAGTTGGGCCCAAAGTCTGACCATCAAAAATGCCATTAATGTAGAGCAAGGCAGTGTAGTCAAAGAAGCCATTCTTAAATTTCAATGCCGCCAAAGCAACTATCCTCATAGGGTGAGTCCACTCATAAATTGATTACTTTTATCAATGGTCACCTGCTCATCTCATATCTTTTAAAAAATTAAGCTCACAACTTCTCACCGATCCATAAGCATAGACTCAGAATTCTTAGAGGACTCATTTTGAGCCTCTTTTTTTGAATATACAAATGGCCAGAAGTAAAATAAAGAAGGATTTCATATTACTGATAGATAAATATCCATATTATTCAATCACTATTTTATCTATCAAGAGCTTAAATTTTTCACTTTTTTTGTTCCCAATCAAAAAGGTGAGCTCTTCAATAGAATCATTAGAAAAATTAGGTTGATTCAATCTTCTCCCACGAAAAGAGGGATACATATCTTCTAAAGGAATCACGATTTCTTGCCATTTACCCGAGGTCAGAAATGGGGCTATGTAGGAATAATAATCACGTGCATTGGACTTTACCCTAAATTGATATTTTTTTCCATCCCCACACAGGATAATTTTAACATGTGTGTATTCTTTTAGAGTTCTTTTTAAAAACCTGTATCGCAAAGATGAAAATCCACCATTATTTTCCAAAGATATATTGCCTTCAAAGGTTCCTAAGCCTTCTTCATTCAATTTAAAAGTACTTGACGATCTCCCCCCCATGACTACATCGTTCACAATAATCCAATCTTGAAGATCTGACTTCTTATTAAAATCGAAAATTACTTGCGCTTGCATTGAGGAACAAAAAATGGTGAAAAAAAGGAATAAATTCATACTAATTTAAAATAACTTGAAAAAAGGATAATAGTAAAATGGCCACTATTCCTTGAATCAGAGTTGCCATAGTATGCATCTTTATGGTAGTTTTGGTATTCATCCCTGAAAATTGAGAAACTACCCAAAAATAACTATCATTGATATGAGAAACGGTCATGGCACCCGCTCCAACGGCCAATACTGTGAGGGCCCGAGATAGCTCACTGTCTAATCCCAATACATCCATCATAGGTGATATTATCGTTGCCGCTGTAATGATTGCGACCGTGGATGATCCTTGTGCTGTTTTTAATAAGGCGGCCAATATAAATGGTAAAAAAATTCCTATCTCTAAGTCTGTAAATTGAACTTCAATAAGATCTCCCACATTGCCCGATCGAAGGATGCTACCGAAAGCACCCCCTGCTCCGGTTATGAGTATGATGACTCCAGCTTCTTGTAACGCATGTGATACCCAAGACCAACGCTCTTTTACAGATATTTTTTTATCAACCAGCAGCAAGGCCAGCAACATTCCTATAAATAATGCGGGTAAGGGATGTCCGACAAATGAGAGCGTATCCGCGATCATTCCATCTCCAAAAGGGTGGGATGGATATTTAGCCATTGATCTTAACCCAATGAAAATGATAGGCATGATTATGGGTAGGAAAACAACTAAAATGTTCACCTTATTTTCAAATACTTGCTCCAGCTCATTCCCTATTTTAGGAGTAGTTTGGGTAAGTTTAGATCCGAATTTTATAGCCCAAAGATAACCAGCAAAGGCGGTGGGTAGGGCGATGAATAAGCCCATGATTATGACCAAGCCCAAGTCCGCCTCTAAGGCAGCAGCGGCGGCCAGTGGACCCGGCGTTGGAGGCACAAAAACATGAGAAACATAGAGCCCTGTTGAAAGTGCTACCGCAAAAACAGTCACTGAAATTCCTGTTTTTTTACTTAACGCTTTGTTTAAGGATGAAAGAATGATAAATGCAGAATCGCAAAATACTGGAATTGAAACCAATATACCTGTTAAGTTGATGGCCAAAGGAG
>Ga0206125_10004642_pt1 | contig 12015 bp, 8 predicted proteins | sample Helgoland_Spring_4_FD_148598 | JGI IMG/M metagenome (GOLD analysis project Ga0206125, IMG submission 148598) | Pelagic subsurface seawater microbial communities from Kabeltonne, Helgoland, North Sea - Helgoland_Spring_Bloom_20160331_1 | ecosystem: Environmental > Aquatic > Marine > Epipelagic ...
TCGTCTCTTCCAGCGAAGGACCTCCCCGAAGGTATCTCTCATTGTCGGGGAAGGGACGCGAGCAGCTGAAGCAAATGAAAATAACACTCGAGGGCATCAACCAATCAATAGCCGATATCGAAAACAGTCACAAAGAAGCAAAAAAATGAACTACTCAAAATCAACACAAAACGAGATAGGCAAGTATCTCAATGCAGTAAGGAAAAATATGCAGCATGCACCTGCGGAAGAGGTCGACGAAGTCATTTTGCACTTGCAAGAGCAGATCGATGTGGCGCTTGAAGAATCGGGCGACGCATCAAATGAACCGGACCATATTAAGCGCATTCTATCGACCATGTCACAACCCGAAAGTTTCGCCACTTCGACCAACAAAGAGCCCAAGGGCTTGCAGTGGGGTGTAGTAGCATTACTGACTGCAATCGTAAGCTGGGGGTTTAACCTAGGTGCAGTTCCTTATTTCTCTCTCGTCGGTATCGTCTGGTTCTTACTGATTGCTATCGCTGCTGTTGCAGCAACAGTCAGCCGGAAGACCGTGCTGGGGAAGCTGGCTATCGCCATCCTGATCTTAGAAGCGGTTTCGTTTCCCGTGATACATACAATAATAATGGAGCCCAAGGAGACGAAGCAGTCAACGGAGTTGAGCGAACCTGCAGCCGAAAAAAACCTTACAGACCTCACCAAGCTACAAGGCAAATGGACACGCCAACTGAATAATCAGCGCTGGGTCAAAGAAATCGTTGGCGACAAGGAAACCTTTGCTATCTTCGTTGATGGTGAAGCTGTTTACGGACACACCCACACAGTTAAACTCAGCAAGCGTGGCTCCGTTTGCATTTATGCCACCTCTGCTGGCCAGATAACAATTGGAGAGCGCAAAGGTGAGGCAATGAAGCCTTTCTCATTCATCTATAAGCTCAATGACGACAGCCTGATAGAGAGCCTTGGCTTTTTGGATAAAGCTAACAATCTACGCGATAAAACCGAGATCGTGACGTGGAAGCGCTCCACGGCCTTGTCGCTTGCTGATCGCGAGCCGGAGCCGGAACCAAAGGGGTCGATCGTGCTCTGGAGAGTCGGCTCTCCACACCGCGGCGACACCCCACCTGAGTTGGTGCCGGGGTATCTTGAGGCTCTAGCAAAGAAGCAGGGCCATGCAGTGACCGTTCGGTCTTTCGAAGCAAAGAACTTTCACAAAGTGTTTTGGGCTGCCGTGGAAAAGCACGCCGAACCCGACCTTTTGGAAGCCGATAATGGCGCTATCGTGGGAATGAGCGCAAATAATTACACAATGGACACGAAACTGGGTACTTTTACTGGAATCGCGGCCAAAGAAATCATTCGTAAATCACTCATTGATATGCGGGGATTTGGAGGAATGTATCACCTGATCAACACATCGCGTAATCATGCTAAGGCCAGGACGCTTGCTACTCGCGTGACGGAGCCAGAATTACCCCCCTCCGCCCGAGAACGTATACCTGAACTGGCGCCCAACGAGAAAGCCGCTGTTTCGAAGCTATGTATCGACGCTTTCACTGATTCAATTACGGGAGACGGCTCAAGCATTAAAGCAATGGCTGACGACTTCGACAGCCTTCCTCAACGACTCTGGGGCAATAGGGTAAGCGGGGTGAAAGTAGGGAAAGTTAAGGCTTTTGGGGTGTCCGGAACCGATCGCCTCGCGCTGGGTCTGGTAACAGCGACTGTGGACACGCCCAGTAAGGATGATCGGATGGCACAACTTGGCCAGACAAGGACTCTCTTCATCTTCCGGCGGGAGCATGAGGGTGAGTGGAAGCTGATCGCCACGAGGGGTGTCGGCGGACACGAGCCTTGGATTTGGGATATCCTGAAAAATTTACGTAATGCAAAGCCGCAAGAGCAAGAATCCGTCACCATCGAAACACCTAAACTCTTGTCGCCACCTGATGGTGCGCGGCGGCCACGTTGGCCTCGGACGCAGAGGACTGATATTGAATGGGTAGGCGGCGGAGATGATGCTGTGAAATATGTTGTGGAGGCCCAGTGGGGATCAAGAGGCACTGATCAATGGTATCTGAGTAACTTCGACGTGTTTTCCAAAAAGGCGATCGAGCAAGGCGAGAATGGGGTCATTAAAATGAGGGCTCCCTTTGGAGCTGGGGCGCAACCACACCGCTGGCGGGTCTGGGCAATCGGCCCACACGGAGAAACGGCGTTGAGCCAATGGCGACGCATTGATTTCTCCAATTAAATAGTCGCGGCAACCCGCTGAGCTTTACTCTCATTCAAGCCCATCACCTTATCGTAGTAAAAAATATCCAACACCTAACAAAAACGTAATGAAAATTAAATACATGATTGCTCTATTAGCATTTGCCCCACTGCTAGCTTCAGAGTCATCTGCTCAGCAAGCCGCCACACCTGCGGAGCTTGCCGCCACCGAGCAGGTGAAGCAGAAGCTCAATAATATTATCATTCCCGAACTTAATAGCTACGACCTCACCCTGATAGACTGCGTGAAAGTCTTTCGCATACGTGCCCAAAAACTTGACCCCGAGCCTGATGTGAATCGCAAGGGCGTCAACTTCGTCATTCATTCAAGACCAGGCGAACCCGACATCGGTGAGCGCAAAATAAAGAGACTAATGCTACGTAACGTCTCCCTTGGTGAGGCGCTAAAACATGTCTGCACTGCCACAGGAGTCTCTTACAAAGTGGATGGGAATATCGTCGTAATCACACCAGGGCTGGCCCCAGATCAGCAAGCCGCCACACCTGCGGAGCTTGCCGCCACCGAGCAAGTGAAGCAGAAGCTCAATCATATTATCATTCCCGAACTTAATAACTACGACCTCACCCTGATAGACTGCGTGAAAGTCTTTCGCATACGTGCCCAACAATTCGACCCCGAGCCTGATGTGAATCGCAAGGGCGTCAACTTCGTCATTCATTCAAGACCAGGCGAACCCGACATCGGCGAGCGCAAAATAAAGAGACTAATGCTACGTAACGTCTCCCTTGGCGAGGCGCTAAAACATGTCTGCACCGCCACAGGAGTCGCTTACAAAGTGGATGGGAATATCGTCGTTATTTGTGACGCTCCAAAAAACTAGGCCGATAGCCAATACCTCGCTAAAGTGAAATAGAGAACCATTTGATCGAGGCTGTGAGGCGCCTGCCATGGTCAAGCACCGTGGCAAGTATATCGCCGTCGCCTCTGGTGTGCATGGCTGGGCCGGCTCAGATACCAAGTGCGCCACTGCAGACAGCCCACTGGGAACATGGACCAAGCAGGCAGACATCAGTGAGCAGAGGACTTGGAGCTCGCAAGTCAGTGATCTCATTTACCTCAAGGAATCCGACATCGTGATGGCACTCTGTGACCAGTGGTGGATCCCTGACAGGGCGGATATCGACAAGTCCCGCTATCTTTTTCTGCCGCTGGATATTGATGCGAAAACAGGGAGGGTGAAGATGGAATACCGTGAGAAGTGGGATCCGCTGCAGGCCGCCAAGTGAGTTCTCAGAGTGCATCTAAAAAGACCATGAGCAAATCATTGGTGAGTGCATTGCTCTTTGCTGGCAACTTGGCTTAGGCACAGGCCGCCGTCTTGGCAGGGGGTGATTGAAGCATCCTAAAAAATGAGGATGCGGCGTTTGAAACAATAAGGGTGTGCCCGCGTATCATTAAGTGTATTTATATCGATACAGGGTCTTCGTTATTTCGACCTACATAGCCAACTCGTTTCAACATGCCCATTATTCTTCCACCGATCACTCGTCGTCAATTCATCCAGCGCTCGCTCGCTTTTGGTGGTACGGCGATCATAGCGCCTCATGCCTTGGCCGCCGCAGATCGTAAAGGTGCTGGCTTGGATCAGAGCCGAGTGGCTTTGTTGGCCGATACCCATATCAGTGCAGATTCATCGCAACGCTACCCGGGGACGAAGTGGCCTGGCACGCCCGTCAAGGAGGAGAATCATGAATGGGTAAACATGGCGGATTGCCTTACCGAAGCAGCCAAGAGCGTTCTCGCACTCAATCCTCGGCCCGCTCACCTGATCGTCAACGGCGACTGTGCACTCAGTAATGGTAAAGAATCTGAATACAAAGAGTTCCTCAGACTGGTGGAGCCGATTCGTGCTGCGGGCATCACCGTTCATGTGACGATTGGCAATCACGACAATCGTGAGAACCTGTGGAAATTACTTCCGTTTCTCAAGAGAGAGCAGATGGGCGTTCAGGCGGGTGTGATTGAGCTGCCGCATGCGAACCTCGTCCTCTTGGATTCAGGAAAAAGGGGAGTCTTGGGAGAAGAACAGCTGGACTGGCTCGCCAAAGAACTCGACCAACGAGCCGATAAGCCAGCCCTTATCTTTGGTCACTTCAATCCATATCCCAACCGAGGCATACGCCCCAACAAAGGCATGCGTGATGGGGCATCTCTGCTGAAACTACTTGCCGAGCGAAAGCATGCCCGAGGCTATTTCTATGGCCACACCCATGAGTGGCAGTATGATCAACGGGATCATCTCCATCTCATTAACCAACCAGCCGTCAGCTACTATTTTGGCAAAGGCCATGCCCATGGCTGGGTCGACATGAAGCTCAGTGAAACAACTGCTGAGCTCGAGTTGCAATGCATCGACCCCAAGCATAAGCAGCATAGAGAGCAGAGACAGGTTACCTTGAAATGAAATCGTTCTCCGTCATCGTAGCGAAGATTGCCTTGGTGCTTCTCTCAGTGTCTATGGCGGATGCCAAGCAGCTCTCTACGACGCAGATCGAATTTTTCGAAAATAAGATTCGACCGATCCTTGCGGAGAATTGTTACGACTGCCACAACAGTGTTGACAAGAAGAAGGGCGATATGGCGCTCGACTACAGGGCGGCACTGCTGGAAGCCGATATTATCGTGCCCGGAAAACCGGCCGAGAGCCTGCTGATCAAAGCCATACGGCACGCGGAAGATGTCGAGCCGATGCCGTCGAAATCGCCGAAACTGGCGAATGCCATCGTCGAGAATTTTGAAGAATGGATTCGTATGGGCGCTCCTGATCCCCGACTAAAAAAACCAACAAAGGAGGGCTTAAAAAGTGAGGTCAACTGGGAGATGGTACGCGAAAAACGTAAGGAGTGGTGGTCATTCCAGCCGATCATAAAAGCCACCCCACCAGAAGCCAGTCATCCGGAGTGGAACCGCAGCGCAATCGACCGTTTCGTCTACGCCAAGCTTAAGGCCAATGGCCTGCAGCCGCAATCCACCGCCTCAGCGCACACCCTAGTGCGCCGTCTCCACCTCATTCTCACCGGACTACCGCCGAAACCAGAAGTCGTCGATGCGTTCGTTACAGATCCCAGCGAGGCCGCTTATGAAAAGCTCGTTGACAAGCTATTGGCCTCAAAACATTACGGCGAGCGCTGGGGACGCTACTGGATGGACTGGTTCCGATACGCCGAATCACATGGTAGCGAGGGCGATCCGGACGTCCCCTACGCGACCCAGTACCGCGACTACGTCATACGTGCGATCAACGCCGATGTTCCCTATGATCAACTCATCCACGAGCACCTCGCGGGTGACCTGCTTAAAAAACCTCGCATCAACCAAAAGCTCGGCCTCAATGAGTCGGCCATCGGCCCCGCCCACCTGCGCATGGTGCCGCACGGTTTCGGAGTGACTGATGCCTACGACGAGCAGATCACCTTCACTGATAACCAGATCGATGTGGTTTCCAAGGCAGTCCTCGGCGTCACCGTATCGTGCGCACGCTGCCACAACCATAAGTTTGATCCGATCAGCCAGAAAGATTTCTACAAATTCTACGGCATCATGATCAGTAGCCGCCCGGCCATCGTGAATATCGATTCACCGGAATTGCAAGAGCTGCACAAACAAGAGATCACCGGACTCAAACAGAAAATCCGCAAGCAGTTCGGTGCCTTTTGGCTCTCTCAGATCGATACGGCTATTGCGAAATTGGAGAATGCTAAACTAGAGAAAGTCACTGACAAGGATCCGCTCGGTGCATGGGCTAAATTGAAAAATGCCAAACCGGGAAGCGTCGCGACACAGCTCCAAGCCATGCGCCAGCAATACCAGAGAGGTATCGAGCAAAATCAACGAGCTAAAGATAACGCCACCTTCTACGCCGACCTGCGCGACCAGGCGAACTACGACAGGTGGTTCAAAAACGGTAATGGGCTCAGCGGGAAAGTCAGCCCAGCTGGGTCCTTCGCGCTTGCCGGCCGGGGAGACAAGGCCTTCACTGGCATCTACCCGGCTGGTATCTATTCCCACCTGATCTCCGATAAGCACAACGGCTTCCTCAGCTCCGTTTTCCACCTCGCCAAAGGAGAGCGCAACTCGATCCGCGCGATGGGCTCAGGCTCATTCGCCCGCTTCCCCATACGTAGCTATCCACTCACTCATGGCGGCTTGCACCCCTCACCCGGACTCAAACCACAACGCAATTGGGTGAACCTCAACAAATACAAATACTGGAACGGCGAAAAAGGATACTATCAGATCAGCACAGGTGCCGACAACACTTCCCAGAAAAAGGATGGGCCAGAACGCTCGTGGTTTGGTGTGTTTGAAGTTTACGCCGGCAATGACTCAATGCGCGAGATCGGCGCACCGATCGTCGCCCTTCCCGGCGAGCTTGATGAGATCACCGATCGCAAGACATTACTCAATCACTACCGCAAGACATTGAAGGCAGCAGTGACTGCCTGGAAAGACGGCACACCCAGTGACGAGCAAGCTCAGCTCATCCATGCTTTTGTCAGCCGTGATCTTCTTACGAACAAAGTGGCCGAACTACCAGCTGATCTCAAGTCCGGCATTACATCCTACCGCAAACTTGAGTCGGCAATCCGCAAGCCCGTGCGCTCCCCTGGTGTTGTCGAAGCTGAGCCCTGGGATCAACCTTTGCTTGATCGCGGTGATCACAAGAAAGAAAAAGAAGCCGTCGAGCGCGGGTTTCTCGAGGTGTTCCCAAGTAAGCCTTACAAGTCCGGTAGTGGGCGTCGCCAGCTGGCAGGGGACATGATGCATCAGCAAAATACACTCACCCCACGCGTCATCGTCAATCGCCTGTGGCACCACACATTTGGTCGTGGCATCGTCGCCTCGGCTGACAACTTCGGGCGGCTTGGTAAAGAACCGACGCACCCAGAATTACTCGACTACCTCGCCAGCGATCTGCGTGACAACGCTTGGTCGATGAAGCACACGATCAAACAGCTGGTGATGAGCCGCACCTTCCGCTCCGCCAGCAGTGCATCAGAGAGTAGTGCGCAGAAGGATCCCTCCAATCTCTATCTAGCCTATTACACACCGCGTCGCCTGGATGCTGAGGCGATTCTGGACACCATTCGCTTCGTCTCCCGCAACGACATCGAACAACGCGCTGTCTACACCAGGGCAAAGCGCAACTCGCTCAATCCTTTCCTGAAAGTCTTCAACTACCCGATTCCAATCAGCACTGTGGGCGTGCGCAATTTGACCAACGTTCCCGCCCAGGCACTGACGCTGATGAACGGCGAGATTACCAAGCAATCCGCAACCCAGTGGAGCCAGCGCCTCATGGCGATCCCGCAGCTGAAAACTGATGAAGAAAGAATCCAAGCTATGTTCAAACAGGCATATTCCCGCGAGGCAAGACCTGAAGAGCTTGCCGCCTGCCTGAGCTATCTCGCTGGTGATGCTGATGATCCGCTCTTCCAAATCACGCACGCTATCCTCAACTCTAAAGAACTGATTTATGTACACTAGCAGCCAAAATCGCCGAGACTTTCTGAAGCTCACATCCAAGGGGGTCAGTGGGCTAGCACTCTCAAGCCTGCTCAATGGCAACACTGCCAGAGCAGCTGAGATCACCCGCCACCACAAACCAAAGGCCAAGTCAGTGATCCTGCTCTACATGTCTGGAGGAGTTTCTCATGTTGATTCGTTTGATCCGAAACCGCTGCTCAATAAGCTCCACGGAAAACCGATGCCGGTCACACTTGAACGCACCCAGTTCGATGCCAATGGCGATATCATGGCTTCACCGTGGGAGAGTAAACCCTACGGAGAATCCGGTCTTGAGATGACCAATATGTTTCCGAAGATCGCCGAGTGTGCAGACGACCTCGCAATTTGCCGCTCCATGACTGCCAAGTTTAGCGAACATGCGCAGGCGAATTTTTTCATGCACAGCGGCTTCCCTTTTCTCGGCTACCCGAGCGTGGGCTCCTGGGTCACCTACGGCCTTGGAAGCGTGAATCAAAACCTCCCTGGCTACGTCGTGCTGCAGTCACAGCGCGCCAAAACCCCACACGGGGGCGTCAGCATGTTCGGTAACGCGTTTCTCCCCGCCACCACTCAGGGGTCGATTTTCAACATCTCAAACGATCAGGCTGTGCCACACATCAACCCGGCGATGCTTAAAGTCGAACAGCGACGCGCCCTCGATTTTATCGGTAAACTCGACCGAGGTTTCGCTGACCGGATCGCTGCCAAAGACGCTGTGATCGCCTCGATCAAAAACGCAGAGACCGCCTACCTCATGCAGGAGGCCGTGCCGGAACTCACCGACATTAGCAAAGAGAGCGATGCCACCAAGAAAATGTATGGCGTTCATAGCAAGAACGAGCACAAGGCCGAGTACGCGCGCCAGTGCCTTATGGCGCGCCGCCTCGTCGAGCGCGGTGTGCGCTTCGTCGAGCTCTCCTGCGCCAGCGTCGGTATCGGTGCTGGTGGCGCTGGTAACCCCTGGGACCAGCATGGCGATCTCAAGAAAGGCCATGGTGCGATGGCCGAGCAAGTCGATGGTCCGATCGCCGCACTACTTGCCGACCTCAAGCAACGCGGTTTACTTGACGAGACACTGGTGGTTTTCACGGGCGAGTTTGGGCGCACTCCATTCTCACAAGGGTCTAATGGCCGCGACCACGACCCGTTCGGCTTTAGCTTATGGATGGCTGGCGGTGGCATGAAAGGTGGTACCGTGCACGGCTCGACGGATGAATTTGGCTACAAGGCCCTGGAAGATGTTTCCACCGTTTATGACCTCTGGGCGACCGTCCTGCATCAGCTCGGTATCGATCATGAGAAACTTACCTACCGCTGGAGCGGTCGTGACCTGCGACTCACAGACGTTCACGGCCACGTGTGGAAGGACCTCATAAGCTAAGCGTATTCAATAGGCCGAAAAGGGAGGTCTTGTTTTATCAGACTGTGGCAGGCACCCTTAATCACCCGAACCATCATATTTAAAAGAAAGAAGAAATCCTAATACCTGATAACCAACATGTTCATCAAAATGAAATCACTCCCAGTCATCGTTGCGCAGATTAGCTTCGTGCTTCTCTCAGCATCTATGGCAGATGCCAAGCAGCCCAACTCTAAGCCACTGAATTACCTTATTCTATTGGCGGATGACATCAGTGCCTCGCATCTTGGGTGCTATGGGGCAGAGAACCCTGGCACTAGTCCTAACATTGACCGCTTGGCGAAGGAGGGGATTAAGTTTGATAATATGTTCGTGACCTCTGCTACCTGTGCCCCTGCACGGGCGGAGCTCTACACAGGACTATTTCCAGAGCGTAATGGGGTGTATCGAAATCATATGGGGACCAAGAAAGGCACGAAGAGCGTGGCCCATTACCTCTCAGATCTCGGGTATAGGGTCGGCTTAGCAGGGAAAAAGCATATCCATCCTGCCAGTGTTTACCCCTTTGAGAATGTGAAAGGGATTGCTGGTCAGTGTGCGATCGCTAATCCCCCTGCAGATGATTGGACACATGTTGAGAAGTTTATGAGTCGTGACTCTAAAGAGCCATTCTGCCTCTTTATCTGCTCTATTCATGCTCATGCCCCATGGGATGCTGGGGACAGCTCGCTGTGGAAGTTAGAAGATCTCAAACTCCCTCCTAACCTTGTCGATACAGAGGAGACCCGACATCACTACCGTGAACTGATCGCTGAAGTGAGGCTGTTTGATGACCAAGTCGGCAAGTCAGAGCAACTTCTAAAGAAACATGGGTTGGATGAGAACACCGTCATCATTGTGTTAGACGAAAACGGCACTGGGATGCCGGGTGGAAAGTGGTCTGCCTTTGACTGGGGAGTGCGCTCAGGGTGTGTGATGAAGTGGCCTGCTTCTTATAAGGCGAATTTTTCTACAGATGCTATTGCCCAATATTGCGACATTGTGCCAACCCTCATCGAAGCCGCTGGGGGAGCAGTGCCAGAAACACTCGATGGAAAGAGCCTTCTTCCACTCATTGAAAAAAAGACCGATCAGCACCGAAAGTATGCCTTCTTTAGCCACCATAATCGAGATACGAAGAAAGGTAAGAAGGTCATGAAAGACCCGCACTTCGCACTCTATGGTGCTACCGATGGACGTTATAAAATACTCTGGAACCTGACCCCAGGGAATATGTATGGCACTAAAAACATCAACGGCGTAGATTATGGTGATGTGAACCACGGCTCTAGTGCTACCAAAATATTTAAATCATGGATCGCTGTAGAGAACTCTGACCCAAAAGTAAAAGACCGGCTCAAACGTATTCGCTGCTATCCAGAGATCCAACTTTTTGACCTTGAAGAAGACTCGTGGGAGCTCCAAGACCTTGCAAACAAACCAGAGCATAAGGCTAAGGTAGAAGAATTAAAAACGGCTATCAGCGACTGGATGAAGCAGCAGGGAGATGATGGGCACCTCACGGGAGAAGGCATCAAATATGCAGAGACAGAATTTGCAAAATAGAAACCATAAAAAAACGAAAATGAGAAACATAACATTGTTATCCCTCGCTGTTACCTGCTTGTGCGCAGCGATACCCTGCCTTGCTGCTACTAAGTCTGACAAGCCGATTACGGTTCGTGTTGCTTCCTATAATGTCGAGTTTGGCAAAAGCGCGAGCCCCGAACAGATTGGTAAGATGCTCAAGCCCTACAAGCTGGACATCATCGGCTTTGATGAAGCGCCCGATGGCGATTGGACCGCACGTGTCGGCAAGGTGCTGGGCATGAAGCACAGCTATGTGGGCAAGATTTCATCGGCTAATCACAAGGATAAATACAAATCGATCCTCAGCAAGACACCCCTAGAGGGCACCGAAGAATATGAACTCACGAGCACGAGCCACGGCTGGAATCCGGCATCGGTCGTCAGAGCCGTGACGAAGATTGACGGTGTTTCATTTGCCTTTTACTCGCTGCATATCTGTAAATCGAAGAGAAAGGTGGGCGGCCATGCGCATGGCCTTGTAAGCACCATTTTACCGAAGGAGTCAACGGAGCGAGTGATCGTCGTTGGTGATTTCAACAACAGGATCGGCGACGCGGCCATGAACATGATCGAGGAAGCTGGCTATAGACCCACATGGATCGACCTGAAGATTGATGTCTCCAAGGAATTTACCTACAACGCCCTGGATCCCAAAAAGAGCCTCGGGGTGATCGATCACATTTTATACAACACCTCGGCTGGAGCCAAAGTGACAGAGGGAGGCATCATCGAACTTAAGAAGCCTTTGTCTGATCACAAACCCATCTGGGCTGAGATCGTATTCCCTCGATAAGGTAAGAAGGCGAACACCAGCCGCTAGCCGCCTGCGGAGGAATGGTGAATTAGCCGCCTGCGGCGGCTGTTCTTGGTTCCTGGTTCTTCGTTTTTGGTTGTCGCCGCAGGCGCACTATCCACTTAAACTTGAACTCTCAGCTCGAACTGCCGCATTGCGGCTCTTTCACTTGCTTTCATTTCTCGGGCTGAGTCGGGTTAAGCACACCCTTGCGGTAAGCCTCACCAATGGCGGCGGGGGCGTTGGCGACATCGAGTTTTTCGTAGATGTGTCTGATGTGGTAGGCCACCGTCGTGATGCTGACGCCGAGGCGCTGCGCGATTTCTTTTTGCAGCAGCCCCTCGCTTAGCAGGATGAGCACTTCTGTCTCACGTTCTGACAGGGCTTTGCCGATTGTCTTCACGGTTGTCTGGTTGCGAATTTGGTTCACCAGATAGCGTGCGATCT
>Ga0206125_10004643_pt1 | contig 12015 bp, 14 predicted proteins | sample Helgoland_Spring_4_FD_148598 | JGI IMG/M metagenome (GOLD analysis project Ga0206125, IMG submission 148598) | Pelagic subsurface seawater microbial communities from Kabeltonne, Helgoland, North Sea - Helgoland_Spring_Bloom_20160331_1 | ecosystem: Environmental > Aquatic > Marine > Epipelagic ...
AAAAGCTGCTAATGGTACTATAAGTCTAACAAACGCTAATGCAGCTACTATATCATTAGATAACGCAGATGTAGGTCTAGGTGATGTAACAAACCATGCTCAAGTAAAATCAGATGGAAGTAACGCTCCTGACATCCTAAAGAATGCTCAAATCAAAATAAAAGCAGACGGTACATTAAGATACGATGGAGGAGCTGGTGCTGCTCCATCTTTAGGAAGTATTGCTGGAACAGTTTCTAGAGAATCAGGCGGGTTCGGTATAAACGTAGATACTCTAATAGGTACCGCAGCAAAAATTCCAAGATGGAATGGCTCTGCTTGGGTAGCAGATACACCTACTGAATTGAGAGGAACTATTGGAGCAGGTACAAGTAATTTTGGTGGGGAATGGGCAGACTTAGACGGCAGTATTCCTACTACAGTTGCTAATAGTTCTGTGAGTTCTTCTAACATTATAGCAGGTCTTGGATTTACCCCAGGTACTTCAAGCTTCAGCGGATTATGGGCAGACTTAGGAGGAACAATACCGAGTACCGTAGATAATTCAGCAACAGGAAATAGTAATACTCTAACTATAACCAGTGGTTCAGCTGCATATACAAACAGAACTCCAACTGCTCAAGGATCAGCGGTTAATGTTACCCCCTACACTATTTTTACAGGATCAGACAGTCAGCCAACGTATGGAGGATTAACTCATACAGTAGAAAATAGACCAAAGCCTTTCTTTGTAGGCACAATATCAACGGGTGGTTACTCAAATATAACCATGCAAAATTTTCAGATTACAATGTCAGGCCTCCGTAAATTTTACAACACTAAAACTTATGCTAATGAAGGCGCAGTTTTTGCCTGGGTAGGTGCAGGTATTAGTAGTAGCAGTACTACTTATAGTGAAGTTTCAAATGGGTTCATTGGATGGGTTAGTTGTATATCAAATATTTCCTTTGCGGGGAATACGGCCAATGCTACTAATAATATAGCATTGCTCAATACTCTAGAACTAGCTGTACCAGATGCTGCCAAAAGTATTGGAGGAAGTACCAGACACTTATGGCTATGGCTAGAGTGTTACTGGAGTGGCCTAGTACAGAATGACACTAACTTAGCGATAGGTTTAGCGGATAGAACAGACTCAAAAATTATTTTAGAAAGAACATCCGGAGCAGCTGAGACAGGAACTTATGCTCATAGCACTTCAAGCGCTAGCATTAACACATAATAGGAGAATAACATGGCAATGAAATGGGAAGACGTACAAAATAAAAGCTGGAATATGAAAAGGCAGTACGCTTACGAAAATTTAAATGATGGAGATAGGTGGGATATGGTCTATGGATTACTAGATTCTATTCTAAGTAAATTGATAGAAAATGAAACACTAACTTTAAATGATATACGAGACGATGACTTAGTTAAGTTATTGCATTGGAAAGAGATAAAAACGAGGTACCCAAAAGATGGCGACTAATAAATTAAAATTAAAAAGATGCGAAAGCAGTAGACTAGAGATTGGTAATATAAAACTTGCTCATATAAAAACAGTAGCTGCATGGAGAGAAATGAGTGTAGCACAGTTTGTAGCTTACTGTAAAAAGAATTCTCAAACTCTAATGGTTGGTATTCACAAAACAGATGACAAAGTTGTTTGCGCACATATGACATTTATTCCTAGTATAGCCGAATATACTGGGGAAGTGACTACAGCCCAGAGAAATGAACTTATAAGCAACTTAACAGAAAGTCATGTAGTATGGGTATACACAAGCCCTGAATACAGAAATCAAGGATACTACAGTGAATTTTCAAATGCTTTACTTGCTTGGATCAATACATTTAATCCTAATTACGAAAAGACAACCGCTTCTAAAATAACCAGTGGAGACAGCGCTACTTACGTAAAGCAACATTTAGTAAGTCAAAACTATAGTACACCTGCAGCAGAGTTTGAAGGCTCAGACTATGAAGAAGCTGAATTGACTATGGTCCAATATCGGTCAGATAATCCATAACACTCCATAAAAACACCACCACTAATTTTTGGTTATGTTTCTGAGAACTGAATAAGCAGAGCTATACCAAACCAATTAAACTCACCTTCCAAATTTAGTTCTTGACATGACCTATGATTTTTGCTATAATTTAACAATAGGAGTATAATATTTAATATGGCAGCAGGAACTTACGATATAGTTATTGACCAAGGATCTGATTTCTCTATAGAAATAGCGATTTCACAAGATGGTGAAGCAACAGCGATAGCTACACATTCAGCGAGGGCACAACTTCGCCCATCGCCTACGTCTACAACAAAGACAGCAGACTTTACTTGTGTAATATCTGATGCCGCAGGTGGTAAGCTAACTATGAGCTTATCTAATGCTACTTCAAGTGGAATACCTGCAGGAAAATATTATTATGATATTGAGCTAGTAAATACTAGTACTAATGTGGTGACTAGGTTACTGCAAGGCGTGGCAAGAGTCACTCCAGAAGTAACTAGATAATGGCTACTACATTAACGATCACTCCACAAGTATCTAATACTGTTACTGTTACTAATAGTAATACTATAGTACAGCCGCAGAATCAGGTAACTACTCTTACCATTTCGAGTGCAATTCCAGGTGCAGCACAAGACGCACAAGCAATAGCATTCACTAATGCAGCCCGAACACTTAGTTCGGCAACTACAGTTGAACAAGCACTTTTACAACTTGCTGACCAACTGTTTGTTCAAACAAGTGCACCAACAGCAGGAACAACTAATCTTGCAGAAGGTGACTTCTTTTATGATACTGATGATAATCAGTTAAAGATCTATAGAGAAACGTCGACGGGACAGTTTAGTTTTGTTCCTGTAATGATAGGAAACGATTCAGCGAACTCAGACACTATAGACGCAGGGAGCTTTTAAGCTCTAACAGGAAATAATAATGGCACAAGTAATTAAAATTAAACGAAGTACGACTACTTCAGCTCCGGGATCTCTTGTAGCTGGTGAGTTAGCGTACTCTTCGAATAGTGATAAGCTATTTATTGGTCATCCTACTACTAATGCAGTAACTGCAATCGGTGGAGCTCTATACGTTCAGATGTTAGACCACACTGCTGGCACACTAACAGCAAGTTCAGCCGTTTTAGTTGACGCTAATAGTAAGATCGATCAATTAAAGACAGGCAACATAGTTGTAACTGGCTCTAGCAATACAATAAGCACTTCATCAGGAAATCTAACAATTGCACCTACTAGTAATTTAGTACTTACTCATGGTGGAACAATTGACCTCGATGGACAAGCAAACTCAATAACAATGCCGGATAACCAAGCGGCAGCTGTCGACTTCAATGAAGGAGGCACTTCTTACTTAAAATTCGTAACTACTAACTCTGGAGAGAAAGTTGTTGTCGGAAAAGATATGGACACTGCATCTATTGATGTAACTAGTGGAAATCTTAAGGTAGGTTCAACAAAATTCACAGTAGCTTCTGGTACTGGTAACACAGTAATTCAGGGAACAGCTAATGTTCAAGACGCAGTTGATTTAGATTCTACACTTAATGTAGATGGCGCTGTCACACTAAATGGAAACGTTACTTTAGGTAACGCTGGTGGCGATGCAATAGCAGTAACAGGTACAGCAACTTTTACAGAGTCAGCAGATTTTGATGGTGGTGTTACAGTTGCCGGGTCACAAACTGTTGATGTAGGTGGAAATAGAATATTAAATGTAGGAACTCCTACAGCAAGTACAGATGCAACTACAAAAGCATATGTCGATAGTGTCAAACAAGCACTCGACATTAAAGACTCAGTTAAATTAGCTACAACAGCTAATATTACAGGAACTTATGATAACGGGGCTGGTACACTAACGTACGATGCTACTGGTGTTCAAGCAGTAGATGGCGTTAACTTAGCACTTAATGATAGAGTTCTTGTTAAAAGTCAAACTACTCAAACACAAAATGGTATATACAAAGTCACAACTGCTCCAGCAGTGGGCGTGGCAGGAGTACTTACAAGAGGCATAGACGCTAACTCAAATGATGAGGTTACAGGCGGAATGTTCTGTTTTGTAGAAGCAGGCTCAACTAATGCAGATAATGCATATGTTCTTACTTCAATAACTGGAGCATCAACACTAGGCACAAGTAACTTAGTATTTACACAGTTCTCAGGAGCAGGTCAGATTGATGCAGGTAATGCCCTTACAAAAACAGGGAATACTCTTGCAGTAGATGTAGATAACAAAACAGTTTCTCATAATAGTGGAACAGCCCTAAGTTTAAAAGGTATTTCAGCAACAGCTAATGGAGACATCTTATACGGAGCCAATGGGGCTAACGGTGGGTACTCTAGGCTGTCTATAGGCTCTTACGACTCTACTAATAGCGTAGGACAAATACTACAAGTAGGAGCATCTTCTACAGTAGCATGGTCTAATACATTAGATGGGGGTACATTCTAATGGCGCAAGTTATTAAAATTAAAAGGTCAGAGACAAGCGGAGGCGCCCCCACAACTAGTGACTTAGCTACTCATGAAATCGCTATGAATCCGACCGACAAAAAGATTTATACTAAGAACTCGAATGGCGATATTGTAATCGTGGCTTCTCACTCAGAAGCAATCGCAACTGAAGATGATATTTTAGCACTTAGTATAGCATTAGGATAGCATAATGGCATCAGCATTTAAAACTAAAACTGCAGTAAATATAGGTACGTCTCTAACAAGTATCTATACCGCTCCCGCAAATACTACTTCTACTGTAATTGGTTGCTACATATGTAATCAAAGCGGAGGAGCTATTGAGGGCACTGTTGAATTTTATGATACTAGTGAGTCCCATCACGCCACTCTAGTTAAGTCAACTCCAATACCGAGTGGCTCAACAGTAGTAGTAATCGGTGGAGACGGTAAAGTAGTTCTTGAAGCTGGTGATATAATTAAAGTACAATCAAACGTTGTAAGCTCGATAGACGTAACTCTATCGTATTTGGAGCAGACATAACATGCCACTCATAGGAAAAGAAAATCACTTAGTCTCCACATTAGAGGCAAATGCAGTAGGGACTACAGAAATTGTAAGTAACTCTATTACTGCGAGTGAGATCGCTGGGAACGCAGTCGGCTCATCAGAAATTGCAGCAAACGCAGTAGGCACTTCCGAAGTAGCAACTAATGCTATCGGAGCAGCACAATTACAAAACACAGCAGTAACTAGTGTAGGAGATAACTCAATTGACGCAGCAGCTATAGCAGCTAACTCAGTAGATTCATCAGAAATAGCAACCGGTGCCATCGACACAATTCATATTGGAGCAATTCAAGTAACAGCTGCTAAATTAGCAACTGATTCAGTAACTACACCAAAAATAGCAGATAATGCTATTACTACAGTAAAAATTGCTACTAACTCAGTAGGGACAGAAGCAATTGCAAATAACTCTATTACAGCTACACAAATACCGAGCGGAACAATCACAGCAGACTTGTTAGCATCAGGCTCAGTAGATAGTGCAGAAATAGTAGCTGGAAGCATTGACACAACCCATCTCGGCAACTTACAAGTTACTGAAGGAAAGATAGCAGATAATTCTATCACAGCTGCAAAAATAGCGGCAAATGTTGTAGGTACGTCAGAGATAGCACAAAACTCTATCACAGCTACACAAATACCAGCGGGTACAGTCGTAACAGACTTACTAGCAGATCTAAATGTTACTACTGGAAAACTAGCTGCAAATGCAGTTACTACTAACCAGATAGCACAAAATCAAGTTACAGCACACCATATAGCAGACGGTAGTATTACAGCAGTTCAATTATCTACAAACTCTGTAGATTCAGCGGAACTAGTAGATGGAAGTATTGATAGCTCTCATTTATCAACAGGTTCAGTTATTACGACAAAGATAGCAGATAATGCTATTACAGCAACTAAACTACCTTCTGGAGTTATTGCTTCAGACCATATTACAGACGGTACTATTGTATCGGGAGATATTGCAGCAAATACTATAGCAACAGGGAATATAGCAGACAACGCCATAGATGGCACTAAAATCGCGCAGAACTCGATACTTACCCGACACATTGACGATGCTCAGATAGTCACTTCGCATCTACTGGATGCGAATGTGACAACTGCTAAAATAGCTGACGCTAATGTAACAACTGCAAAAATATTAAACGCTAACGTAACTACAGCAAAAATAGCAGCTAATAACGTTACTTCAGCAAAAATTGCTACTGACCAAATTTTATCAAGACATCTAGCAGCTAATACAGTAGATACTGCAGAAATAGTAAGTGGCTCTATTGATGCTATTCATATAGCTACTGATGCAGTAATAACAGCAAAAATACTAGATGCTAACGTAACAACAGCAAAGATAGCAGATAACGCAGTTACTGCGGCTAAAATCGCAGATGGAAGTATTACTAGCACACAGCTAGGAGCTAACTCAGTAGATAGTGCGGAACTTATTACTGGTAGTATAGATACTATCCATATCGGCGCCTCACAAGTCACAACAGCAAAAATAGCAGATGACAATGTAACAAATGCAAAAATTGCAACCAACGCAGTAAATGCTGATAGCATAGCAGCAAACGCTGTATCTGCCGCAGAACTTAAATCAGATGCATTAAGCGGGCAAACCATGTCAGGTAATGTTATTTTTTCAGGAGATGTTACAGTATCGGGTTCTAGTTTCATAGCTTCTGCTACTACAATTACTTCTGGAGATTCGCTCATATCGTTAGCTACTGGTAACAACAGCTCAGACGCAGTTGATATTGGTTTTTATGGATTATATGATACATCGGGTGCACAAGATTTATACTCTGGTATATTTAGAGATGCAGATTCTTCTGGGAAATGGAGACTGTTTAAAGATTTACAAACCCAGCCTACCACTACAGTTAACTTAAGTGCTGCAGGGTACACAGTAGGCACATTAGTAGCGAACCTAGAAGGAGATGTTACAGGTGCTGTTACAGGCAATGCAAGTACGGCGACTTCACTAGCAACAGCTAGAAATATTGGCGGAGTATCTTTTAACGGCTCGGCAGATATTAACTTACCAGGTGTTAACGCAGCAGGTAATCAAGATACTTCAGGTAACGCAGCAACAGCTTCAGAAGCAACTATACTATCTACTGGAAGAACAATTGGAATGACTGGAGATGTTGTTTGGACATCAGCCTCTTTCAATGGTTCAGCAGCAGTAACAGGTAGCGCAACAATTCAAGCAAATGCTGTAGAGTCAGCAATGATAGCAGAGAATAATATTACTGCACGAGAAGTTGCAACAAACGCAATTGTTAGTGCTTCTATTGCTCAAAACTCTATCTTAACAAAACATATTGATGATGCACAGGTTAATACGGCACAACTAGCAGGTAACTCTATAACAGCGGCCAAGATACAAACAAACGCTGTAGGAACGTCAGAGGTAGCAGCTAATGCTATAGACGGCACTAAGATAGCTTCTAATAGTATTCTTACTAGACACATTGATGATGGACAGGTTACTACAGACCAAATTTTGGATGGTACAATCGCCACAGGAGATATAGCAAATAATGCCATCTCTGGCGCAAAAATTGCTACCAATTCCGTAACAGCAGAGAGCATTGTAGCTGGTTCTTTAGATGCTTCGCATTTAGCTGCTAACTCAATAGACTCCTCTGAATTAGTTTCTGGCAGTATAGACACTATACATTTAGGAGCGTTACAAGTTACATCAGCAAAACTAGCAGCTGACTCTGTAATATCAGGAAAAATAGCCGCAGGTGCTATTAGTCAGTCAACAGATTTTGGAGCAGGAGTAGTAGATTCTACCGCTCTAGGTACTGATTCAGTTATTGCAGGTAAAATAGCCGCTAATGCAGTAACTTCTGCTAAAATAGGAGCTAATCAAGTAGGCAGCTCCGAGATAGCACAAAATGCAGTAACAGCTACTCAAATTCCTAGTGGAACAATTGTAGCAGATTTAATTGCCGCAAACGCAGTTGATAGCTCGGAAATAGCTACAGGCAGTATTGATACTATCCATATCGGTGCGCTTCAAGTAACAGCGGCAAAATTAGGAGCTAACTCTGTAACCTCTGCTAAAATAGCACAAAATGCAGTTGGTTCAAGTGAGATTGCAAATAATTCTGTAACTAATCTACAATTATCAAGTGCTGCACTTAGTGGTAAGACAATGTCTGGCACTGTTAACTTTAGTGGTGCTATTACTTCAGAAGGAAATGTAACACTAGGTAATGGAACATCAGACACTGCTAAAGTAAGCGGAGATTTGAATATACAAGATGTAGCTCATCTAAATGTGGCTACCCTTACTAGTAACTCTACAGGACAGCAAACACTTGATACTGTTGCTAAAGCCACATACAGAACGTGTAAGTGGTTAGTATCAGTAACTAATACTACTGATGGAGATTACCAAGCAATTGAAATTTTGTGCTTCCATGACGGGACTACAGCTTATCTAACGCAGTACGCATCTATTTTTGACAATGGAGCACAGGCTACTTTTGATGCAGATATAAGTGGCGCTAACTTAAGATTGAGAGTTACTCCCGCATCAACAGACAACATGACATTCAAAGCCATTAGGCAAGCAATCGAGGTATAAAAAATGGGACAAAAATTACAATTCAATATTGAAGACGCCGGTCTTAGTGTTGACGGAACAGAAATAGTTAACAGTAGCCGAGAGGTTACTAACCTGGACGTACCAGGTACAAAAATGACGGGAGTTATTGCAGCAGCAAGATTACCGTATACTATAACGACTTCTGCACCAACTGGAGTAGGTTCAACATCAAGCGGTCACGTTTGGTACGTTTACTCATAGGAAGCTAAATGGCGATTTATGTAAACGACGGAGGTACTCTTCGTACGATACGATTTATTGCGGTCAATGATGCAGGCACGGTTCGTCGTGTCCATCACGTTTATGTAAATGATGGAGGAACTGTTGCAGGCCCATTTGATGCAATCCACAATACTGCTAGAACTACTAATACTGAGACTACTTTTGTTTCAGGAACGCAAGAAACTGCATTCGCCACTACATGCTCCTTCGAAACAAATGTAAATACTAGTACAGTATTTGACACAGATAGAGACACCACCACCACTTTTAATACTACTAGATCTACCGGAAGCGTAATTGCGACTACTAGGTCTACAACAACTGTATTTAATACTACCACATTATTTAGCACTACCACAGCGTATGCGACTACTCGTGATACTACTACAACGTTCAATACTACTACGAACTTTACTACTACCACAACATATGCGACTACTCGTGATACAACGACAGCATTTAATACTACTACGAACTTTACTACTACCACGACGTTCAATACTACGTTAGATACAACAACTGTATTTAATACTACTACAAACTTTACTACAACTACTACGTATGCAACTACTCGTGCTACTACTACTACGTTTGATAGTACAACAACTTATACTACTACGACTACGTTTGATACGAGTAGGGCAACAACTACAGTATTTAATACAACTACTAATTTTACAACTACAACCACGTATAACACGACGAGGGCTACAACTACAGTATTTAATACTACAACAAACTTTACTACTACTACTACTTATAACACTAGTAAAGCAACTACTACTGTATTTAATACAACTACTAATTTTACAACTACAACCACGTATAACACGACGCGTGCGACAACAACTGTATTTAATACTACTACAAATTTTACGACTACAACGACGTATGAGACTAGTAAGGCAACCACTACAGTCTATAATACGACAACGACGTTCAATACTTCTTACGACACAACGATAAATACTAGTAGATCGACAGGATTTACTAATTCTACGTCGCAAAATACAAATACAAGTTTTAACACTAGCTTTACAAACGCTACTACTCGAAACACTACTACTTCGTATAACACTAGCTTTACAAACGCTACTACTCGAAACACTACTACTTCGTATAACACTAGCTTTACAAACCCTACTACTCGAAACACTACTACTTCGTATAACACTACTTTTACAAATACTACTACCAGGAGTACAAATACTGCTTGGAATACAAATACAAGTAGAACTACAGATAATGTAACAGTATCTACAAATACTTCTTATTCTACTAATACGTCATATGCCTGTGCATTTACAGTAGCCACTAATACTTGTTACGCCACTAATACTTCGTATGCCTGTGAATTTACAGCATCTACAAATACTAGCTACTCTACAAATACAAGTAGAACAACGTCTCAAACAGCCTCTACTAATACTTGTTATAGTACGAATACATCGTACCAGTGTGCGTTTACAAATAACACAGGGTTTACAAATAATACGAATACTACTAGAAATACAAACACTTGTTATAGTACGAATACTTCGTACGCTTGTCAATTCACGAATAATACAGGATTTACAAATAATACAGGCGCCCATACTAATAACACAGGGTTTACAAATACTACAAACACTTGTTATTCTACTAATACTTCGTATACATGTTCATTTACAAATAACACAAATACTTCATACGCTTGTACATTTACTAATAATACTGGTGCCCATACAAATAATACGAATACTACTAGAAGTACAAACACTTGTTATAGTACGAATACATCGTACGCTTGTGCATTTACAAATAACACAGGGTTTACAAATAACACAGGTGCACACACTAATAATACAGGCTTTACTAATTCTACAAACACTTGTTATAGTACGAATACGTCATATGCTACTAGCTTTACAAATAGTACCACTAGAAATACGCAGACCGGGTACCAAACTGCATTTACCAATTCTACTGCGTATGGTACCTCTAGAAATACCAATACATCATACAGTACAGCGTTTAGTAATAGCACCTCTAATAGCTTTAATACTAACACGTCGTGGACTACCACGTACTCAACTACTTACTTAGTATATATTGACGCAGAGATTGGTTGGGCACCTATAACACAGTCAACCTCTAGAACAACAAGTGGTACAAATGTTAGTCAGTATACGTTTAATACATCCACCAGTAGAACTACTGCGGCGACAGCAAGTACCGCGTATAATACGAGCAGAAACACAAATACCTGTTATACTTGTTTCTTCTCTAATGCTACGGCGTATAACACAAACACTAGTTACCAATGTTCATTTACAAATAATACAGGTGCTCATACTAATAACACAAACACTGCAAGGTCTACTAACACTTGTTATAGTACAAATACTACAAGGTCTACTAATACTTCGTACCAGTGTACATTTACTAATAACACAGGTGCACACACTAATAATACAGGCTTTACTAATTCTACAAACACTAGCTATGCTACGAATACGTCGTACCAATGTGCCTTTACCAATTCTACGAATACTGCGTATCAATGTGCGTTTACAAATAATACTGGTGCACACACTAATAATACGAATACTACTAGATCTACTAACACTTCTTATAGTACAAATACTACAAGGTCTACTAATACTTCGTACCAGTGTACATTTAGTAATAACACAGGTGCACACACTAATGCTACAGGCTTTACTAATTCTACGAATACTACTAGAAGTACGAACACTTCATACGCTTGTACATTTAGTAATAACACAGGTGCACACACTAATAATACGAATACTTCGTTTACTACAAGTTTCACTAATAATACCGGTGCACACACTAATAATACGAATACCAGTTATCAGACACAATTTACAAATAACACTGGTGCGCACACTAACAATACGAATACCAGTTATCAAACACAATTTACAAATAATACTGGTGCACACACTAATAATACAAACACGTCGTATACTACTAGCTTTACAAACGAGACTACTGGAACAAATAGTACCTCGTACAATACTAATACTAGCAGATTAACAAATGTGGATTCAATATCTACAACATACAATACTTCTACTAGCAGATTAACAAATGTGGATTCAATATCTACTA
>Ga0206125_10004648_pt1 | contig 12011 bp, 5 predicted proteins | sample Helgoland_Spring_4_FD_148598 | JGI IMG/M metagenome (GOLD analysis project Ga0206125, IMG submission 148598) | Pelagic subsurface seawater microbial communities from Kabeltonne, Helgoland, North Sea - Helgoland_Spring_Bloom_20160331_1 | ecosystem: Environmental > Aquatic > Marine > Epipelagic ...
CCTTTTTGACAATTCCACTATCGATTTGTCCTAATGCATCTGAACCATTATTTGGACCAGTTAAACCAAAACAAGGTATAAATGTACCATCTGCTAATCCTGGTAAATACATTAGTTTTTGTTCTTTTGTTCCATAATTTATTAATAGTTCAGATGGACCTAATGAATTAGGAACCATGACAGAAACACCCAATCCAAGATTTTTTGAAGATATTTTTGTCAATATATTTGATAACTCGCGCACCGATAATTTTGTTCCACCATACTTTTCAGGTATTAAATATGAGAAAAATTTATTTTTTCCTAACACATTAAATATTTGTGTTGTATCATTTGATGGATAAATTGTTTTATTACCATAAGTTTTAAGTAAATGACTAATCCGTGTTTCATCAAATTTAGGTTCTTCTTTATCTAATTTTGTTGGAATTTTATATTTACCTTCAAATATTGTTTTATCCAAATGAGTATTACCAGTTCTAAGGGCTATTAATTCAGTTTCAGATATTTTTGGGATTATTGCTTTTACTTTTTTAAATATATAACGATACATTTATCAAAGATAAATAATTTATTATTTAAATAATTATTTAAATAATAATTATTTTTTATTTAATAAAATAATTATTTTTTATTTAATAAAATAATTATTTAAATAATAATTATATTTTAAATAAAAAATATATTATTATAGTATAAATGACAGATATAAAATTATTACACATGAATCTTTTAGCACAAGGATTATCAAATGACGGATTTATGGTGGGAAAGGATATGAACAAAATTACCGCAGCTAAGCCCCCCAATAATACCAATAATACCAATAATGCCAATAATGCCAATAATGCCAATAATACCAATAATGTCAATACTGCCAATATTGCCAATATTGCCGTCAATAATGCCAATAATGCCAATATTGCCGCCAATAATGCCAATAATAATAATCCAACAAAATTTACAGAGGTCAAAAGGGCCGAAGCGAATAAAATATTGAATGAAGCAGAATTTATAAATGGTAAATTTGGTATTGGTGCTACACATATATCAAATGATATAGAGCATCGTGAAGCTGTAATTAAGGAGTTGTATGCTGCTGGTGGTGATGCTGGTGCTTCACCGGCGAATATACCACCAATTTCTGTTGATGATGATTCAGTGGATAATCCACTTATTAAGATAACCTCTACTTATGGTTCTCAAATGTTTGAGATTAAAAGATATCCTAACGATAATAAAGAATTATTATTAGTTCAAAAATTAATACACCCCAAAATAAAACAAGGTTTCGGAAAAAAAATAAGTATATATGATGAATATTGGATGGATACTTATGTTAAAAGTAAACTGATACAGAAATTACCCAAAGGTGATGAACCCAATACTAATTTGATGTATAACTTGAAGGAAAAAAAAAATAAAGAAGGTAAATACATTATTGAAAATTTACCAGAAAAAGCCGAAAATAATAATAATAGTGAAGAGGCAGGATGGGATGCATTACAAAAATTGGTTGGTGTTGATAAAGAAGGTCCATTTCAAAAACCGTTGACAGATATTGTTGGCGAAGCCACATCCGATGCTACAAAGGGTTTCCGAAAAGAAAAAATTATGAATATGATTAAACATGAATGCCCAGATATACTTGTATTTGTCGAAGATGATTTTATGGAAACACATACTGATAATTTTATAGGAGATAAAAATGCAACAAATTGGGAAGAGGAAAAAAAATATGGCAATTGGTCATCTTATAATTATGGATTAAATTTTAAGATTAATGGCGGAGAAATTATTACTGTAAATAAACCTAATAATTGGTTTAAAGTAGAAAAAAATCCCAGTGAACAAGACAATGGTTCCAGTCAACAAGAAAAACTTGCCAGTGAACAAGACAATGGTTCCAGTCAACAAGATCATCTATTGTATACATGTGAGATAGATGAAAAAGCTGCAGATGTAACATATTTTATGGAAGACATGAACTCCGGGAGTACATATCAATTTATTGATACTACTAATGTCAACCCAGAAATGTCTAATGGCGATAACAAAGCTGATGAATTTGAAAAAAACAGAGTGAAATATCAGAGTGAACTTGCCCTTAAGCACGAGGAGGAGGGAAATATATATAATTCATCAATAGCAAGAAAATATAAAACTAATTCAAATTGTGTTACACAAGGGAACGGAATGAGACATGATGGTACTACTGTTTATTGGAATGCTATAAAATATGTATGTCTTAAAATTAATTTATTTAATATTTCCAACGAAACAAAAAAAGGGAAACATAAAAGTCAAGGAGGTGTAATTGTTTTACTTGAGGAAAGGAACACATGTAATAGATTTATTGTGGTTGGAACACATTTATCATCTGGTAGAACGGATGAAGTCGCCCGAAAGAAGGAATGGAAATTTGTGAAAAAGGCGGTGAATGCTTTTGTGAAAAACTACGCTAACATTGAGACATCTGTAATATATTCAATGGATGCAAATAGTCATATAAATTACGGCAACATAACGAATGGTTGGAGTATAAGGGATGGAGAGAAAACAACGGGTGGCCCTGCTGATGAATTAACTGATGCTGCACTCAAGACTAAAGAGGTGGAGAAAAAAGAAGGGAAGGAGGAGGAGGAAGAGGATAAAGTCCTCGAAGGACCACTATGGAAAGATATAGAAAAAAAATACAATACTTATTGGGAGGATTTAAAGGAAACGAGTACAAAAAACAAAATGTATTCTGTTAACAAAATGCGTGGATTAGGATCTAACCAACCATTGAAGGTAAATGAACATGAACTACAATTAATAGATTGGATATTTGGAACTAACATTGATGAAATAAAACTCCAAGGCCCCAAAAAGACAGAGACAAATGGATATATATTAGGTCCAAAAGAAATCGAAGATAAATTACTAAATAATTATAAACAAGCTACAAATTCCGTGATTGATGATGTGTTACCAAATGAATTGTGTCCATCAGATCATTTACCAATTTGTGTGAACATAACAATACCGAATTATAAGGTAAATGTCGGGTCAAATGACGGCGGCAGCATTGATACAAAACCATTTAATGATGAAGTCAAGAAGCTACACAATGAAATAAAAAGTGTGTCGGAACAAATAAAGAAAGAATTGAAGGAATTGAACTACGTCCCTTCCTCCACTGTTGAACGTCACAAAACTAAAGAAATTAATAAATATCGTAAACAATGTTTTGATTTTATAGGTAAAATAATAATACTAAAACGTAAAAAAATTATTATGGACACGGCTGGTGTTACGGACTTGGAAGAGATTGAGAGTAAATTGAAAGATACATTACAGTATCTTCCTTTTATATCTTTCAACCCTTGGTATTATCCGGATGTGGGAAAAAGTATTAAAGATTATTATAATAATATAGTTAAATTATTTTTTCCTGAAGATAAAGAGTTTAAGGAAAGGAAGGAGGGAAACGGTTGGAATTTTCCGAAGGATCAAGATTCGTCTGATTTTGGAGACGTGTTAAAAGAAATTAAAGCAAAAATTACAGGAAGATGGTGGGAGAAGTGGGACGATAAAAGCAAATCTAAAAGAGGAAGAAAAGGATCCAACCGCTTTAAACTGTCGTCCGACAACGATGATGACGATACTGCCGAAGGTGCGCCAGCTCGCGGTGAAGACTTGGCGGCCGAGGAGGTGGATAAAGACGTCATAATGAAATTATTAAGAGACAGTGAAAACCCAATGTGTGTTTTTATAAAAATGGTTAATTCTTATTTCGAATCTATGAATATACAATTATCGAGTAATCATAACAAGGTTTTGGAGGTATTAAATTCATATCGGCGAAATAATACAACATGTAAAACAACAGGAGATGGTTTGTCTTCGGTGAAAGACCCAAGCGATAAGCTGTGGAAGGATGTGACTTGGCAAATAGAATTGGTTAAATTAATAAATACATACATTGAATCAGAATTAGGAATAATAAATATAATTAATGACGATGGGTGGGGGGGAGAAGAGAAAGGAGAGATTAATGAAAAAATAACCCTCTATAATATGTTTAAGAAGGAAGAAGAATCGTCATTGAAATTATCGACATGGAATGATGGTATTAAATATATAGAATATACAGGTGCGAAAACGCCAAAAACATTTCTGCCTTATTCTCCTACTAGTGACACGGTCAATGAGAGAGAGAGAGAGAGAGAGAGAGAGGGACAAACTATAGTAACTAAGTTGAACCAAAATGTTGAGAATATGAAAAAACAATTAGAAACAAATTTAGAAGTCCGGAAAAAGGGAACGACAAAAGCATTTGAAACTGAAGCAAAAAGAATAGAAATCTGCCAACAAAAGACAGAAAAAAGGAAAAATATTCAAGTATGCCCCAAAGATAAACCGTTAATACAGGGATTTTATAAGAAAGGAAAGGGCTTATATAAAGTTCTTAATCCCATCAATGGGACAGTTATGAATATTAATGATTTAAGCGAGAAAGAATGGAAGGATGTTACAATTAATAATAATGAAAGCGGTACAGATACATCTAAATTAAAATTAAAATTAGAAGTGCCCACGGCGGGTCATTTTATACTACATGCCCAACTACATGGGAAAGTGGATGGTATGAATATGCAACAACTTGGACAAGTCACTAATGACAATCCGATTAATGCTAAAAGTGGTGGTGGATACATAAGTAAAAAACATGGTTTCAAGAATGGTGGAAGTCAAAAAAAACACAGATATTTTAAATAATAAAATTGATTTTTTTTAATTTTACATTTTACATTTTACAATTATGGTTAAACAAACCAAAATTACACACATTATCGAAACTCCGTTTGATATTCTTGAATTTAATCATATATTAGAAGACGATCATATAACGTGTGATAATTGTGGACATAAATGGGATGGATGGGCGCAATGTATGTGTCTAGGCGAAATAATTAGTGATTATGAAGATGATTTAATACAAAATGTAACACAAAATAACATATTTAAAGATAAAAAACAAAAAAATATAATGACATCTAAATATATGGATGAACTAATAATACATGAATCTGGAAATTATACTAATGATGATTTACATAAATGGTTAGAATTATGGATGATATGGGCTAAAAGTGATTAACATACTATTAAATTAAATGGGGTTATATCTTTTTCTATTTCCACCACACAAACACCAACCACAACTCATAATAACAGTAATTGCTAGTAAGAATGTCAAGATAATTCCAATATATGAAAAGGTTTCTTCTATACTAAAATCTTTAAAATTTGTCATATTACAATCATATTTTACAGCCATTCTATTAGTAAATGTCATGTTTGTATCGATACATTGACCAAGTGTTGAGTTTGGGAAAACACTAATATCATTAAACAATTCATGACAACATTGTGGATATCCATCCACAATGTTTGTTTTAAAACACATATGTTGTAGAGTATAATTTTTAAACGGAATTGTAGAACAATTATATCTACTATAAATTTTAGTATGAAAATCAACATTATCTGGAAACCCAAATTTTGCCATTGATGGCAAAATCATATAACAAAGAGTAATGTAAGTAATCAGTTTGGTATTCATTTTGTATTGTACTTATACAATCTGTAAAATCTTTTATTCAATTTTATGAAATACATAAAATTGAATAAAACTATATCATATTTTAATATTTCCCTTTAATAATTTTACTATAGGTAGAACCCGATAGTTTAATATCATGATTTTTCTCTAAAAAGGCTAAGGCATTTTTTGTTGTTATTTTTGAATTGTCACGTTTCAAATTAGTAATAATCATAATTTGATTTTGATCTATTTTTTTATTTTGGGTTCGTTTTTCCATTAATTTACTTTGCGAAATGTGTTCGAAATCAAGCTGGACACCATTGCTTGTTTTGTTGTAGCCGCGTATTATGAGATTACCATTATGAACCGCGTTATGACACTTTTTGCACAATGGAACTAAATTAGATTTAACATCTTTTACAATATGTGATTCAATTATATTATTATCATTTGCAGTACATTGGAATTTAATGTGGTGTACATCTTCTGCTTTTTCGGAACATATATTACAATCATCAACATACACTTGGGAATTATAAACCGATTTTTTTGGTTCAATCAAGGTTTCGGACTTTCCCAATATTTGTTTACGGATTTGTTCAGATAATTTAAGAAAATCATTATCCATATCCATAGCCCTACACACTTCAAGACCATATATTGTTGGTCCATTTCCAGGTTCCAATTTTCTATCATACATTAATTCACCAGTTTCTTCATTGAATAATACCTTTAGATGAAACATTTTAATAGATTCTAATGTGTTTATTTGTGATATTTTACACAGGTCATGTAAATGTGTAGCAAACACAAAATTACTTTTTCGTTCATCTAATTTAATAACACTCGAAGAAAAAATAGCCAATGCCGAAATATTTTCTGTCCCAGAACACAGTTCATCCCCTAATATCAAGCTTTTGTTGTTGGCTCGTTTCAAAATGCTTCGCAATTCGCCCATTTCTACCGCAAATGATGACTCTCCTTTGAAGATGTTGTCATTATTATTAATGCGTGTAAATAAATATTCATATGGAGAAAAACAAAATTTCTTTGCGGCAACAAAAAATCCTGCTTGTGCCATTATAATATTTAGTCCAATCGCCTTCATTAAACTGCTTTTTCCAGACGCGTTAGTTCCAAAAAGAAGCATACCAGTAATATTATTATTTATCCCAATCTTAACATCATTTGGAACATAATTTGTTTCTGTATTGATGCGTTCTATGATTGGATGACGAATCTCTTGTGTATTTATGAAACTATGTTCATGTGTAGAATCTATGTTTGGACGGACATAGCCATACATTGATGCTGTTTTAGCATTACTTTTAATACAATCTATTTCGGATACATATTGGGTTATTATTTTTAAGGTTTCGCCATATTCAGAATCATAATATTCAAGTCTTTCTAAAAATTTGTTTTTACATAGTGTATGAAGTGACATTTCGTAGTGCTTTAATTTGTGCGATAGATTTTTCAAATACTCGTTCATAATTTTGACATTTGGTTTTGTTGCCACTTTATATTCTAGATTAGATGTGTCAAACTCAATATGTTTATTTGAAAATTTTATATTTAGTGTTGGATAATTCTGTTTTTTTAATTCTTTTTTGAGTACCTCGCTTCGTTTTGATGTTAATGCTATATAATAGCCATCACGATCATTACAATCTAATTTTAACATAGTCCCTTTAGTAACATCTATATAATGCGATAATTTATTAATCAATTTATTGTATATAAAATGACAATTGTCTATTTTGGTTTGTACATCATCAATCTCTGTCACAACACCTTTATTAAAAAAAGAAGACGTTATTTTATCAATATGGAATTTAACAATCTCATTCATGTTAAAATCGGAAGTATATGTTTTAATGAAGTCATTGTATTTTACTATAGTTTCCTTTGATGGTTTAAGACTATTTAGACACTTATTTTCAATAGATAGCATTTTATTAATATGTTCATACGAAAAATCAATACCAGTAAAATCCGATGGCTGAAGGATTTGTAAAGCTATTTTTCGATGTATCCTTTCAAGGTCTTGAATTTTTATTAAACAATTTTCATATACTTTGTAAGAACAATTGTTAGGTTTCATCATTGATTCAATATAATCGTATTGACTATTTAAATATATTGGATCTATTACTGGGTTTAACAATTTATCTCGTAACAACCTTTTACCATTTGGGGTACTTGTATTATTGACAACCGAAAATAATGAATTAAATTTGGTTGAAACGATGCCTTGAGAATGGTGATGTATTAAATTTAATTGATTAATGGTATTGTTTGTTAAATTCATATATTTTTTAGAATGCTTTATTTCTGGTTTGCTTATTTTTGATACAATAGTTGAACTATGTTCGTAGGCAAAATCTAATACTAATATATAACTAATTAATCCAAATGGGTATGTTTCTAAATCTAAATATTCAATAATAGATAGCAATCCAGGATTTTTAAATATTTTTTCTAGTAAGGCAGATTGATAGTGAATATCAAAATAACATGAATCAACAACTGTCCCAGCATCCTTAAAATGTACAACACGTTGCGAAAAATCCAAATAATTGGTTAAAAAACTGTTTGAATAATCTATGTTTTTTTTGACAAATACTATTTCCTTTGGATCGTAGGTTTGAACAAATCTAAATATTTCATCAAGTCCATAATTAATATCATTTTGTTTTGAAAATATTTCATGAACACTATTTTTTCCAGTCGATAAATCTATCACAGAAACCCCAATACACATTATTTTTTTGGAATAATTAAGTGGTTTTGAGTTTTCCACATAAATACACATCAAATTATTAGTATCTCCTTTTAAATTATACTTAACATTTGTCCCAGGACTATATATATTAGTAACCTTTCGTTCTACAAATGGGGGGTCACTGATTTGTTCTATCAATACAGTGGTATAATTGTTGTTAATAAGGAGTTGAATATATTTATCTACTGAAAAAATATTGACACCAATCATGAGTGGATTTTTTCTAGAACTTTCCTTAATGTTTTTATTTTTTCGAGTTAATTGAATGTCCAATATATTAGATAAAGTGTATAAATTAGTACTGTTTGATTTTTCATTTTCATTATCTACACCATAACACTCGTAAAAATGACCGACTTGCATTAACACTATAGTTCGTTCACCATACTTTTGTGTATATTTATCTTGTTCACCAAGATAGTCATCAATTAACGTCATTAGTCTATATATTTAACTAGATAATTCTTTATATTATTTAATAATTAAATATAAGTTTCAGGGGTGAAATCGTACAATATTTTTGAATAATCGTATATTTTTTCGTTGTAAGTATTGTATGCTGAAAAGGTTATATAATTTTGGATTAGTTTTAAATCATAACATTTTTGATGATTTGAGTTATATTTGGTGTAACTAAAATAATCGTTATCTAAAAATATTTCAATATGATAATTTGATGTTGATTTTTTTATTATATGGTCAAAAAAACCATGCTTAAATTTTATTAAATATTTTATGTTGATTGTGTGTATAGTTTCTAAAACATAGCCATTAATATTATTATTTAAATATGGTATTATTTTGTTTATAAATTGCGATTTGGATTTATAAAATCCAGATGGAATATTTTTTATTAAATCTAATGATTCTACACTATTTTTATTCCATAATTTTAATTTACCATTATATTTATTATCTTTGTAATAACATAATGATTTTAAATGGTGGTTATTATCCCATTTAAATGCCCATTCATTCTTTTTTCCATTTTTAATATTTATTTTTTCAATTAAATTGTTGTATTTGTATTTAGTGACCGAAGTTAGTTCTCCATAGTCATAGATTTTGATGATTTTGTTGTAGTTTAATATAACATTATTTTCGTAATACACAGTAATATGTTTACCATGTAGTATACCATTAATAAATGTACCTGTAATATGTTTTAGTTTTGTATAATATTTTATGAGTACGATTGAATCGCTTAAATATTTTTTTTCAAATACGATTTCTCCATTTGTATTGTATATATGTTCAGTATTGATCTTAATATTATTACTATATTCACATTTTCTTAACAATGCTTGTTCGTAATTTGAATAAGCTTTTTCTTCACCATGTAAAAGACCATTGTAATAATTTTGAACTAATTTTAGATTTCCACTTGAATAATATTCAGTATATTCATTTTCCTTTTTAGATTTTTGGTAAAATGCCATTGACATTATTCTGGTATTGACATACCATTTAATATGATATCCATGAAGAATCCCATTTTTAAATATAAATAATTCTTTTAATATTTTATTTTTATAAAAGCGTTTGATTTCTCGCAATAAATAATAAAACGATTTACATGTTAGTCTTATATTTGAATATGTTTCGGTATCATTAATGTTACCGATAATGTTATCTAATATAGTAATTGGTAGTTCTATTAAATTCATACTATTAAGATATATTAAAAATAATAATTTCTTTTATACTGGTATTCCATATAATTTTATTTTACATTTACCGGATGTAAACATGGTAGAATTTTGTTCTCCATACGATGTTGTAGTTATATATAAATATTTATCTTTCAGTGTACTATTATATGACTCGAAATACACGGTTATGTCGCTAGATATACTTTGAAATGTTGATAATGTTAATGTATTACTATTTATAGCATCAACAAGGGCTATACCAGATATTCCCATACCAGTAATTCTCATTCCAACCTGTATATCTGTGGAACTTGTTATTTGTAATGTTTTGCTTGAAGAAGATGATGATGTAGTTGTAGTTTCTATACTATTCATTCCAGCTACATCATTCCATTGAGTATTGGTGGTATCGTATTTAGAATATTTAAATGGTAGATAATTATTTATAGTATCAGTTTGCGAAGATATATTATTTATTATTTGTTTAGGACTACTAGACAATCCAAACAAAAAACCAATAGATCCATTATTTCCATTTGACGCATCGTCGTGTAGAGCGAGGGAAGAAACAGGTGAAAACATTACAAATACATCAAAATTATATGTAGATTTATCTTCTATACTTATTACTTCAGCTTTATATATTTGTCCATTAATACCATCTGTTATTTGAGTTATATATTTTTGAGAACCAGATGAAACTCCTAAAACTTTAGGTTCCGCTTGATTGCCACCACTGTCTACCTCGCCAGCAGTTAATCCAGTTATATCAATTATTATATCAGTTATTATTTCGCCACCATTATATGTAACATATGTTTGTGCTAAACTACCAGTCCCACTTAATCCATTTGGAGTATCAGTAAATGATGATGAGAATTTAACACCATTCCATGTCAAATTACCACTAGTATTATAAAGTTTGTCAGTTGTTGTAGATGGAGCAGATATTTGTTGTAATCTTAATGGACTACTTTTTATATATATATCTTTATTATTACTTCCTGCGGCTATTGTTATACCTCCCGATTCAGCATACAAATTTATTGCTGTATTTGCTGTAGATATTTTACTATTTATTTTAACTTCTTGTGTTGATATTAAGTCTATTTGATTATTTAATATTAATGAATAATTTGTTATCTTTATAGCGTGCCAATTTCCACTTGAATCATTATCACTTTCTAACACAGAACCTTCAGGCCATTTTGATAATCTTACTGTTGATGTTGACTGAGTTTCGACAACAGAATACACTTTATCGGTAAAATACTTATTAGCTCCTCCACCATTTGTTGTAAATAAAATATTATCATTTACTGAAAGTCCATGTGCTGTCGCATTATTACTGCCATCTCTACATGTCCATAAATCTTCTTGGGCTCCTCCCGTAAACTCAAATGTCCAATTAGTCCCAACAGATTCACCTACTTTAATTGCTTTCCAGCCATTAGTTGAGTCAGATGAACCTTCAACTACACTACCATTATATGTTCCCGATAATGTCGCAGTTGTTGTTGATGGGACCGATAATACATAATATAGTTTATTTACACTATAATTACCAGAACCTCCACCACTTGTTGTAAATGAAATAGCATCATTTACTGAAAGTCCATGTGCTGTCGGATTATTACTAACATCTTTACATGTCCATAAATCTTCTTGGGCTCCTGCCGTAAAATCAAATGTCCAATTATCACCAATGAATACTCGTGTTATTGATATATTACCATCCAAACTAAGTTGTTGTGATTGTTCATCATATGTTAAATTAGATTCTACTGTTGCCTCATCAGAATCTTTATATGTTAAAATACCATTTGCGGTTGAACCATCAAACGATATTCCACCCCCTCCACCCCCTCCACCTGCTGCCGCCCATGTTAAGCCACCAGTATTGCCGGACTGGGCGGTCAAAACATACCCATTAGTGGGATCGTTGGATACCTTTAGATTTGCTTCATCGACCACATTA
>Ga0206125_10004651_pt1 | contig 12005 bp, 12 predicted proteins | sample Helgoland_Spring_4_FD_148598 | JGI IMG/M metagenome (GOLD analysis project Ga0206125, IMG submission 148598) | Pelagic subsurface seawater microbial communities from Kabeltonne, Helgoland, North Sea - Helgoland_Spring_Bloom_20160331_1 | ecosystem: Environmental > Aquatic > Marine > Epipelagic ...
TATCGGCTACCAGATCATGCGGCACGCGGCGAATCTTGAGGCGGTCAATACCTATGAGGGTACGCACGACGTGCATGCACTCATCCTCGGACGGGCGCAGACCGGTTTGCAGGCTTTTTTCTAGGCCTGTAAGCCAGCGCGGATCACGAAAGGTCGCACGGTGAGTACTTTTCCCTACGAAGGTCTGAAGGTTCTGGACCTCTCTCGCATTCTCGCCGGCCCATGGATCGGTCAGACGCTGGCTGACATGGGCGCTGATGTCGTCAAGATCGAGGCACCCGCCGGCGACGATACCCGCAACTGGGGCCCGCCGTTCATTGAGCGTGAAACGGGGAAGACAGCGGCCTATTACTTTGCCTGCAATCGTGGGAAACGGTCGATCGTCGCCAATCTTAAAGACCCATCCGAGCTCGCAAAAGTTCAAGAGCTTGCAGCGCAGGCCGACGTGATCATCCAGAATTACAAAAAGGGTGGTCTGGATAAATTTGCACTGGACTACGCAAGCGTGGCCGCAACCAACCCCGGTATCGTTTATGCATCGATCACCGGCTTTGGACAGGATGGTCCCCGTGCATCCCAACCCGGCTACGACCTGCTGATCCAGGGGATGAGCGGGATCATGGACATCACCGGACCCGAAGACCGCGAACCCCAGAAGATGGGTGTGGCCTTTGCCGACCTCTTTACCGGGGTTTACGGGGTGATCGGCATCCAGGCGGCTTTGAAGATGCGGGCGGAGACCGGGCGCGGTCAGGAAGTCGATCTCGCCCTGTTCGATACGTTGTCCGCGGTTCTGGCCAATCAGGGCCTGAACTACATGGTCACGGGGAAATCCCCCAAGCGTCGCGGCAACCGACACCCAAACCTGGTGCCTTACGAAACCTATCAATGCAGCGACGGCCACATCATTATTGCCACAGGCAACGATCGGCAGTTTGGGCTGTTGTGTGAAGTTTTGGGAATCCCGGAAATCGCAACCTCCCCCGCATTCATCAATAACGCCGCGCGAGTTGCAAACCTTGAAGAAATGGCGGACGTGCTCAACCGGGCAACGAGTGCCTTTACCCGGCTGGATCTGATCGACCAGCTGACGGCACGGGGCGTTCCCGCCGGCCCGATCAACACGATTGAAGAAGCCCACGCCGATCCGCAGTTCCTGCATCGGGGCATCCGAATTGAGCCAGAGGGCGTTCCGGGCTTGCGAACGCCCTTGAAGTTTTCTGAGGCTTCGTTGAAGGTCGATAAGACCGCGCCTGCATTGGGCGATACAAATTTTGACGATATTGAGTGGTGATCATGAACGTACAGTTGCCCAATAATCTCGACGCCTATTGGATGCCGTTTACGGCGAGCCGCTGGTTCAAGGACAACCCGCGCATCATCGGGAGCGCGGATGGTATTCACTATACCACCATCGAAGGTCACAAGCTGATCGACGGGACGGGTGGGCTCTGGTGCTGCAATGCCGGTCACAACCGCAAGCCGATTGTCGCCGCGATTCAGAAGCAGGCCGAGACCCTCGATTTCGCGCACAGCTTCAACCAGGGCCACGCCATTGCGTTCGAGGCGGCGAACCGGCTGACCGAGATGACGCCTGAGTTCGACCACATCTTTTTCACCAACTCCGGGTCTGAGGCCGTTGATACCGCGCTGAAGATCGCGCTGGCCTATCATCAGGCGCGTGGCGAGGGGCAGCGGCGGATTCTGGTGGGACGACAGAAGGCTTATCACGGCATCAACTTTGGCGGTTTGAGTGTGGGGGGGATTGGCCTGAACAAGGGCCAGTTCGGCACGCTCTATCCCGACGCCAAGCACATGCGCCACACCCAGATATTGCCAGAGAATGCGTGCAAGCGGGGCCAGCCGGACCATGGCGCGCATCTGGCGGACGATCTCGAAGAAATCTGCCAAACCTACGGGGGCCATACTGTTGCGGCCTGTATCGTCGAACCAGTCGCCGGGGCAGGGGGCGTGTTTCCGCCGCCGGTTGGATACCTGCAGCGCCTACGCGAGATTTGCGACCGGCACGGCATTCTGCTGATTTTCGACGAAGTGATCAGTGGTTTTGGCCGTATGGGGACGGGGTTTGCCTATCAGAAGTTCGGCGTGACACCGGACCTGATGACCGTTGCCAAGGGCATCACCAACGCAACCGTGCCGCTGGGCGGTGTCTTTACCACGGGATCGGTGCGCGAAGCGTTCCTTGCCGGTCCGGAAACCATGCCGGACTTGTTCCACGGTTATACTTACTCCGGTCACCCCTTGGCCTGCGCGGCGGCGATTGCGACAGTGGACCTGTACCGGGACGAGGGGATCTTTGAGAACGCGGCCCGGATGGAACAGCCGTGGGAGGATATGCTGCATGGCTTGCAAGATCTTCCTGGCGTGATCGATATCCGGAACATCGGCCTGGTGGGTGCGGTTCAGCTGGAAAGCGCCGAGGTGCTTGGCACGCGTGGGCGGGCGGCGTTCGAAAAGTTGTGGGACGAAGGCGTGTCGTGCCGTCCGATAGGCGATAGCCTCGCCATGTCGCCGCCGCTGATTCTGACCGAAGACGATATTGGTCGCATTGGTGACATGTTCCGGCGTGTACTTTCGAGCCTCTGAGCAGTCCAAAATAACGGGACGCAAAGCACCGCCACAATCGGGACTTAGGTGATCAGGGAAGGCTGCTCGCATCAGACCAGATTCTGTGGCGCTTTCAGACCGCTGTCATGAGGCAACGAAGTGGGTTTTTGTCGCTGTTGAGCGATTGGCTGCTATGTCTTGCCCCAGTCGCGAGGTGCAGACCTGGGGGACAAAGTCGGCCCAGCTCGATCTGTTTTTTCTACAAAATTGTGACTCTTGATTAGAACGAGCAACAAATTTCCCAAATAAATCTACCAGTAGTTGTAAATGAGCGAGGTTCACAGCTTTATGGCTGTGTTGTGAAGGCGTTCAAAGCGACAACTCATTTCACGAAAGCGACAACATTGGGCAAGACGGCGAAAAGTGCATCAAATCAGCCGACAAGTTCGGGAGAAAGGTTTGACTCTCTCGGGTGTTCTTCCCTAGTTTGCCGGTGGTCTCAGACGTGGAGGAGGAGCTCTGCGTTTTTTGCACCCATGAAAAATAATGTCTCGGGAGGACATACACATGAAAAAGCTCGCGCTTATCGCAGCTTCCATCGCTACCGCCGCTTTTGGCTTTAGCGCTACGGCTAACGCCGAGTGTGGTGAAGTCACCGTTGGCGAAGCCAACTGGTCCACCGCTCAGATTCTCGCTCAGATCGACGGTTTCGTTCTGGAGCACGGTTACGGCTGTACCGTAACTTTTACCCCTACTTCCACGACCCAGACCATTGCGCTGGCTCAAGGTGCTGACAACGCTGTTGTCGTTTCCGAATTCTGGAACCTTGGTGTTGACCAGGACGTTTTGAATGACTCCATCGCTGATGGCGAAATCGAACTGACCGGTAAGCCTTTCCCAGAAGCTGGTGAGTTCTGGTACGTTTCTCCGTCGTTCGCAGAAGACTACCCAGAGCTTGACACCGTTGCAGAAGTTCTGGCTCGCCCAGACCTGTTCCCTTCCCCAACCGTTGACGGCACCGGCGCTTTCTACGGCTGTCCAATCGGTATTGGCTGGGGCTGTGAGCACAGCAACGCTGCACTCTTTGACCTGTGGGACATGACCGAGCTTGGCTGGACCCTTGAGAACCCAGGTTCTTTCGAGGGCATGAACTCCATCATCGTGGACGCTAACGTGTCCAACGGTTACTGGATTGGTTACTACTGGACCCCAACCGCTGTTGCGATTGAGAACGAGCTGGTTTCCCTGGACTGGGGCGTAGAAACTGTAACGCCTGCGTTCTGGAACGATTGTATTACCAAGTACCGTGACGAAGGTCGCCTGCCAGACGGTTGTGAAGTACAGCCAACGTCCTGGACGCCTTCCGACATCGCAACCGCTACCAATCCAGCGCTGCGTGACACCGGTGCTTACGACTTCATCCTTGCTCGTGAGCTGCCAATGGGCGTTCTCGGCGCAATGGACGGCTGGATGGCTTCCAACCAGGCTTCCGCTGCTGATGCTGCTAAGCACTTCCTGCGCGAGCACCAGGACCTCTGGACCTCTTGGGTTGATGCTGACGTAGCTGACGCAGTTCTGGCTGCTCTCTAAAGCTGTCAGTTAGATACTGAAGTGAGGAGGGGCCTGATCCGTCAGGACAGGCCCCTTCCTTTTGCCTAAACCAGACCATCTGAACCGTTAAAAAATAAGGGGAGCTTTCCGGATGGGCGACTTAAAATTCGAAGAGTTTGGAGATATTTGGATCTTCCTACTCACTGTTCCGGGACTGTTACTAAACATGCTCGTGGGGCTGGCACAATTCATCTGCATCAGCTTGCCACTTTCCGTTTGGGCCTTTGCTCAGTGGTTGGGTCCAACCATCATCGACATCCCCGTGATCCTGTTCAAAACGGCTCGGATTTTGGTGAATTCGGGCTATGGCCTGCTCAAAGGTGTCTTCAACTTCTTCTTGACCTTTGATTGGTCATGGAATGCGCTGAACGACTTCCCGTCGCTTCCCTCGCACATCAAAGCCCTGCTGAACCTCGGCGGTATCAACCAGCCGTTTGATTACTTCGCAGGCTCCTACGGCACAGCCGTTAAAGAATTCATTCTCCCACTGCGTCGCTCCATGAACGACCTGCGCGACTTTATTGACTTCATGCCTTGGCCTGTTTTCTTCGCGCTCGTACTGCTGCTGGTGTTTTGGGTTTCCCGTAAGATCGGCGTCGTGATGCTCGCCCTGGGCGCGCTGTTTTTCATCGGTATCTTTGGCCTGATGGACCTGGCATCGCAGACCTTCTCTCTGATGATCCTGTCGATCATCCTGTGCGTGGCGTTTGGTATCCCGCTGGGTATCTTCATGTCGGCATCCGATACGGTTGACCGGGCGGTCAAGCCGGTGCTCGACATCATGCAGACCATGCCATCGTTCGTATACCTGATCCCGGTCCTGATCCTGTTCGGCGTAAGCCCTGTTGCGGGTCTGATTGCCGTGGTGATCTACGCCATGCCGCCGGTGGTACGGCTGACCAACCTGGGGATCCGATTGGTTCCGTTCGAGGTGGTCGAGGCCAGCCACGCCTTTGGCGCCAATTATCTCCAGCGCCTGTTTGGCACGCTGATACCGCTGGCGCTGCCGAACGTGTTTGCTGGTATTAACCAGACGATCATGATGGCCCTGGCCATGGTGGTGATCGCGGCCTTGGTCGGTGCACCTGGACTGGGCGCAGAAGTACTCTCCGCGCAGGGTACGGTGAACCTGGCGCTGGGTCTGCAATCCGGTTTCGCCGTTGCTCTGATCGCAATTGTTATCGACCGCTCGTTCCACCTCTATGGTGAACGGATGCAGCAACACCGGAAGGTAGGGCACTAAGCATGAGCGCTAACATCAAGGTATCGATAAAAAATCTGTACAAGATTTTTGGTAACAACTCACAAGACGCGCTGCAGCGGGTTTTAGATGGTTTGGGCAAGACGGAGCTGCTGGCCCAGCACAACCATGTCCTCGGCTTGAACAACATCAACATCGATATTCCTGAAAAGCGGGTGCAGGTCATCATGGGCCTGTCCGGTTCAGGGAAGTCGACGCTGATCCGTCACCTCAACCGTCTGATTGATCCAACCGCCGGCCAGGTGTTGGTGGACGGTGAGGACGTGCTCCAAATGGACTACAAGCAGCTCCGTGTGCTTCGTCAGAAAAAGATGAGCATGGTGTTCCAGAAGTTCGCCCTAATGCCGCACCGCACCGTCGCGGACAATGCGGCCTATGGCTTGCGTCTGCAGGGCGTTCGTCCCAGTGAAGCCAAGGAGAGGGCGCAGAAATGGATTGACCGTGTAGGTCTGACCGGTTTCGAAAAGTCCTACCCCAGCCAGTTGTCCGGCGGCATGCAGCAGCGTGTAGGCCTCGCCCGGGCTCTGGCTACTGACGCAGATATCCTGCTGATGGACGAAGCCTTCTCGGCACTCGACCCTCTGATCCGTACGGATATGCAGGACGTGCTGCTGGAGCTTCAGAAAGAGCTTAACAAGACCATTATCTTCATTACCCACGACCTCGACGAGGCACTGCGTATTGGTGATGACATCGCGATCCTTCGCGATGGCGGGCTGGTGCAGCAGGGCGATCCACAGGACATCGTACTTCGTCCCAGCGACGAATACGTCTCTGACTTCATCATGGACATCAACCGTGGCCGCGTCCTGAAGGTGCGTTCGATTATGGACGAGAAAGCTACAGGCGGTTCGTTGCAAATCGACGTCAATCTGGCGCTCGAAGATGCCATGCAAAAGATGAAGGATAATCCGGCCCAGCCGGCAACCGTCACCCGCGACGGCAAACCTGTTGGTGCGCTGGATATGCGGTCACTCATTGATGCAATTGAACGCCCTGCGCCCGAAACGGCGTCTGGCAACGTTTACCGATAATTAGTCCACGCGCCGGCGCGAATAGAGACTGAAGAGAGACAAGAGGCAAAAATGCTTAAATACATCATCGGGGCCGTTATCCTTGTGCTCATGGGGTTGGGCGGCTTTATGAATTACCAGCGTGAGCGTTCCGGCGCCTGTTCTGCAGATTACGTAAAGAACTACCTGCGCGGTGAACTCGTGAACCGCTACACTGAAGAGTCGCTGTTCTATTCGAACCTTGAGTCTGGCCTGAAGGATGAGGACATCTCTGCTTCATCCCGCAGCGAGCTTCAAGAGCTCAAGACGGCCATCGACGCTCAGCTCGAAGCTGGTGAAGTCGTATCCCGCGAAGTCAGCCCAAGCACGCGGACCAAGAAAACCTGTCTGACCCGCTTCTCGGTCAACGGCGGTTTCGTGGAAGCGCGATACAACCTGACCATCGAACCTATGCCAGGTCAGGATTTCGCAGAGCGCTATTCCAAGCGTCGTAAGAACATCATCCTGCTCGAAGAGCTTGAGCCGGGTAAGACCTACAACTCTGTTGAAGTGGCCGTGTTCTCCCGTCGCTCCTTCTATATGAAGGAAGACCGCTTCCCGTACGTGGAGTACGCGCAGGACTACACACCTGAAGAATCCATTTCGACCGGCGTTGTTTCTGAAATGCCGAAGTAGGATCCGGTTCTCCTGACTGCTTAAAAAAGCCCTCGCTGCTGTCTGGCTGCGGGGGCTTTTTCTTGGCAGATAAGAAACTGAAACATGCTGAAGGAACCCCGGTCGTGAAGCTGAAAACCCCCGAATTTGCCAGGCCAGCAGACGCTGACCAGCGCCTGAGCGTTGCGCCGGTGATTTGCTACCCGGTTGATACACTGCCGCCCGCGCCCCTGGACCTGTATCGCAGTGCGCGGGAGGGGATGGAGAAGATCGATGAAGCCCTTGCGCCCGCCCGCGACGCGGTGACGTTTGAAGTTCCGGCCGGGCATTTCTTTCGCATCTACTCCGTTGATGGCCCGCAAGTCGGAGACCTGAACCTGTGGAACGCCAACGACCTGTCCGAGTGCTTCTATACCGGCAAGACCCGCGCCCTGCACGGTACGCACCTGTCTACCGGCGACCGCATGTGGAGTAGCTTTCCGCACATGCGCCCGATGGCGACCATTACGGCGGATACGCTGGATTGGTACGGTTTTGACGCCTTTGGTGGGTCGGTTCACGATGTGATCGGTACACGCTGTGATCCCTATACCGCCAACACACTCAGCGGCGCGCACTACCACAATTGCTGCCATTCCAATCTCAGCCGGACCTTGGCCGCGAAGACCGGGCGGCCGATCCACGAGGTCGAGGCCGATGTCCATGACGTTTTGAACGTGTTCATGTGCACGGGATTCACGCGCGATACGCAGCAATACTTCATGAAATCCAGCCCTGTTCGTCCCGGTGATTACCTCGAATTTTTCGCCGAGATTGACCTGCTGGGGGCCTTGTCAGCCTGTCCGGGCGGGGATTGTTCCACCGAGCATTCGTCGGACCTTGCCGCCTGCCATCCGCTCAAGGTCGAAGTCTATCGCACCACCAATGATGCGCTGGCGCAGGCAAAGTGGCAGTCGCCACCCCGAAACGGCTACGACCGGAGCCACGGTCTGTAAAGACACCCCACTCAGCCGCTTCGCTTGAGGCGTTCAATGACGTCGTGCAGGGCTTGCAGGAAGCGGGAGCGGTCGGCTTTGGAGAAGGGGGCGGGTCCGCCCATATGGCCGGCACCGGCTGCGGGGCCATCGCCCTTTGAGCCTACGGAGGAGCGGAGGTCGGCCATGATGCCCCGCGTGGCAACAGCGTTGCCGATGCTTGCATCCGTGAATGGTTTTCCGTTGCTGCCCAGAACCGTTGCATTCGCATCAAGGCAACGCTGAGCCAGCAGGATGTCGGCGGTTACGACCACCGTTTTGGGCCCTGCGTTTTCGGCGATCCAGTCGTCGGCGGCATCAAAGCCATCGCTGACAACTTGCAACTCGATCAACCCTCCGCGCGGAAAGCGGAAATAGCTGTTTGATACCAGTGTGACCGGCACCCGGTGCCGGTCCGCAACCTTGTAGATTTCGTCTTTGACCGGGCAGGCATCAGCGTCGATGAGAAGTCTAATCATAGTCGGGCTATAGGACAAAGAGTGGGGGCGGCTCAAGGGGGTTGGGCGGTTTCGGTGAAACATACTGAAATCAATCGCCACACAAAACGATCAAAGTTAAATTGATTTTAAAACAAAACACATCAAAATGTGACATACGACGGCAGAACAGGAGGGAGGCGGTATTCCTTCTTCGTTCCTGATCATGCCCAGGGCTATCGTAGATTAATTAGGAATTTGAAATGAAAAACCTCGTGATTGCCATGGCACTAATCGCTCTGTCCTTTGGTGGCCAGGCACAGGCACTCAGCTTCGCTCCCCCGCCTGAGTGCAGCACTCTGGCGCAACAGGAGACCCCCGTGTGTCAGATCCGGGAGCATTGTGCCGCGCGGCAAGACCGTGTGACCAAGCTGGTCACTCGTCAATGGGAGGTCAGCAACAGCTATATCTCTGTCGGGGAACGAGACGGCAGCGTTACTGCGCTCAAGAGGACGTCGAAGTTGGAGGAAAGACTGGAGCGTATCGCCGGTCGCCTCGAATTGGCGCAAGCTCGGTTGCAATCCTGTATCGCACGCATCAGCAGATAGACCGCGCTGCATTTGACTGATCGATGGCCGGGCGCATTGCGGCTTGGTGACAGGCGATCAGTTATCATCGGAGGGGTGGAGGCGGTGGCCTTCGCCCCTTTTGCCTGGGCGGCGTCGCGAACGGGCCAAAGGAGTGCAAAGACGACCCGGAAGGTGGCGGGAACAGGCTGGACGTGGGCCTTGGGTTGGTTCATCAGCACAGGATGATCAATCAGCCTTCCTCCCGGATTGTGAGCGGTGAAATCATGGTGGGCGCGCTGCTGATGGTGGCGTTTTCGCTGATCGCACCGTTTCAAGACACCATCGCTAAGCTCGCGACGGACCACGTGTCCAGCGGTACGATTTCCTTTTCCCGCTTTGCAATACAGACGCTGGTTCTGGTTCCACTGGTGCTCTGGCGCTTTGGTCCCCGCCGCCTTTGGCCCAAAAATGCACCGCATCTGCACGCCTTGCGCGGGGTGTTGATGGCTGTCGTGACTGTGCTGTTTGTCCTGGCGCTGGAATACATGCATGTCGCTGACGCGATGGCGATCTTCTTTGTCGAGCCGATGTTTCTGACACTGCTCAGCGGTTTGATCCTGCGCGAGAAGGTCGGCTGGCGGCGCTACGCGGCCTGTGCGGTTGGGTTTATCGGGGCCTTGTTTGTGATCCAGCCGAGCTTTGACGAACTGGGGTGGGTGGCGTTCTTGCCGCTGGGTGTGGCGTTTCTGTTTGCGTTCTACCTGATCCTGACGCGGCATCTTAGCCAGAACGATGAACCCCTGCTGATGCAGGCCTATACCGGCATTTCGGGTGCGATATTCCTCGGTGCCGTGTTGCTGATCCTCGATCCGGTCGGCGTCAGGGTGTTTCAGATCACGCCGGCACCGACCTCGACACTGTGGATTATGCTGCTGGTCTTCGGACTGATTGCAACCGTCAACCATCTGATCCTTGTGCAAGCCTTCAAGCGCGCACCGGCGTCCATCCTCGCGCCCATCCAGTACCTCGAAATCGTGACTGGCGTTATTCTAGGCTGGATCATCTGGGACTATGTGCCCAATGCGCTCAAGTGGGTGGGGATCGCCATTATTGTTGGATCTGGATTGTTCATCATCTGGCGCGAGCGTATCGCCGCGCTGCAACACGACGGAAAGCCGCAGCAGGCCGGCTGACCTTGCAGTCCTGTGTGGAAAGTGTCAGGACAGATCATCGATCTGCTCAATTTCGGTCCGACTGTGGCGCAAGATTTTAATAAAACGGAAGCGAAGCGCCGCTATAGCGCGGAAGATACCCGCTCTGTGCTGCTGTATCAGGCCAAGCGCGCCTTTACTGCTGCCGGCTTCGATGACGTCGGTGTGCGCGAAATTGCTCAGGCCTCCGGTGTAAATCCTGCGCTCGTAAACCGCTACTTTGGCAACAAGCAGGGGCTGTTCGAAGCCGTCCTTGAAGCCCAGCCCGACGCCTCTGCTTTGCTGAATATCGATCAGGCACAGTGGGGCGCAAAATTGGCAAGCATGATGGTCGGCAAGATGGGAACTGACCCTGAGGTTGACCCCTTGCTGATCCTGTTGCGCTCGGCGCAAAGCAAGACAGTGGGCCACTTGGTTCACGCGTCGGTCGAAGCACGCTTGAACGATCCGCTTTCCCGCCTCTATGGCACAAACAGTCGGGCACGGGCCAAATCACGCCTGTTGCTTACCGTGCTGCTGGGGTTTGATGTCGTCGAGCGATTAGTAAAGCTGCCTTACGACCCGGACTCCGTTCGTGACATCGAAGATATTGTTGCAAAGACGCTGCAACTCATCATCGACGCATAGCCACGACAATCCACTCCGAGAAACGGCCACGTCCTTTCCCCTGAATGCGCCCCGATACCGCATCAACGTGTGGGATCAGTTGAGCCCAAACTGGCAAATACATACTATTTAAAGCGATATTTTGTGTTCAACAGTTTACAATGAGTAAACGGTTGTTTACATAGGCCGCCGCGCACCTTGTTGCGACATCGATTGATGCCCCCGTCCGGATCCAACAATCAGGACAGGGCGGCGCACCAAATTCCTGGGGATGGAACTGTGAAGCTGACTGTAAATGAGCAGGCCCGCGATATTGACGTGGAGCCGGATATGCCTCTGCTTTGGGTGTTGCGAGACGAACTGGGCGTGACTGGCCCAAAGTACGGCTGCGGCATTGCGCAATGCGGGGCCTGCACGGTTCACGTCGATGGTAAAGCTGTTCGCTCGTGCGTGCTGCCGGTTGGTTCTGTAACCGGAAAGGTCACAACCATCGAAGGCCTCGGCACGCCAGAGAACCTGCACGCCACGCAAGAAGCCTGGATCGAGCATCAGGTCGCCCAGTGCGGCTATTGCCAAGCCGGGCAGATCATGGCGGCTGCGGACTTTATCAGCCGTGTTCCCGATCCCACCGATGAGCAGATCGACCGCGCCATGTCAGCCAACCTGTGCCGGTGTGGCACCTATCCGCGGATCCGGGCGGCGGTGAAGACCGCGGCGGCCAAAGTGCGGGAGGGATAAGCCATGTCTGCTGTTGCTAAGGTTGCCCGCCGGGGCTTTTTGCTGGCTTCCGCTGCCGTTACGGGTGGTGTTGCTTTTGGCGTTTGGGCCGTGCGCAACCCCCACGCAAACCCGCTTGCCGCGCAGGCCGAGGACGGGGAAGCCGTTTTCAATCCCTGGGTGACGGTCACCGCGCAGGGCATCACCCTGATCGCTCCGCACGCGGACAAGGGCCAGGGCGTGTTTTCGACACAAGCGGCTCTGATCGCCGAAGAAATGGATCTCGCCTGGGGCGATTTTGACGTGTCCTTTGGCATGCCTTCGCCGGCGTACTGGAACCGGGCG
>Ga0206125_10004653_pt1 | contig 12004 bp, 12 predicted proteins | sample Helgoland_Spring_4_FD_148598 | JGI IMG/M metagenome (GOLD analysis project Ga0206125, IMG submission 148598) | Pelagic subsurface seawater microbial communities from Kabeltonne, Helgoland, North Sea - Helgoland_Spring_Bloom_20160331_1 | ecosystem: Environmental > Aquatic > Marine > Epipelagic ...
ACCATCAAATTAGTATCGCAAAAAAGATATTTATTAGCCTTAGCTACCGCGTCGTTCTCTAATTTAGTTTGCCCGTATGCAATAGGCAGCATATCATTTACATCACATATGCCCTGGCTATTATCCCATTTCTCCTGAAGATAATCCCGAGCAAACTCAGGCACCCATTCTGTTTTATAATAATCGGCCAATTGTATTGATAGCGTTGTTTTTCCAGTACTTTCTGGACCAAACATCGCGATTTTTATGATGTCAGCTGTTTGCTGTTTAAGATTTTCTTCCATTCCAAATAGGCTGATATAGCTAAGATTGTAAAAATTAAATATTGGAGGGACAAGATTCCCAATCCTCTATAGGCATATAAAGGTGTTACTATTAAGTCTCCAATAATCCATAGTGTCCAGTTTTCTATTTTTTTGAGTGCCATGTACCACATTCCTGTAAAGAATATGCCCGAGGCTATAATATCAATATAATTATCATTATGAATCTCATAATCGAATAATTTATAGATCCCAAAAACCACAAAAATAGTCACAAAAAACAATACAATTCCTATAATTTTTTCTTTTTTGTTGGTCCTACTAATAGGCAAATTATCTTCCTCTTGCGTTTTTCTTGACCATTTGTACCAGCCATATAGACTCATAATTGTAAAATAAGCATTAATTAACATATCTCCAATATAACCAGCTACGTACAATAAATAGACAGTAATAATAGTGGCAATTAAACCCGTTGGATACACTAAAATATTCTCTTGCCTGGCAAACCACACACTTAAAATCCCAAAGACAAAAGCGATAAATTCTAAAATGATCTGAGTCATTGAAGCATTTTTATAAGCATCGATAAAAAAATCTATCATATTCATTTCTATTTTAATAGTCCTAATTGTTTTCAAAAAAATGAATATCATTTTCAAAAGCAGTTCCAATAACCACTAGGTCTGCCCCCGCATCATAAGCGTTTTGAATACCTTGCTTATCCATTATTCCGCCTCCCACTGCAAGCGGAATTTCAATATTTTGCGCAACTAAATTAATCATTTTTAATGGAACCGGATGTTCGGCGCCGCTACCCGCCTCCAAGTAAATTAATTTATTGCCAAGCATTTCTCCCGCTTGAGCCGTAGCCACTGCATAATCGTAATTTTCTTTTGCTAGTGGTAGCGTTTGACTCACTATTTCAACGGCTGTGGCACGACCACTTGCAATGAGCATATAGCCTGTAGAAATCACTTCGAGTTGTGTCTTTTTTAAAATTGGTGCTGCTTGAACCTGATGCTCTATCAAATAATCGGGATTGCGACCAGAGATCAAAGATAAAAACAAAATAGCATCTGCTTTATCTGAAATTTGAGATGGATTTCCCGGAAAAAGTACTACTGGTAGACTACTTGACTGCTTAATTTTAGTAATCAAATCATCCAAAATAGTGGTATAAACCAGGCTTCCACCAATAAAAATATGCGTGGCAGGTGATTGATTAATTTTGGAAATTAAAGTATCTAAAGTATCCCAAACAATTTTATCGGGATCCAAGAGAATGGCTAGTAGCTTTTTATTGGCTGATTTGGCTTGTACTATTTGGTTGTATATTGATGTCATGTTGTATTGTAAGGGATCTGCAAGCTTAGGTTTTGATTTACGCAAATGAGAAAGGATAAAAAGTAATGTTGAAACTATTTTTCTACCGCGAAGACCAAAGTAAAACCTTCTATTTCTTGAAAATAAATACGAAAATCTTTTACCAAGCCACCAAAATGAAGTGTAGCAGTGGTAGTTTTTGTGATGTTTTCGAATGTTTTAACACGAATATGATCTTTAAAACTAATTCCTTTTTCGTTTCTGATTTTAAAAATCGCTTCTTTAGCGCCCCAAATTACCGTTAGTTTTTTGATATATTCCTCAGTGTTATTTGGATTTAAATATTGGAACTCCTCGTCGACAAATTTGTCAGCAATGCGGATAATTTTGTTTCGTTGCAGCTCCATATCAATGCCTACCGTTTCGTTACTAATGATTATGGCCGAAAATTCATGAGAGTGGGTTATAGAAATATGATTTTCGCCTTTAATATGTGGCTTACCAAATGCATCATAATGCAAATCAAGATCTGTATGACCGATTTCTTGAAACAACCTTCGCACGCTTAAAAAAGCACGTTGGTGCAATTCGGATTTCATTTTGCTGAGCCGAATTAGGTTTGTGGGATTAACTGTAACCGAATCATATAGCTCTTGATAGGTTTCGGTAATCTTCCACACTAAGATTTGTGTTGTTTGGTTGAATTGTATTGTTTTGTATAACGGCATATGCTGTATTCCTGTTTTTTTTAGCCCCGATAGCAGCGACATCCTTTATGTTCTTTCTTTAAGAATATAAAGATAAAGCGGATAGCGGGAAATAGCTCCTAAAAGCTAGTATTTAACTAACCATCAAAATATTAGACAATTAAACATTTCTTAAATGTTGTGATATGTGCTAGAATTATAAAGTTATTCCGTAAATTTGCAAAAAAATTCACCCAAGCCTTTATGGCAAACGGACGAACTAATTACAAATATACTATAAATGAGTACTACAACTATGCCTTATGTGGCTTTCAAAGTAAAAGACATTTCTCTAGCGGCTTGGGGAAGAAAAGAAATTGAACTAGCAGAAGCTGAAATGCCAGGTTTAATGGCGCTTCGTGCTGAATATAAAGACGAACAACCCTTAAAAGGAGCTCGTATTGCTGGATGTTTACACATGACGATCCAAACTGCTGTATTAATTGAAACTTTAATTGCTCTTGGTGCTGATGTAACTTGGTCATCATGTAACATTTTCTCTACACAAGATCAAGCTGCTGCTGCTATTGCTGCTGCTGGAATTCAAGTTTACGCTTGGAAAGGTTTAAACGAAGAAGATTTTGACTGGTGTATCGAGCAAACATTATTCTTTGGTGAAGACAGACAACCATTGAACATGATCCTTGATGATGGTGGAGATTTAACTAATATGGTTATTGACCGTTACCCAGAATTAATTCCTGGAATTAAAGGTTTATCTGAGGAGACTACAACTGGAGTTCACAGATTATACGAAAGAATGAAAGCAGGAACATTACCAATGCCTGCAATCAACGTTAATGACTCGGTTACTAAATCGAAATTTGACAACAAATACGGTTGTAAAGAATCAGCAGTTGATGCTGTTCGTCGTGCAACTGACATTATGCTTGCTGGTAAAAGAGTAGTTGTATGTGGATACGGTGATGTAGGAAAAGGAACTGCTGCTTCATTTAGAGGTGCTGGATCTATCGTAACTGTTACTGAAATTGACCCAATATGTGCTTTACAAGCTGCAATGGACGGTTTTGAAGTTAAAAAATTAGATACTGTTGTAGCAAATGCAGATATTGTAATTACTACTACAGGAAATAAAGATATAGTTCTAGGTTCACACTTTGAGCAAATGAAAGATAAAACTATCGTTTGTAACATTGGACATTTTGATAACGAAATTGCTGTTGCTTGGTTAAACACAAACCACGGAGCATCAAAAGTTGAAATCAAACCTCAGGTTGATAAATATACTATCAACGGTAAAGACATCATCCTTTTGGCTGAAGGTCGTTTAGTAAATCTTGGTTGTGCTACAGGTCACCCAAGTTTTGTAATGAGTAACTCATTTACAAACCAAACTTTGGCTCAAATCGAATTGTGGAAAAACAGTGCTGCTTACAACAACGAAGTATACATGTTACCTAAGCATTTAGATGAAAAAGTAGCCATGTTGCACCTTGCTAAGCTAGGAGTAGAATTAGAGACTTTACGTGACGATCAAGCAGCCTATATTGGTGTTGAAGTTGCAGGTCCATTCAAACCAGAGTACTACAGATATTAGTATTATGATTTAAGTACTAAGTATTAAGACAAAACCCTTACTGAAAAGTGAGGGTTTTTTTGTTTTGGCGAGTCCCTACGGGTCGGGCTATTCGCTCTATCTTTTATTTCGTCCCGATAAAAATCGGGACTACATAAAAGGATGTTGCTGCTATCCCTCTCGCATGAAAATACAATTTAGAATCAACAACAATTTAGAGAATAAAAAAACCCAATCTTTACAGATTGGGTTTTTTTATTAAATTGAGAAAATCAATTAAGCTTCAACTTCGAATGGAAGGATTGAAACGTATGATTTGTTATCTCTTTTCTTTTGGAACTTAACAACTCCATCTACTCTTGCGTGTAGTGTGTGATCTTTACTAATGTAAACATTTTCACCTGGATTGTGTTTTGAACCTCTTTGTCTTACGATGATGTTCCCAGCAATAGCAGCTTGTCCACCAAAAATCTTAACGCCTAAACGTTTTGATTCTGATTCTCTACCATTCTTCGAACTACCGACACCTTTCTTGTGAGCCATGACGTATTAGTTTAAATATTGTTATTATTCTTTAGTATCTTCTTTTTTAGCTTTTGGAGCTTTTTTTACTTTAGGAGCTGGTGCTTCTTCAGTACTTGCTTCAACTGCTGCTTTTTTAGTAGTTGCTTTTTTAGCACCTGCTGCAGTAATACCTTCAATTACAATTTGAGTAAGATATTGTCTGTGACCATTTCTCTTTTTGTATCCTTTTCTTCTTTTCTTTTTGAAAACGATAACTTTATCTCCTTTTAAGTGTTGTAACACTTTAGCTTCTACTGAAGCACCTTCTATAGCTGGGGCGCCTAAAGTAATGTTACCATTGTCGTCTAATAAAAGAACTTTGTCAAAAGAAACTTTTGAACCTTCTTCATTAGCTAGACGGTGAACATAAACCTTTAAGTCTTTGCTTACTTTAAATTGTTGCCCTGCTATCTCTACGATTGCATACATACCAAATTGATTTATTGATTTTTAAGGTTGCAAATATACAATTAAAAATTTACTGTGCAATCAGTTCCTTTAAAAAAACACCCAAGAAGCGTTAAACCTTGATTTTCATGACTTTTTACTCAAAAAAAATACTTTTGCTAATACTTAAAAATAGCTAGACTTACCCTAACCTATGTTAAATTTCTGATAAAACCCGTATTTTTACTGTAACAAAACAACTAAGTTTGCGACTTACTAACAAACACAAATTCACTAACCAATATGAAAAAATCTATAATGGCTTTAAGCGCCGCACTTTTAATCGGAGGAGCCGCATCTGCTCAAAAAGTAGTTTTTGAAGAATACACCTTAGACAACGGTCTGCATGTGGTTCTACAAAATGATCCTTCGGCACCCGTTGTAATTACGTCAGTAATGTACCACGTAGGTTCAAAAAACGAAAATCCAGAACGCACCGGTTTTGCACACTTTTTTGAACACCTGCTTTTTGAAGGAACGGAGAACATTAAACGCGGAGAATGGTTTAAAATAGTTACTGGAAACGGTGGTACTAACAACGCCAATACTAGTGACGACCGAACGTATTATTACGAAGTATTCCCTTCTAACAATCTTGAACTAGGACTATGGATGGAAGCAGAACGCATGTTACACCCAATCATTAATCAAATAGGTGTAGATACACAAAACGAAGTGGTTAAAGAAGAAAAGAGACTGCGTTTTGACAACTCTCCTTACGGACAAATTTTGCCGCAAGTAAAGAAAAACATATTCAAAAACCACCCGTACCGTTGGACAACAGTAGGATCAATGGATCACCTAGACGCAGCTACGCTAGAAGAGTTTCAGGCTTTCAACAAAAAGTTTTACATGCCTAACAATGCTGTGCTTGTTGTAGCAGGTGATTTCAAAACTGACGAAGCAAAACAATGGATTCAAAAATACTTTGGTAATATCAAAAAAGGACCAACTGTAGAAAGACAAACTTTTGTAGAAGAGCCAATTACTGAAACAATCAGAGCGACGTACGAAGATCCTAATATTCAGATCCCGATGATTGTTGCTGCTTACAGAACGCCATCTATGAAAACACGTGATGCTAGAGTTTTAGACTTTATCTCAACGATATTAAGCGATGGTAAAAGTTCAAGATTGTACAAAAACATCGTTGACGATAAAAAAATGGCCTTACAAATTGGCGCAATCAATAACAGTCAAGAAGACTATGGTACCTATATATTGTACGGATTGCCACAAGCACCCTTTACATCTGAAAATATCTTAAGTGAAGTAGATGCTGAAATTGTAAAACTACAAACAGAGTTAATCTCAGACAAAGAGCTACAAAAATTGCAAAACAAATACGAAAATCAATACGTAAATAGTAATGCAAGTATTGAGGGTATTGCAGGAAATCTAGCTACATTTTATATGCTGTACAAAGACATCAATTTAATTAATACCGAAATTGATATTTACCGTAGTATTACTCCAGAGGAGATTAGAACTGTTGCAAAAAAATATCTAAATCCTAACCAAAGATTAGTATTAGATTATTTGCCAAAAACAGAAAAAGCCACCAAATAACATCGAACAATCATGAAAAAAACAATATATATACTATCCAGTCTATTTTTGACTATCGTTATACAAGGACAAATAATTCCGCAACCGCAATCAACATCAGTACCTTCTATCAAAATTGGTAAGTCTACTAATTTTGAATTGAAAAACGGACTTAAAGTAATGGTTGTTGAAAACCATAAATTACCACGAGTATCCTACAGCCTTAGCTTAGACAATATGCCTTACGCTGAAGGAGACATCAAGGGTGTTGCTGACATTACTAGTCAACTTATAGGAAGTGGAACAGCTAAAACCACCAAAAGTGCTTTTAACGAAGAAGTTGACTTTTTGGGTGCTAACATCTACTTCAATTCTAATGGAGCAGCTGCTAGCGGATTATCTAAATACTCTGATAAAATTCTAACCTTGATGGCAGATGGTGCACTAAACACTATTTTCACTCAAGAAGAGTTTGATAAGATAAAAGCAAAACTTATCGAAGGAATTAAATCACAAGAAAAAAGCGTTCCCGCAGTTGCTGGAAGAGTCGTTAATGCTTTATCTTTTGGTAAAAACCATCCATCAGGAGAGTACCTAACTGCAGAAAGCGTTTCTAAAGTTACTTTACAAGACGCAGTTAAAAACTACAAGACAAACTTTGTACCTGGTAATGCTTACTTAGTAATTGTAGGTGATGTAAAAACTAATGATATAAAAAAGTTGGTAACTAAACTTTTTGGTTCATGGGAAAAAGCATCAGCACCAACGCCTACTTATGCAGATCCTAAAAATGTGCAGCAAACGCAAATTAACTTTGTTGACATGCCCAACGCAGTGCAATCAGAAATTGCTCTTGTAAATACGGTTAATTTAAAAATCACTGACAAACAATATTTTGCTACGATACTAGCAAACCAAATTCTTGGTGGTGGTGGTGAAGGAAGATTGTTTTTGAACTTACGTGAAAAACACGGATGGACATACGGATCGTACTCAGACATCGGGTTTGGTAAATATGTGCAAAAATTTAGTTCTACGGCTTCAGTTAGAAATGCTGTAACTGATAGTTCAGTTGTTGAAATACTGAATGAATTAAAAAGAATGAGAACAGAATTAGTTTCGGCTGATGATCTAAAAAATGCAAAAGCAAAATACATTGGAAACTTTGTAATGCAGGTTCAAAAACCAACGACAATCGCTCGTTATGCTTTGAATACTCAAACGCAAGACCTACCAGCTGATTTCTACGAAAACTACATTAAAAACATCAATGCAGTAACTGTAGAAGACATTAAGGATGTAGCCAATCGTTTTTTCTTGGCTGATAATACACGAATAGTAATTGCTGGTAAAGGATCAGAAGTAGCGGCAAGCTTAGAAAAATTAAAAATCCCAATGTACTACTTTGACAAATACGGAAATCCTGTTGACAAACCAGTTTTCAAAAAAGAAGTAGCAGCAGGTGTAACTGCTAAAACAGTTTTAGATAACTACATTACTGCAATAGGTGGATTAAAAGCGGTACAAGCCGTTAAAACTATCGCTATGGTAGGACAAACAGTTATTCCGCAAGCTCCATCACCATTAACTTACACATCTAAAGCTGATGTGAAAGGAAAAGTAACTGTTGAGTTAGCTATGGGACCTATGAAAATCATGAAGCAAGTAATAAACGAAACAAGCGGTTACATTGTTCAACAAGGACAACGAATGGATCTTACAGGAGAGCCATTAGCCGAAATGAAGAAAAGCACCGTTTTATTTGAAGAAACTACTTTAGCCAGCAAAGCAGGAGTTGTTCTTGACGGAATCGAAACAATCAATGGTAAAGAGGCTTATGTAATCAAGAATGATAAAACAAAGTTGTATTATGATGTGACTACAGGTTTAAAAATTGCTGAATCTAAAACTATGGAGCAAGCAGGGAAATCAGTTACACAAACAACTAGTTTTGGTGATTACCGTGCTGTAAAAGGTGTAAAAGTACCTTACAATATGATCCAAAACGTAGGTTTTGAGTTAGACATCAAAATCTCTGAAGTAAAAATTAATGAAGGCGTAACAGACGCTGATTTTAAATAGTCTTATATCTAATCAATAAAAAATGGCTGTCAGTTTACTACTGACAGCCATTTTGTTTTATACTAGTTTCTACTTTTACAATTTAGCATTACTTTTTAGCCGATAAATATACTCCTACTAGAATAATCAATGCTCCAAAAAACTGAACTATTGTAAGCATTTCGTTATCTAACAATCCCCAAAAAAAAGCAACTACCGGTATCAAATAGGTCACCGAAGTAGCAAAAACAGGAGAGGAAATTTGAATCAATTTAAAGAACAATATATTTGCTATACCAGTTCCAACTACTCCTAAAATCATAATAAACAAAATAGATTCCTGTGCCTGTTGCACCTGAATAACATTAGCAAAACCAGTAGAAAACAAAATTATTAGTGACGGAAATAACAAAAACAAAAAGTTACCAGTTGTAATACTTAACGGAGTCAAATCAGACAGAAAACGTTTTATCAAATTAACATTGATCGCATAACAAATTGAAGCGATAATTACCAGAATTGCATAGTAATAATTTTGCTCCGGATGATTGATAGCGCCATTAAAAACCAATAACAAACTCCCTATCAAACCGATGATAACACCCCATAACTGACGCCTTTGAAAACTAACACCAAAGGCTATAGCTCCAAGAATTAGCGTATTTAAAGGTGTAAGAGAATTTAAAATCGAACTTACAGAACTATCAATTTCTGTTTGCGCTATAGCAAAAAGGAAAGCAGGAATAAAAGTTCCGAGCATTGAAGTCAAAGCGATATATTTCCATTTATCCTTCGGGATTTTTGATAAACTTTTGAAACCAATCAACAGTAAAAAGATAGCCGCAAATACAATTCGTAATGAACCTACCTGAAGGGCAGTTAAGCCTATCAATCCTTTTTTGATTAAAATAAAAGAGCTTCCCCAAACTAAAGAAAGCACTACTAAATAACCCCATTTTATTTGCTTGGATTCCATTAATTCAATTTTTTGTCAAAATTGTAATAATTTTATGGAATACGTTCCATTTTTTTGAGAAAAATTAAACAAAAATCACTTCCATTTCAAAGTTTCTAGCAAACGCTGCATATCATTCTTAATATAACTCGCGGCAGGCATAATCGAATCAAAATTAGGTTTAGCATAAAAATAAACCGCAGCAGTTAAAAAATGTTTGGTGCTGTCAGTAGCATAAAACTGAGCGTTTGTCGCTGCATTACCATCTACTTGATAAAACATCCCGTATACTTTCTTTTCAGGGTTTAGGTAAGGTTGCTCTAAAATATCATCTGCTTTAATTACATGTTCAAAAGTTAGTTTTTGGGCATCTTTTAGCAAAAAATTAATATTATTATTAACGGGCTTGTAGGTCAAGTAAATAGTAGCCTTCATTTTAGGGTAGGTAATGGTAAAACCACAGTCTTTTTCACCTTTTATGATTGCGTCTGCATTCATCTCAAAGGTAAACGGACAATTATTTTCAAAATCAGCATACTTTGCTACCGGGTAATCTAACCTGAGATAGCCAGAGGGTTTCGGAATCACATCATCTTTACAACTAGTTATAAAAAGAGGTGAAATACAAACCGCAAAAGCAATCACAATACGTGCTGAACTATTTTTAAAATTAAGCATCAATAGTAACTTTTATTTGTTTGATACGTTTTTTATCTACTACCTCAACGGTAAATAAACAATTTGAAAAACTTATTTTTTGTCCTTTCGCTGGAAAATTACCAGAGATCTCAAGAATAAATCCCGCTAAAGTTTCAGCTTCTCCTTTTCTTTCTTCGAATAAATCCTCATCAACATCAATAATCCTGTAAAAATCTCGAAGGTTTACTTTCCCCTCAAACAAGTAGTTCTTGTCGTCAATTTGAGAAAAATTGATATCCTCATCGTCAAACTCATCGCTAATATCACCTACAATTTCTTCGATAACATCTTCTAAAGACACCAAGCCAGAAGTGCCTCCGTACTCATCAACCACAACTGCTAAGTGACTTTTCATACTCTGAAAGTCTTTTAATAGATTATCCAGCTTTTTATTTTCGGGTACAAAAAACGGTTCTCGTATTAAAGTAACCCAATCAAAATCGTCTTTGTTTAGGTGTGGTAATAAATCTTTAACAAATAGAATTCCCTCTATTTGATCAATATTATCGCGGTAAACCGGAATTCTTGAATATCCCTTTTCAATTATTTTTATATAAATTTCAGCAAAAGTCTCGGTTATTTCCAATCCAAAAACATCAATTCTAGGACTCATTACCTGTTTGGTATCTGTATTTCCAAAAGACACAATCCCTTCTAATATTTTTTGTTCTTCGCTAGAGGTATCATCTGATGATGTCAATTCTAAGGCTTGAGATAGTTGATCGACAGAAAAATTTGTTTTTTGCTTACCTAATTTGTTATGTAAATATACAGTAGAATTACGCATTGGAATACTAAGAGGTGATAACACGCTATCTAAAACCGAAATAGGAAAGGCGATTAAATTTGCAAATTTTAAATTGTTTCTACTAGCATAAACTTTGGGTAAAACTTCTCCAAAAAGTAACAGTAAAAATGTAACGACAATAACCTCAAGAATAAATTTTAGCACTGGCGAAGTGATAGCTGCGAAAAGCCCACCACCTATAAAAGCGAATAATATTACTACGCCAATGTTTATGAAATTATTGGCCACAAGTAAGGTCGCCAAAAGTTTTTTAGGCTTGCTCAAAAGGTCAGCGAGAATTTTACCTTTAACGCTATTTGCTTGCATCGATTCGTCAAGGTCTTTTGGAGACAACGAGAACAAGGCGACCTCTGCACCGGATACTAAGGCTGAGCAAAAAAGCAATAAACCTATTCCGGCAAAACCAAACACTAAATCAAAATCAATAGTGTATGCAAAATTTAAACTGGGCTCTGGGTCCAAATTAAAAAAGATTAGTTAAACAATCAAAACGGCAAATCATTGATTGGTAAGCCGTTATTCTTGGGGTCAAAGTTAGTGTTTTTTGGCGATTCAGGGCTGAGAATTTGTTTGTTGTTTTCACTGCCTTTCTTGGTCGACAAAAAGGTAAACTCTGTCACTTGTATTTCAGTGGTATGTTTGACCGTACCGTCTTCTGTTTGCCATTGACGAGATTTTATTCGTCCCTCGACATAAATCTTATCTCCTTTACTCAAGTACTTCTCGCACATCTCGGCCGCTTTGTTACGAACTACTAGGTTGTGCCACTCTGTTGATGTTATTTTTTCGTTGGTTGTTTTATTAACGTAAACTTCATTAGTAGCCAATTGAAAACGACCAATACAGTTTCCTGCATCAAAATAGTGCATTTTAACATCTTCACCTAAGTGACCGATAAGCATAACTTTATTTAAGGTTCCGTTCATTATAAAAAGTGGTATTTCAACCAAAGATACATTTTTTTAAAATCACTCAGAATCCTTTTCAATAAAATTATGAATCACAATAGGAAACGGAAAACTCTTTAATTGAGTACTACTTATACCTCCT
>Ga0206125_10004657_pt1 | contig 11997 bp, 9 predicted proteins | sample Helgoland_Spring_4_FD_148598 | JGI IMG/M metagenome (GOLD analysis project Ga0206125, IMG submission 148598) | Pelagic subsurface seawater microbial communities from Kabeltonne, Helgoland, North Sea - Helgoland_Spring_Bloom_20160331_1 | ecosystem: Environmental > Aquatic > Marine > Epipelagic ...
TACAACCAATCACTTTTTTTATTTTTACTTAATTTCTTTTTAAGGGCTACTTGATAAGCAGTTATTGTTTCTGGAAGTTTATCCATCCAAGAATTTAACAGTGAGTTATCTGATTTAATTGCAGTGGTAAAATTATTTAATTTGTTATTATTTATATCTTTTAGACCAATAGTTATAGACTGACCATTTTCTACTTTTTCATTAACTGAAAGTATTCTATCTGGAAGTTTTTTAACCCAGTAATTTAATAATGGGTTATCTGATTTGATGGAAGCAGTGAAATTATTAAGGTTATTACTATTTCTATTTCTTTTTATCCATTCAAATCTTTTAAAAATTATTGAAGTGTTCATACTTATATTATTTTTTGCCAATTGAACTTGAGTACCTAAGCTTGATCTTGGGTCAGATACACAGGCAACTAAACCATAGTTACAAGATAAACTTACTTGCGTAACAACATCTGCACCAGTACCAGCAACCTTTGGACCTAAATCATTAACAATATATAGTTTATCTCCCATACCACTAAAGGCTATTCCAAAAGTTCTTAAACTTAATTCTTCAGGTAAAGTAACTGAACCTATCATAGTTGCAGTGCTCGTTGAAAAAGATGTAGTCAAACTAAATTGAAAAACAGTATCTAAGCTTGTGTTATTATTGTTAGTATCATCAAGTATTAAAACAAACATTGTCATTCCATCTTGGCTAAATTCTACAGCCCATCCATAATCTTTACCACTCGATACATTAGCAGTTGTTCTTAAGTCTGTGGTATTGACCAAAGTTATAGATGTAAGATCGTAGGCGGTTGACAAACTGTATTCATCAATATGTTGACCCTCTCTAGTACCATCTAAATAAATAAGTTTTTTTCCATCATTACTAAAGCTAAAGGTTGCATCTCCACCAAGGTCACTTGTTACATTATTTGAATAAGTTAAACCTGTAAGATCAAATGGTTTAGCCAATTCAAATCCATGAATTTTTCCCGTTATGTTTCCTAAAAACAGTTTAAGTCCATCTTTGCTGAATTTAATATCTGTACATTTTGTATCATTAGAGACATCTGTCAGACCTACTTTTGATACTAGTGGATCAGCTTGGTCCACAACCAAAGAAGCGGTTCTTAAATCGTAAGGAGTTGAAAGAGTCATCATTTTTAAACATTTATGAGCATTGTTTAAATATCTATTGGATACAAAAACTTTTCTACCATCATTACTAAAAGCTAAACCAGTTGGATCTTGAAAAGCATCGTTCACAATTTGATCTCCTTCTGAGTCAGTTGTGAACGATGCTAGAGGTCTTATTGAGATATCAGATGTTAGAGTAGCTTGAGCTTTAGCTGTCGTCTCGAGAAAAACTATTATACTAGCTATTAAAAAAAATAATTTTAATAGTTCTATTACAATTAGTTCTCTATTTTTTCTAAAAAAAAAATTATTTAAGAGTTTTGTAGATTTAGGTTCTTTTAAAATTTTGAGCATTAAATTCTATTAATACATAAGAGATTTTTTATTTGACTTTTAGCTAGCCCAAATTGGGTGACCTCTAATGGTAATACCCTTGTTTATTGTGTAAAAAATATAGATGTTTGAAAAATTAGAAGAATTAGCAAAAAATAATAAAAAAATCTCAGATTTTCATATTCGAAGTGGCTCACCGTTAGCTTACAGACAAACAGGTGAAGTAGTTACAGTTAAAGATATTGTTGTAAAAACACAAGATCTTCAAGATCTTATGTCAACAAATTGCAATGAAACAGAAACAAAAAAATTCCAAGAAACACATGAATTAGATTCTGCTGTAATGTTAAGTGGATTAAGATTTAGAGCTAACTTTTATAAAACAATTAATGGACCCGCTGCAGTTCTTAGAAGAGTAGAAAGTGTCATTCCTGAAATGTCACAATTTGATTTACCAGACGTTCTTTATGATATTATTGATATGCATAAAGGATTAGTTCTAGTCACTGGACCAACAGGGTCTGGAAAATCAACTACGCTTGCTGCAATTATTAATGAAATTAATAAAACAAGAACAGCACATATTATTACAGTTGAAGATCCGGTAGAGTTTGTGCATAAAGATGCAAAAAGTATTGTTTCACAGCGTGAAGTTGGAAAACAAACGCAATCATTTGCAAGTGCTTTAAAAGCAGCTTTGCGTGAAGATCCAGATGTTATTTTAGTTGGTGAGATGCGAGATCTTGAAACAGTTGGTCTAGCCTTAACTGCTGCAGAAACAGGTCATTTAGTTTTTGGAACATTGCATACTAGTGGAGCACCCAATACTATTAATAGAATTATTGATGTATTTCCTCCAGAACAACAAGCACAAATTCGTGCACAAATTTCTACTTCATTAAAAATGGTAGTAACTCAAAGATTATTAAAAACAAAAGATGGTCAAGGCCGAGTGGCTGCTTTTGAAGTTATGAAGTGTACAGCTCCAATCCAAAACTTAATACGTGAAGCTAAAATTCACCAAATCCCAAGTATCATGCAAACCTCAGTTCGCGATGGTATGATTACAATGCAAAAATCTTTAGAAGAACTTGTTAATAATGGGAAAATTGATGCAAGTGCAGGAAAAGAACATTAAAGGTTTTAACCTCATAGAGCTTTTAGTTGTGATTGCAATTATATCAGTAATTTCAGCAGCAGCTTATCCAAATTTTTCGTCTTGGAAAAAAGCAAGAGAAGTAAGGGGAGCCGCCGTAAAAATAAAAAGTTTATTCACAAATATTAATTCTCAAGTTCAAAGAGGATTATATGGATTTGTCCAAGTAGAAGTAACAGCATTAGAAACAGGCGAGGTAGAAGTTATCTCGAAGGGAATGAAATTGAGTAACCTTTCATCAAAAATTAATGATAGTAAGGATGATTGGAATAAAGACCAAACTTCAAGATGTGCTAAGGATCAGGATTGGGATGATAAAGGATCCTCCAAAATAATTGTAACAATAGATCCAGAAACCGAAGAAGAAGTAGTAGAAATGATACCTAATAATAAATTAGAAGTGGCCGAGTTAAAATTTGACGATATAGCAGTAAATTTTGAAGACAAGTCAGGAACCGTTTGTTTTTCTAAAGATGGGTCTTGGTATAGCACTGCTGAGAAGTTTGATTCATCGGGAGCGTTTTATATTTGTGAAGGTAAAGAAATAAAATGCAATGTTAAAGATAATGGAGATCCAAACGATCTAAATCAAGATAATTTATTTGCATTAAATTGGTCTAGATTTGGCAATATTACTCTAGAAAAATGGAGCAAATCTAAATCAGAATGGATTTTACAATAAATAAAATGATTAAATTTTCAAATAAAAGAAAAAAACAATCAGGAATCACTCTTTTAGAGTCTTTAATCTCCACCGCAATTATAGGAATAGGATTTGTTGCTATTTTTCAAATGGTGAACTTTTCGATTCAATCTATTGATAGCTCTAGCGAAAGAACCAAGGCAAACTATTTAGTAAGCATGATAGCAGAAGATATTATAGCTCACAAAATAACAGATACTAGTTTTGAACGGATCGAAGCATGTGGTCCAAAAAAAAATACCATTGACTCAATTAAACCAATTTATGAGACAGTTGTAGAAGATGCTGGGGAAAATAAAAAAGAAAAATGGAATAGCATTTTTAAAACTGACAGATATCTTAAATGTAAAAGTGAAAAAGATATTAAAGATGTAAAAATTTTTCAAATATGTAAAACGGGCTGTGACTATACTTCATCATATGAGGAAGACGAGTCAGATATTCATGCTGAAGTTTATGATGAGATGTTTATAGGAAGAGTGCAAGTTAATATGAACGATGGAAAGAAAAGAAGATTTTTATATTTCACTGCTGATTACACACTTAAATAATGATTAAAAAAAATAAATTAAAAGATATTGCTGGAATAACTCTAATAGAAATTATGATTGGAGTGGTTATCTCAGCTATTATGATGGGAGCGATGTATACAACTTATAGCATTGTAAATAGTAGTTATACTCAAGTCACAGACCGTGCAAAAATTAGTCGTTCTGGAAGAGATATTATTGCAATGTTGATTAGAGATATTAGGTTAGCGGGCTTTAAATATCATTATGGTGTAAACACTGATGATATATCAAAACAAGATAACCTTGAATATATTTCGGGTAGTAGCGATATAGAAACAAGTCATGATCCAATTATAGTAATAAAAGATGAATTAGGAGATGCAGCAGAGTCAGACACAGCTATATCTAAAAACGATGAAGCAGATTTATGTTGTGACAAAATTCATATTGTCTACGGGGACTTTAATCAAAATGATGCACAACCTTACAAACGATATAGAGTTACTTACTACGCTAAACCAAGTGGGGATAATGAATATTATGCCGTTTATAAATCAAAACAAAGTTGGATACAGTCTAGTGAAAGTGTAACAGGTAACTGGTCAAGTAGTTGTGCTGAATGTTTCTCTGGTGAATTGATTAGAGATCACTTAGTGGATATGGAGTTTATAGTTTTTGATGAGCAAGGAAGAACTATCAATCCTCCTCCAAGACCAGACACTAGTAGTAGAGTGGATCTTTATAATATTAAAGCTGTAGACATAAGATTAACTTTTAGATCAAAAAATGAGTTTTATAGATTTAATGCAAAAGATGACAATCCAAGACTTGTAAAAGGACTTGGAGAAAGAACACGTGAATTTTTGGATAAGTATTTAAGAGACTCGGTTGTCGTCACTGTGAATACTAGAAATATTGGTAGTTAAGGATAAAAATGATGAATAAAAATGAAAAAGGATTTGCTCTAGTTCTGTCACTTATACTTTTGCTTGTGATGTCACTTATGGGTGGAGCTTTAATAGTTATTTCTTCAGGAGATCATCAAAGTAACAATACTAGTGATCAATACCAGCAAGCATTTTATGTAGCAGAAACAGGCCTTTTAGAAGGAGAAAAAAAAATAATTAATCAATTTTTGGGACCATGGACACAAAAAACAGATATATCTGGACCAGGAGAAGAAGCTACAAAAGATGAAACAGATGCTCATGCTTTATATTTAAACTCTTTAACAGCAGATGAGGGAGGGGATGTTAGACATACAAATGACAGATCTTTACCAAGAAATCAAATAAATGCCATAGACACAAATTGCTTTAAAAGCTTTAGAAATATTAAAAGAGCAGATTTTCAAGTAACCCATCATGTTGTAAATCAAAATTTTGGAAAGCTGATTGAGCCTATTTTTGGAACTCCTGGGGAAGTAGATCCCCTTACCACAGGTGATGTCAAAGTTATGGAAAAGCTTACAAAAGAAAAAGAATATTTAAAAAGATTTAGGTATGAATTTTTTTCAGTTAATATTGGAAGTGCGCCTTATCTTGGAACTGGTTCAAGTATTAAAAAAACATCTAATAATTCTCAATCATTAGGAACAGCTTATAAGATATATGCCTGTGGTATTATGGTTGCCCAAGGTACTGAACTTGATGATTATGATGGTGAGGAAGAAATTATTATTCCGTTAGAAACAGTAATGGTTATGCCAAATTAAAATATGAATAAAATTTTAAAAAAAATTATGCAGATATTAAAGATAACATCCATTTCCTTGGTATTTCTTTTAGTTTTAAACAAAGCTAGTTTTGCATGTGATTTTCTTTCTATTAACATTGGTGGCAACAAATCTCAAATTGAAAAGTATTTTGGACCCATCGAGACAGATGAAGAAAATACAGAGGAACCAAATGATGTCACAACTGTTTCAGCAGAGATTGATCGTTTTTGTCCTAATTCAAATCTAGGTAATTCTTTTATTCAAGCGTTTATTGTAAATGATAAAATTGCTGGAATTATAGTTGGAGTATTAAATGGAACGGATAATGAGGAAAGTAAAAAACAGTTACTTTATAATTATGTGATCAGCAATTATGGTAAAATTGAAAATAGTAGTAGACCAGACTGGACAGGTTATAAAGCGTGGAAAATTGGTGGCAAAGAAATCATATACGGTAAGTGGTACTACAGAAAAAAATTTTTAATTGAAGAATTACAAATATCAAATGCAGAATATAAAGATTATTTAATTATTGAGTAAAAAGGAATGATAAAAAAATGTATAAGTTTTTAAAAATTATAATTAGCAATCTTTTTATTGTACTTGTTGTATTAAATCAAAATGCTATCTCTAAACCTTTGCCTCCAGGCTCGGGTGCAGGAGATGTTCCAGCTAACATATTAATACTTTTAGATAGCTCTGCTAGCATGAATAGAAAACTTAGTTCGGGTAGTGGAATTGATAATCCAAATGATATTGTAGAAGATTCAGCTGGTAACCTAATTGTAGGTGAAGGAAATTTAGGCTTTATAAAAATTTTAACAGCTGACAATACCGTTGATCCATCTTTTGCACCTACAACTGCCAATCCATTAGGTAACAGAAATTTTAGAGGTTCTGCAGGGGATACATGTACTTTAGATGGAACTAATAATTCTATAGTTGGTTCTATACGGCACTTAAGTCTTGCAACTAGTGTTTTGGGTGTATCAGGGGATGTGATTTATGGTACTGACCAAGGCAGTAATCCAAAAATTGTAGGAATTAATACATCTGGAGAATGTATTGAAGTTATTACTAATGCTGAGCTTGGAAATTTTAGACCTTTGGCGATGGAAGTAAGAACTATTGGTGGTGAAGATCATTTATTTGCATCTGGAAAAGTGTTTCAAAATGGCATGCGAAAACGTTTTTATACTAAAAATTTAACGACAGGTAACACTTCAACTTGTGGAAGTGATTATGGTGGAAATTTGGGTAATATCATTGAAAAAGGATTTGACCTTACGGTCGATAATAGTGGAGGCTTTATATATTATACCTTCCAAGGACACATCTATGGATATGCACTAACAAAAACTGGAGACAATTATTGTCCTAGTGATGAAGACCATGATAGATATTATAGACAAGGCAGTTCAAACACTTCTCATCGAAAAGCTGAGGCAATTCAGGTTTCTCCAGATAGCGATTCTATAATGTATGTTGCAAGTTCTAATAAAGATGTAGTTCAAAAAGTAAGTCTTACAGGAGATAGCACATTAACCTCAGTCACACTTGCAGGAAGAGATAGTGAAGCTGAAAATACCGCCAGCGCTGGTGCACTTAGTGCAGCCGAAGTTAATTTGAAGGGTCCAAAAGCTTTGTTTGTTACTTCTACAAAAGTGTGGGTGTCAGATAATAAAGCAACGATTCAAGAATTTGATGAAAACAAATTTACAGTAGCCAATATTGATACTTCATGGCAGGCTGAATATGGTGGAAAAAAAGAGACTAGATTTGAAGGAGCTAAGAGAGCTATCAAAGCAGTTGCATCCGACTCTTCGTTAACTGCAGGAGCTAATTTTGGTTATGGGTTTTGGAATGCCGGGGTATTAGGTGAAGGAAAAGGTAATATAAATACAGTAGGTAAAGGATATTACTGCCATGTCGTTGATGGTTGTGATTATTATAGAGGCTGGATTGGAGAGCATCCAGAAGGAAGATCTCAACTTTTTAACAGTGACTCAGGTATATCTGTAGGAATTAGCAAAGAGGGTGCTGCACAAATACCTGAGGCACTTGATGCTACATCTTTACAATGGGGAACAGATGCTAATGCTTTTGCACAACTAGCTGATGAATATTTTGAGCAACACAAAGATGCATTAAATTTAGAAGGTAGTGAAGCTGAAGAAGCTGACTGCCAAATAAGTTATGTAATTGTTATTGGTGATGGTGAATGGACACATGGTGAACAAGCAGTAGAAAAAATTCGATCATTGAGACAAAATTTGGGTGTAAAAACTCTAGTAGTTGCTTATGGTGGTGGACTTAATGCTTCAGGACTTAGAAAATTTGATGCAATGGCACTTGCTGGTTCATGTGACGATGCAGGCTCACCAGATTGTCAAGCAAGAATAGATGCAGACACTCCTCAAATGTTAAAGACAGAGCTAGCAAGCAAAATACAACAAATTATAGCTGAAAAATTATCTTTTACCGCTCCATCAATTACCGCAACCATTCAAGAAGGGGGTTCTTTATACCAAGCACAGTTTGAATATATTCAGTATGGAGAATGGCGAGGAACTATCAGTAGACAAAGTGTTAAAGGTGATGGATCTTTAAATACAGAATCAAGTGAAGAAAATTGGAATGCAGCAGAAAAATTAAAAAATAGGAGTAACGAGAGAAACATTTGGACTACTCTGCCAGACAACTCATATATAGGAAATTGGAATAATTGGACAACAGATGACAAATATTTATCAGATATAGAAAGTCTTTTTGATTTAACTGGAAATTCAATTTTAGATTATCATAATACCACATCCAATTGTTCAAGTGCTGATGATGTAGAAGATGGAATAAATGATGATATTAAGGGATTAATTAACTTTGTTCGAGGTATAGATTATTTTGATTATGATGGAGACTGCAATATAATTGAAAAAAGAGCGCATTTATTGGGCGATGTTTATAATTCACAACTGGTAGAAGTTGGACCTCCAGATGCAAATTCAAATTTTACAGATGTCAATCAAGAGGCTTATTGGAGAGCTAAAAACAATTACCAATCTTTTGTTAGTGCAAATCAATCTAGACAAAACGTTATTTATGCGGGAGCAAATGATGGAATGCTACATGCATTTAATTCAACTACAGGAGAAGAGGAGTGGGCTTTTATACCTCCTTTCATTGCATCAAAACTACCAACGATAATAAATAAAGCTTATGATGGAAAATTTGCAGGGGATCCAGGTGGCACTAATCCAATTTTTGGTGTTGATGGTTCACCAGTTGTTCATGACATGTATATACAAGGACTAAATGCAGATGGAGCTTATGAAGAAGGTAAAAGCTGGCGTACTATATTAATGATTCCCTATGGGAGAGGAGGAGCTGGTTTTTCTGTATTAGATGTTACTAATCCCATTATCAATGGTGGTCAAGGACCTCTGCATATGTATTCAGTTTTTAATGATCATGTAAATAGTAAAGTTTTAGTAGCTGATAACACGGGTCAGATTACAGAATATCAATATACTCAAGCAACTATAAATATAGATAATTCAGAAGAAGCTAAAATAGCATCTGAAAACCAAAATACAGCAGATGCTGCTGACTCAGACACTTGTGAAGATGACAATAGCTGTACTCAACAAGATGCCATCGCTGCTTGCCAAACAAATGCTATAGCTTCTGGTTCATTTAGAGTTAACGGAACAGCAGCTTGTTTTACAGGTTCAACATTCATATTTGATATAGAGGTTCCCTCAGATGGTGCTGGTAATGTTAGTCAAGATGATCTTGTAGTTACTGAAATAATAAATGGAGATAAAGTTAAAATAAATTTTGCAAGCGCTAGTATGGTTGATGGTTTTCTGAAAGTTGATTTTGGAGCTGAAAAAACTTTCAACGTAGGTACAGGCGATGCATCAACTAATCAAATTGTTTTACAAACTTCATGTTCATCAGTTGGTACAGACCCAGTTGGATATGACTATAGCCAACTAGGAGAAACTTGGTCAACACCAAGAATATTTAGAATCCCTGCACAAAAAGGTGATGCAAATATTAATGATGATAAATATGTGGCAGTAATGGGAGGGGGCATGGGAAATACTTTTGTATGCTCAGGATCAAATGTATTCCTTGTAAATTTAGAAGATCTTGAAAATCCAGGTAGTATTTTTGGTGCAGCGATTAATCAAGGAGCAATTAATATCATTGACACTGATACTAGTGATATAGCAAATGCACTTCCAACAACCCCTGTTGTTATTACACCAGATTTAACGCGAGGTGTTCCTTGGAGAGGAGCTATGGTTTATTTTAATGATCTTGAAGGAAAAATTACAAAAATTAACTTAACAAACCAAACAATTAATAATGCTAAACTTTATGATCAAACAACATTATTCAAATTAAATGCAACAGTTGAAAATGGTCGATATAGTTATAAATCAATGGATGCCACAATAGGAAGAGATACAAATAATTTTTGGCTTTTTGGCGGAACTGGTGACTTTCAAAGAATTGGTGACAGGAGTAATGGGATGGACAATATCTTATATGGTATAAAAGATGAGGAATTTCCATACTTTAAGCACTTAAATGAAGTTAATGTTCCTGCACAATCGGATGGTAACTTTGAGGAAGAGGCTAAGAAAGGTGCAGATGCAGCTAACGATATTGATGATACAAACGTTTGTGTGGATACCACTATTGATACCACTGGAGGGCTTTGTCCTGGACCTAATGAACAAGCTTGGGTTATTAAATTGGATCCAAATGCGCCAAAAAGATTCAGAAAAGTATCAGCACCACCTACAGTTTATAAAGGGAATGTATTCTATCCAATTTACGAACCACCTGAAGGAAATAAATGTAATATAGGTAAAGCGTTTATTTGTTCAGCTGATGATGAATGTGGAACTAATAATTCATCTGAACTAGGTGCGGTAATAGCAGGTGAGGATTGTTTATTTGTTAGCAGAGGAATATTGTCTGAATTAACAATATTTGCAGACACACTTTATGGTAACGTAGCAGGACCTGCTGAACAAGAAGATACATTATTTATTCTCTCTACTAATGCAGGAGAAGTTACTACTTACAGAAGATCTTGGAGAGAAAATTACTAATAAAATTTTTTTTATAATAAAAAACTTTTAATTTGGTTGGAGAAGGATACGTAAAAAATAGCTGCAATAATAATATAAGGTCCAAAAGGAATTTGAGACGACATCTTTCTAGATTTAGTAATTAATGATGGCAAAACAAATATTAGAGCAACAACAGAAGACATAAAAATTGTAAAAGGAATACTAAACCAGCCAAACCAAAAACCTACTACTGCTAATAATTTAGCATCACCAAGACCCATACCCTCTTTTTTTCTAACTTTTTTATAAAAAAAAATGATCAACCAAATTATTAAATAACCAAAGACACCCCCAATTAAAGAATTGATATAATTTGGAAAAATTGTTTGATTTAAATTTGGATCAAAAGATTTGAAAAATCCCATAATCATTAAAGGAAAAGTTAATTCATTTGGAATTATAAAATGTTTTAAATCTATAAAAAAAATAATAATAAAAAAAACACTTAATATTGATAATAATAAAGCAGCAAGGGTTAGTCCAAAAAAATAATAGATTGATACAAAACTAATAGCAGTGATTAATTCAACTATAAAATATTGTGAATTAATTAGTTTTTTACAAAATCTGCATTTACTCTTTAACAATATAAAAGATAGTAGTGGAATATTATCATACCAAATAATTTTTTTTTTACAGTTAGGACAAGAGGATCGTCCTGTAACTATACTTTTATTTTTAGGTAAACGATAAATACAAACATTAGCAAAGCTTCCACAGATAATGCCAAAAAAAAATAATGCTAGGTAATACACAAATTAAATTTTTATTTGTGAAGCAAAATGTAAAAATCCATCTATAGAGTATTGTATGAATAATGCCATGTCTTGCAGATGCAAATAAAAGTTTGGTGAGTTAATAATAATTTCCATAGCTGTATAAAAAATATCAGAAGCAAACTAAAATGCAAATTACAATTTCTTTGTCTAAATTTTAAAACACAATTGACTACGTTGGCATTCGTTCAATCTTCTGAATAAAATTTCATATATCAAAAGGACAAAAATCGTATCAATAATAGTAATTTTTTCTTCATAAAGGTTACAAGACAAAAGTATAAGTTGACATAAACCCAATTTAGGCGATATTTATACCCATTATGGGCGCATTACTATGACGACAGATAAAGAAACAAACGAAAATATTAAGACTATTTCTTCAGAGGAAAAAAAAGTTATTGAAGGAGCTAATATCAACCAGCTTTTTCAAAAGGATTATATGACTGGCTAATGTTTTTATTAGCCTACTATTCAAGAATAAGAGAAAATTTAAAAATTGATTTTGAAACTT
>Ga0206125_10004658_pt1 | contig 11997 bp, 11 predicted proteins | sample Helgoland_Spring_4_FD_148598 | JGI IMG/M metagenome (GOLD analysis project Ga0206125, IMG submission 148598) | Pelagic subsurface seawater microbial communities from Kabeltonne, Helgoland, North Sea - Helgoland_Spring_Bloom_20160331_1 | ecosystem: Environmental > Aquatic > Marine > Epipelagic ...
CCCTCACTTTTCGCTCAAAATTGACATTTAACGCGAAAAGGCCGTGGTCATGCCGTCAAATATACACGACACTCCGTTTCAACCTTAGCAAATGACTTGGAGAGTGACCCTTTGATCGCTTTGAGAATATCTGTGCCCGCCTTGCTCATCACGCTTGCGGCAAGCTGTGTCTTCTCGTTTCCGGCAGTGGGGCAGATGGTTAAGGCCAATGATGATGTTTTGCCGGATAGTCGCGTGCCGGGCTGGTTGCAGGATCGGCCTCTGGGTCTGACCTATGGGTACTATTCACCTTACGAGGGTTCTGGCGAATTGCTGCCGTCGATTGGGCTGGCCTCGGACTATGGTTCAGCAACGAGCGCTGGATCTGCGCTGCAAACCATGCCGTCCATCGACATACCGGTGGTGAGTCAGGAAAACTTCCGATTTGGTGTGAGCGCTAACCTCTGGGGCGCCATCGATGGTACAGGCGCCAAAGACGGGCTGGAGGCGCTCTACCCGTCGCTGTCAGCCGGTATTTGGGGCGTTGTTGGGATCGAATCGATTGCAGTAGACGCCAAAATTTTGGGAAAAGTCTGGTCTCCAGAGGAATTTACCAACGCACGAGAGGGGTACGAGGCGCAGGTCGGCCTTACGCTTTATTCACCCATGATGCGTTTGGGCGGCGGACGCTTCGTCGATTTGTCTGTGCGCGCTGACCTGACCATGGCCGACGATTCATACATGGATCAGCACTTTGGAATCTCAGATGCTGAGGCGCTGAGCGCAGGGCTTGAGGCGTACACCGCTGGCGCTGGCCTCAAGTCTGCCGGGCTTTCAATCGGCACATCAGTCCCTCTGACCCGCAATTTTGAGCTTCAGGGTTCAGCCGGTTTGTTGCAGTTGCTGGACCACGCAGCAGCCTCTCCCTGGGTGATCGAACGCGGGGAACTGACCGATATTTGGGGCAATTTGGGCTTCGCATTCCGATTTTAGCGCTCAGGTCAATGTCGCAGGCGAAAAACTGATGTGCGCTTAGACGCTGCCCATGTGACAAACTAAGACTTGAGATTCTGGTGAACGGCGTGTTTTTTACGGCCACGTATAGAGGGGGGTTTGTGCCTCCGGTTCACCAACATCGAGTGTATCCATGCCCAAAGCCATCGTGGACGGCGTCGAAGTCGAATTTGAACACGGCATGAGCGTTCTGCAAGTCGCTGAACTTGCTGGCGCCGAAATCCCCCGGTTCTGCTATCACGACCGCCTGTCAGTTGCCGGCAACTGCCGTATGTGTCTGGTTGAGATTGAAGACCAGCGCGGCCGGGCGCCGAAGCCGGCTGCATCTTGTGCGCTGCCGTGCAGCGACGGTTTGATGGTCCATACCCGCACCGACAAGGTCAAAAAGGCCCGCGAAGGGGTTATGGAGTTCTTGCTGCTCAATCACCCGCTGGATTGCCCGATCTGTGATCAGGGCGGCGAGTGCGACTTGCAGGATCAGGCGCAGGCCTTTGGTCGTGATGGCTCTCGCTTTGCTGAGAACAAGCGTGCGGTCGAAGAGAAGTACATGGGGCCGCTGATCAAGACGATCATGACCCGGTGCATCCAGTGTACCCGCTGCGTACGCTTCGCAACCGAAATCGCAGGCACCGAGGACATCGGCCTGCTGAACCGTGGCGAGCATGCGGAGATTTCTACCATCGAGCAGGCCGTGCAGTCTGAGATGTCGGGCAATCTCGTGGATATCTGCCCCGTCGGCGCGCTGACCTCCAAACCTTACGCCTTCACTGCGCGCCCCTGGGAGCTGCGGAAAACGTCGTCGATCGATGCGATGGACGCCGTGGGTTCGAACATTCGGATCGATGCGCGCGGCCGTTCGGTGCTGCGGGTTCTGCCGCGTCTGCATGAGGACGTGAATGAAGAGTGGCTCGCCGACAAGTCCCGCCACGCCATCGACGGATTGGGCCGCCAGCGACTGGACCGCCCCTACGTGCGTGAGAACGGTAAGTTGCGCCCGGCGAGCTGGGACGAGGCTTTCAAGGCCGTTACGGATAAGTTCAACGCTACCGCTGCGGATCGAATCGCTGCGATTGCCGGCGACCAGTGCGACGCGGAAAGCATGTTTGCGCTTAAGTCGCTGATGGAGGCCAAAGGCTCCAAGAACATGGACTGCCGCCAAGATGGCGCAGCGCTGGGCGAGGGCGGCAACCGGTCTGGTTGGCTGTTCAACACCACCATCGCGGGCCTTGAAGAGGCTGACGTCGTGGTGCTGGTCGGCTCTAACCCCCGCTGGGAAGCGCCGCTGATCAACGCGCGCATCCGTAAGCGGTTCCTGACCGGCGAGCTGCACGTGTTTGGCGTGGGCGCGCCGCACGATCTTTCCTACCAGACCGATTGGGTCGGCGCGGGTCCGCAGACGCTGAGCGACATTCTTGATGGCCGTACGGCAGCAGCCGACGCGCTGCGGAACGCGAAGAAGCCTGTGATCATCGTCGGGCAGGGCGCCCTTGCCCGCGAAGACGGCGCAGCGGTGCTGAACATGGCCGGTCAGATTGCGGAGAAGTACGGCGCGATCCAAGATGACTTTAACGGCTTCAACGTCCTGCATACAGCGGCGGCGCGAGTCGCCGGGCTGGATATGGGCTTTTTGCCTGGTGACGGCGGCAAGGGCATGGGCGAGATCATCGCGGGTGCGCAGTCGGGTGAGATCGAGATGGTTTACTTGCTCGGCGCGGACGAATTCGACACCGAAGCTCTGCGTAACGCTTTTGTGGTCTATCAGGGCCACCACGGCGACGCGGGTGCGAGTGTGGCGGATGTCATCCTGCCCGGCTCGGCCTACACCGAAAAGAACGGTATGTTCGTCAACACCGAAGGCCGCGTGCAAGCCAGCCGACTGGCGACCTTCGCACCTGGCGATGCCCGCGAAGACTGGACCATCCTACGCGCGCTGTCTGGCGCGCTGGGCAAGCCGCTGCCGTTTGATGACCTGGGCGCGCTGCGTCAGGCGATGGTCGAAGCTGTTCCTCACTTGGGCGGCATTGACCAGATCGCAGCGGCAGGCTGGGCGCTGCCCGGCGTCGCGGGCGCGATGCAGGACGCGGCTTTCGAGCCAGTCATCAGCAACTACTACATGACCTGTCCGATTTCCCGGACGTCGAAGACGATGGCCGAGTGTACTGAAGTGTACATGGCCGGTTCGCTCGACCAAGCGCGTGAAGCGGCGGAGTAAAAGGTATGATCGATCTCTTTCTCACCGTCGTTTGGCCTGCGCTGAAGATTTTGCTGACCATTCTTGTTGTCATCGTCCCGGTTATCCTGGGCGTGGCTTATATGACTTTGGCTGAGCGCAAAGTGATTGCAGCGGCCCAGTTCCGCCACGGACCAAACGTGGTAGGGCCCTTTGGTGTGTTGCAGCCCTGGGCGGATGCGCTGAAACTGATGTTCAAGGAAGTGATCCTTCCCGCCGGCGCCAACAAAGTCGTGTTCTTTCTCGCGCCGATGCTGACCTTTGCGTTGGCGATGCTGGCCTGGGCGGTGATGCCGATCACGGAAAACTTCGCGATCGCGGATATCAACCTGGGCCTGCTGTACCTGTTTGCGATCTCATCGCTGGGGGTTTACGGCGTTATCATGTCGGGCTGGGCGTCGAACTCCAAGTACCCCTTCCTGGGTGCACTGCGCTCGGCTGCGCAGATGGTGTCCTACGAGGTCTCCATGGGGCTGATCATCATCACGGTGGTGATAACGGTTGGCGCAGGTGGGTTTAATCTTGGAAATATCGTTGAAGCACAGCGCGGGCTTTGGTTCGCCATTCCGCACTTCCCGATGTTTGTCGTGTTCTTTATCTCCGCTCTGGCCGAAACCAACCGCGCACCCTTTGACCTGCCTGAGGGCGAGTCCGAGCTGGTGGCCGGCTACTTTCTTGAGTACTCGTCCATGCAGTTCGCCCTGTTCTTCCTAGGCGAATATGCAAACATCCTGCTGATGTCCGCGATGACGGTGACACTGTTCCTAGGCGGTTATCTGGCCCCATTTGACGTGTGGTTCCTGGGCGACGTTTGGATGCAGCCGATCTGGTTCGTGCTGAAGACCTCGTTCATCGCTTTCGTGTTCCTCTGGGTCCGCGCGACGGTCCCACGCTACCGTTACGACCAGCTGATGCGTCTGGGCTGGAAAGTGTTCCTGCCGCTGTCCCTGTTCTGGGTTGTTCTGACGTCCGGCGTCATCGTCGGCTTCGGTCTCTAATCGAAAAGGCTCCTCGCATATGTCCGCTCTTTTAAGCTCACTGCGCAGCCTGCTCCTGCTCGAACTGGTTCGCGGCATGGGCCTGACTCTCTGGTCGATGTTCACCGGCCGACGCGTGACCGTGAACTACCCCTACGAAAAGGGCGTTCTCAGCCCGCGCTTCCGGGGTGAACACGCTCTGCGTCGCTACGCCACCGGAGAAGAGCGCTGCATCGCTTGCAAGCTGTGCGAAGCGATCTGCCCCGCTCAGGCCATCACGATCGAAGCCGAACCCCGCGAAGACGGCTCCCGCCGCACGACGCGCTATGACATCGACATGACCAAGTGCATCTACTGCGGCTACTGCCAAGAAGCCTGTCCGGTCGATGCGATTGTGCAGGGCCCGAACTACGAGTTCTCCACCGAAACGCGTGCGGAGCTCTACTACAACAAAGACAAGCTGCTCGATAATGGCGACCGGTGGGAACACCTGATTGCGGCCAACATCGCGCAAGACGCTGCGTACCGCTAAGCCGGTTCGCGCAGCCAGTTAGGAAAGACGACAAGACATGGCAGAGATCATCACAGGCTTGACCTTCTACCTGTTCGCCGCAGTGACCATTGCGTCAGCGGTGATGGTTGTCGGGTCTCGCAACGCGGTTCATTCGGTGCTGTTCCTGATCCTCGCGTTCTTCACGTGCTCGGCGCTGTTCGTGCTGCGAGGTGCGGAGTTCGTGGCGATGATTCTGGTCATCGTTTATGTCGGCGCGGTGGCTGTACTGTTCCTGTTTGTGGTGATGATGCTCCACGTCGGCGAAAACCGGCTGTTCCAGGGCGTAAAGCGCTTTGGGGTTGTTGGTGTGCTGGTGGGTGTGGCTGTCGCAGTAGAGCTGATCATTGTGATCACCACGCGCGCGTTTCGCCAGGACACGCCGGCGGTTGCGACCAATCCGGCCACAGCTGACCTCAACGTGACCGAGGCGCTGGGGCGGATCCTCTACACCGACTACTTCCTGCTCTTCCAGATGTGCGGTCTGGTCCTGCTGGTTGCCATGATCGGCGCGATTACCCTAACGCTGCGCCAGCGCGACGGGGTGAAGAAACAATCCATTCCTCAGCAGATTGAACGCAAGCGTGATGAAGCCATCGCCTTGCGCAAGGTCGAGTCCGGCAAGGGCATAGGCTGACCATCTACGACTGTTGAAGACACCGCATTAACGTAACGACCCTTTGAAAGGCGCGTCTGAAAGGTTTTCAGCCCGCGCCGCGGAGATAAGACGAAAACCATGGCCATCACGCTCGAACATTATTTGGTCGTCGGGGCGCTTCTGCTCACGATCGGCCTGTTCGGCATTCTGCTCAATCGGCGGAACGTCATCATTATCCTTATGTCCGTTGAGCTCATGCTGCTGTCGGTCAACGTGAACCTGATCGCGTTCTCGACGGAGTTAGGCGATTTGACGGGGCAGATATTTGCACTGTTGATCCTGACTGTTGCTGCGGCAGAAGCCGCTATTGGTCTGGCGATCCTCGTTGTGTTCTTCCGGAACCGGGGGAACATCGAGATCGAAGACATCAACTCGATGAAGGGCTAGGGCAACGGTATGTTTGATTTCCTCATCGAAAAAACCATCGTCTTCCTGCCGCTGATCGCGGCGATCGTTACCGGCTTTGCCGATAAGCGCCTGGGCAACCGGAATGCGCAGCTGCTGACGTCCGGTGCGATGGTGCTGGCGGCGCTGCTGTCGGTTTGGCTGTTCATCCAGGTCGGCCTCAATCACAAGGTGGTTTGCCTCGGGCGACTTCGCGGCCAGCTGGGCGTTGCGGATTGATACGCTGACGGCGGTGATGCTGGTCGTGGTGACCGTGGTGTCGTCCATCGTCCATATCTATTCCGCCGGCTACATGGCTGGAGACAAGTCGATCCCGCGGTTCCAGGCGTACTTGAGCTTGTTTACGTTCGCCATGCTCATGCTGGTGACCGCCGATAACCTGATCCAGCTGTTCTTTGGCTGGGAAGGGGTGGGGCTGAGTTCTTACCTGCTGATCGGTTTCTGGTACCACAAGCCCTCGGCTAACGCCGCCGCGATGAAGGCGTTTATCGTCAACCGCGTAGGCGATTTTGGTTTTGCACTGGGCATCTTCGGTGCCTTCATGTTGACCGGTTCGGTCGCGTTTTCTGGTGAGACCGGCGTTCTGGAAGTCGCTCGTCACGTCGATGCAGACCACCCACTGCCCGGCATTTTCGGCATGTCGTTCAACACCTCGATTACCGTGGTGACCGCGCTGCTGTTCATGGGGGCCATGGGTAAGTCGGCGCAGTTCCTGTTGCACACCTGGCTGCCGGACGCGATGGAAGGCCCTACGCCCGTCTCCGCGCTGATCCACGCCGCGACCATGGTGACCGCAGGCGTCTTTATGATTGCCCGCCTCTCGCCGCTGTTTGAACTTGCGCCGCTGGTGCTCGACTTTGTTACCGTGATCGGCGCGCTGACCGCGATCTTTGCGGCGACGGTTGGCCTGACGCAGTTCGACATCAAGCGTGTGATCGCCTACTCGACCTGTTCGCAGTTGGGTTACATGTTCTTTGCCGCAGGCGTTGGTGCCTACGACGCGGCTGTATTCCACCTGATGACCCACGCATTCTTCAAGGCGCTTTTGTTCCTGGGCGCGGGCTCGGTGATTCACGCGATGCACCACGAGCAGGACATGCGCAAAATGGGTGGGATCTGGCGCAAGGTGCCGGTGACCTATGCCTACATGTGGATTGGATCGCTGGCGCTGGCGGGGATCGGAATTCCGTTCCTCTTTGGTCCCGCTGGCGTCGGCTTCGCTGGCTTCTATTCCAAGGACGCCATCCTCGAAGCCGCGCACGCTGCGCACACCCTGACGGGCAACTTTGCCTTCTGGGCGGGGATCACAGCAGCCTTCCTGACCGCATTCTACTCCGGCCGTTTGCTGTTCTTGACCTTCCACGGTGAAACCCGTGCTGACAAGCACACCTTCGACCACGCCCATGAAAGTCCGCTGGTCATGGTCGGCCCGCTGATCATTCTGGCGATTGGTGCTGTCGTTGCTGGCGGCGTGGCTTACCCCTGGTTTATGGAGGGGGGGCATCACGGCTACGGCGAGGCTGGCAAGCACGCCAAGCAAGCTGCCCACGAGGCCACCTTCTGGGCGGGCTCGGTGGTCAAGGACCACGACCTGATCGACAAGATGCACGCCTCTGCGGCCTGGGTGAAAATTCTGCCGCTGGTCATGGCGGTATCGGGTCTTGGGCTGAGCGCGATTTTCTATCTGCTGATGCCAAACGTGCCCAAGCAGATCGCCAAGACCTTTGCACCCATCGACACCTTCTTCCGCCGCAAGTGGTTCTTTGACGAGATTTACGACTTCCTGTTCGTCCGTCCGATCCAGAGCTTTGGCCGCTTCCTTTGGAAGGTCGGCGATGGCGGTATCATTGACCGCTTTGGACCCAATGGGGTGGCCAATGCCAGCCAGCTGTTCGCGCGGTTCTTCAGCTCAATGCAGACCGGCTACATCTACCACTATGGCTTTGTCATGGTGGCGGGTTTGGTCGCAATTATCACCCTGTTCCTGTTCGGAAGCGGCTTTGCTGGCCAGCTTCTCTCAGGCGGCAACTAAGCCGGAAAGACGAGGACACCACCATCATGGATAACCTGCCGTTTCTTTCCATCCTCATTGCTCTGCCGCTGATTGGCGCGTTGGCCATTCTGGTGCTGGCGCGTGGCGACGAGGAAACTGTTGCCCGCAATGCCAAACAGGTCGCGCTGGCCAACTCGACCATCGTTTTTGTGGTCTCGCTGCTGCTGTGGGTCGGCTTTGACCGCGCCGATCCGGGCTTTCAGTACGTCGAAGAGTATACCTGGATCTCCCAATACAACATCGCTTACCGCGTTGGCGTAGACGGGATTTCGGTGCTGTTTGTACTGCTCGCCACGCTGCTGACGCCGCTCTGTATCTTGTCAGCCTGGGATGCGGTGAAGAATCGCGTCAAGGAATACATGGTCGCCTTCCTTGTGCTCGAAGCGCTGATGATCGGCACTTTTGTGGCACTGGATCTGGTGCTGTTTTACGTGTTCTTTGAGGCCGTACTCATCCCGATGTTCCTGATTATCGGTGTCTGGGGTGGCGCACGCCGGGTTTACTCGGCGTTTAAATTCTTCCTCTACACGCTGCTCGGCTCGGTCCTGATGCTGGTCGCGATCATGACGCTGATCTTTACCCAGGGTACGGCGGATATGATCCAGCTGATCAAAGGCGATCTGGGGCTGGCGCAGAATATTCAGATTTGGCTGTGGCTGGCGTTCTTTGCGTCTTTCGCGGTGAAAATGCCCATGTGGCCGGTGCACACCTGGCTGCCCGATGCCCACGTAGAAGCACCAACCGCTGGGTCTGTCATTCTGGCCGGGGTGCTCTTGAAAATGGGGGGCTATGGCTTCCTGCGCTTCTCGCTGCCGATGCTGCCCGAAGCCTCAGAGGCTATGGCGCTGTTCGTACAGATCCTGTCAATCATCGCCATCGTCTATACGTCGATCGTGGCCCTGGCTCAGGAAGACATGAAGAAGCTCATCGCTTACTCCTCCGTGGCGCACATGGGCTACGTAACGCTGGGCATTTTCTCGCTGAACGATATGGGCGTGAACGGTGCGATTTTCCAGATGCTGAGCCACGGCGTTATCTCTGCTGCGTTGTTCCTGATTGTTGGTGTCGTTTACGACCGCCTGCACACGCGCATGATCTCCCGCTACGGCGGTATCGTCGAGACCATGCCGCGCTACGCGATCATTTTCATGCTGTTCATGATGGCTTCCGTGGGCCTGCCCGGTACGGCTGGTTTTGTGGGTGAGTTCATGACGCTGTTCGGGGCGTTCCAAGCGAACATGTGGATCGGCATTCTGGCGGCTTCAGGCATCGTACTCGGCGCGACCTACATGCTGCTGCTGTACCGCCGCGTAGTCTTCGGCAAGCTGGAAAAGGACGATCTCAAGGCCATGTTCGACATGACCCCTCGCGAGATCTTCATTTTTGCGCCTCTGGTTATCCTGGTGCTGTGGATGGGCGTCTGGCCCATGCCGTTCCTCGACATAATGTCGGCGTCGGTCGATGCACTTCTTGTTCCTTTCGTTGAAGCTGACGCTGCTGGCGTCGCGGCTTCAAACTGAACCGCTGATAGGGGTTTGATCGATGAATTCGGATTTCTCTGATATCGCGGTAATCCTGCCCGAGCTTTTGCTTTCGGTCATGGGTATGGTTTTGCTGATCTGGGGGGCCTTCCGAGGCAACCGCGACTTTCACGTCATCACGTTGACCGCCGCTGCGCTGATGGCTGCTGCGGCTGTGCTGGCGATCCTGACGCCTACCGGAGGCGGTTTCAACAACCTGTTCGTCAACGACGCCTTCGCGCAGTTCGCCAAGTTTGTGATTTTTGGCGCAGGCAGCGTCTGTGCGCTGATGGCTGTTACCTTCAGCGCGGACACCTTCCGACGTTTCGAGATGCCGGTGCTCATGATGTACGCTGCGACCGGACTTTCGATCATGGTGTCTTCGCAGGACTTGATGACTGTCTACTTGGGCATAGAGCTGTCGTCGCTGTCCGCGTACGTGCTTGCCGCCATGCGCCGGGACAACCTGCGCGCGTCTGAAGCGGGCCTGAAGTACTTCATCCTTGGCGCTCTGTCCTCGGTGATCCTGCTCTACGGTATGTCCATGGTGTACGGCTACACCGGTGGCACCAGCTTTGACGCGATTGCTGCTGGGATTGGTGGTGATGCGTCCTTTGGCCTGATCATTGGCCTGGTGTTCCTGATCGCGGGACTGGCGTTCAAGATTTCCGCAGCGCCGTTCCATATGTGGACCCCCGACGTCTACCAAGGCGCGCCAACACCGATCACGGCATTCCTGGCAACAGCCTCGAAAATGGGTGCTTTTGCACTGGTGATCCGGGTGATGCTGGAACCCTTCGCAGATATCACCGCAGAGTGGCGTCAGATCATCATTCTGCTGGCCATTGTTTCCATGATCTGGGGCTCCCTGGCTGCGATCTGGCAGACCAATATCAAGCGGATGATGGCTTACTCGTCCATTGGCCACATGGGCTTTGCGCTGGTTGGCGTTGCGGCCGGGTCTGAGGCCGGTGTTGCGGGCTGTCTGGTCTATCTGGCGACTTACGTGGTGATGAACTTGGGTGCCTTTGCGCTAATCCTGTCGATGAAGCGGGGCGGGCAGCCGGTTGAAACGATTGCCGACCTCGCGGGTCTATCCCGCGACCGCCTGCCGATGGCGCTGGCGCTGCTGGTGGTGTTCTTCTCCATGGCTGGGATCCCGCCGCTGGCCGGGTTCTTCGGCAAGTTCCTGGTGTTCACCGCAGCGATCGAAGCTGGTTTCTGGTGGCTGGCCGTTATTGGTCTGGTGACCTCAGTGTTGTCAGCGTTCTACTACATCCGCGTGATCAAAGTGGCCTTCTTTGACGAGCCGGGTGAGGACGGCGGTTTTGATGCTTCCGACATCTCCCTGCGCACCGTTTACGGTGCATCGGCGGTGTTCCTGCTGATCTTCATCGCCTTTGTTGGCTATGTCATCGACTGGGCCGGCGCGTCAGCAGGTGTGTTCGCCTGATCGGCAGCATGACCGCAGGGCGTTCCCGTAGACCTCGACAGCAAGAATGAGAGAGAGGAACGGCCGACGATGACGGCACATCCTTTTTTGCTTGAGGCGGCGGATCTGCCGTCGCCTTGGAGCGGTCGGTTCTATGACCAAATCGGCTCCACCAGCGACGAAGCCCTGGCAAAGGTGCAGGCGGGTGAGATTGACGCCCCGACGCTTTTCCTGACCGACGAACAGACCGCTGGTCGAGGCCGCGGACGGTCTGCTGGCAGTTGGACCAGCACGGCGGGCAACCTCGCAGTGAGTTTCGCTCACTTTCCGACTGCGCCGGTGCGTGACTGGCCAGTGTTGAGCTACGTCGCCGGTCTCGTTCTGGCGCGTGCGTTGGAGGAAGACTGCGGCTTTCCCGCCTCCCAAATCCGCCTGAAATGGCCCAATGACGTGTTTGTCGCCGGGGGCAAGGTCGCCGGGCTGCTGCTGGAAACGGCCACAGCGCCAAGCGGGCAGCAGGCGCTGGTTCTGGGGATGGGCCTGAACATCGAAGCCGCCCCCACACTTGACCGCTCGGACTATGTCGCCCGTGACCTGCGCGCTTTGGGGTATGGAGGGTCCGCGAGGGGGCTGGTCGTCAAGTTGATCCACCGCTGGGCCGAAGCGGTTCATAGGTTTGATCTCACCTCATCGGCCGGGCATCAGCACATTTTCCGCGACTGGCAGGCGCAGGCGCTCTACCTCAACGAAGAAATCTCTGTGCGTCTGGATCAGGAAACCCGGATTGAAGGCCAGTTTATTGGGTTGGACGAAACGACCGGTGCGCTTAAATTGCGCATGAAGAACGGTGAGCTGCGGTCTGTAATGGCCGGGGATGTGATGCTTGCCGAGACGTCTTGAACCAGCAGCGATGGTGTCCTCCATGATCCTTGCAATCGACTCCGGCAACACAAATGTTCTGTTCACGCTGCTGCGTGACGGAGAGGCTGTGGCATCGTGGCGGCGTGCCGTTGATGACCGGCGGACAGCGGATGAAGACGGTGTTTGGTTGCTCCAGCTGATGAATCTCAAAGGCACCAAGCCCGCTGATATCACCGGTGTCATTATCTCCTCCGTACGTCCCGCGGCCCTTTTCGGGCTGCGTCAACTCGCTGAGGTATACTTCGCCTGCGCACCGCT
>Ga0206125_10004661_pt1 | contig 11995 bp, 9 predicted proteins | sample Helgoland_Spring_4_FD_148598 | JGI IMG/M metagenome (GOLD analysis project Ga0206125, IMG submission 148598) | Pelagic subsurface seawater microbial communities from Kabeltonne, Helgoland, North Sea - Helgoland_Spring_Bloom_20160331_1 | ecosystem: Environmental > Aquatic > Marine > Epipelagic ...
CAATAGAGGGCAAAGAAAATTTCCCTGTTGTTCATGTCGCCTTTGAAGATGCTGTTGCCTATGCCAAATGGGCTGGAAAGCGGCTACCAACTGAGGCTGAGTGGGAATTTGCATCACGAGGAGGCATGACAGGAAACGTTTATCCATGGGGTAATGAATTCCGTCCAAATGGAAAATGGATGGCAAACACATGGCAGGGGCAGTTTCCCATGCAGAACACTGCCGAGGATGGCTTTGCTGGCATCGCGCCGGTTCGTCAGTATCCTCCAAACAAATACGGTTTGCATGACGTATCCGGTAATGTTTGGGAGTGGTGTGCTGACTGGTATCGTCCGGACACGTATCAGAAACAAAAAAATGGTGAGTCCTCTACAGTCAATCCGACTGGACCAGAAACCAGCTTTGATCCTCAGGAACCCGGGGTGGAAAAACGTATCCAGCGAGGCGGCTCCTTCCTTTGTACTGATCAATACTGCTCACGTTATATTCTCGGAACTCGAGGAAAAGGCGAAGTATCGAGTGGGTGTAATCACATAGGCTTTCGCTGTGTTCAGGACATGCAATAACCCACACCTTATTATTCAAATTTCAAAGACGTCTTTGTGGCGTCTCGTTACGTCTTTTTAATTATTTCTTTAAACGATGGGAGCGGCAGGGTGTTGACTACATCACCCGCCTCTAAACCAGCCCTTCTTGCCTGAAGGATGCCGCACCGCATCACATCAAGCCCCGCAGTTGTATGGGCATCTGTTGATATGACAAGCTTTACTCCTGCCTCTTTTGCTGCGGCAGAAAGACGATCATCTAGGTCCAGACGCCATGGGTTCGCATTGATCTCGAGGCATGTTGTATTTTCTGCCGCTGCGTCGATAACACGTTGCAAATCGACTTTATAAGCCGGACGTCGATTAATTAGACGACCAGTTGGATGGCCTATGCAGTTGACGTATGGATGACAAATTGCATCCAGAAGACGACCTGTAATTTGTTCCTGTGGCTGCTGTTGACCATAGTGCAGGCTCGCAACAACCCAATCAGCATGTGCAAGAACATCTTCTGGTAGATCAAGCCCCCCTTTCTCCAGAATATCAACTTCGATTCCTTTTAGAACAACGAGGGATGGTGATCCATCTCGCGTTAGAGATTCATTTAACTGATCGATTTCTTCCCACTGCTTATAAAGGCGTTTTGCATCAAGCCCTCGAGCCATCGTCACTCTTTTACTGTGGTCCGTGATAGCGATATACTTCAATCCTCGATCAACGGCTGCGGCTGCCATTTCAGTCAGCGTTGCCTCACCATCTGTTGCAGTGGTATGCATATGAAGATCACCACAGATATCTGTCAGCACAATCAGTTTTGGAAGCTCACCGTTTTCAGATAATTCCAATTCACCACGATCTTCACGCATTTCGGGAGGAATCCATTCGAGACCCACGGCTTCATAGACATCTTTCTCATTTTTTCCTGCAAGGATTTTTCCATCAGTCTTGTTCAGTTCAGTTACACCATACTCATTGATAGAAAATCCCAATTTTTTAGCTCGACTCCGTAACCGGACATTATGTTCTTTTGATCCTGTGAAGTACTGCCATGCAGCACCAAATGATTTCTTTTGTACAACACGCATATCGACCTGAATTCCGTGCGGTCCCCGAATACTAGTTTTGCTGTCTCCGCGTACAATTGCATGATCTGTATGTTCCCACGCAAGAAAGTGATCCATTACCTCTTTTGCTTGGTGACTCTCAACAAGAAGGTCTATATCTCCGACAGTCTCTTTGCCCCGCCGCCAACTTCCTGCTGCCTCAATTCGTTGAACTGATGCACACTCTTTCATCCATTGAATCAAAAGAGAAACAATCTGGTCTGCCTCATCCCAAAGTAGTCTTGAGTTGTCTGGATTCTGAGCAAAGGCGATATTGGAGAGGATTGATTGCTCAGTCTTTTTACCAAATCCTTTGAGAAGACTGACTCTACCCTCTTGGCAGGCTATTTCTAAATCTTTCAGTGACTCGAGCTCGAGTGCTGCCATTAACAGTTTCACCTTTTTGGGGCCAAGACCAGGTACACGCATAAGATCAAAAACGACCTTGGGCACCTCTTCTTCCAACTGTTTAAGCATTGGCAACTGGCCGCTGTCTAACAACGTTTCCAGTTTTTGAGCAAGATCTTTACCGATACCATCGAGCTCTAGAAACGAGCGATCACTCGCATCTCGGATTGATGTAAGTGGCTCAACTATTCCCTGGACTAATCGGGCTGCATTCCTGTAGGCCCGGACGCGGAAGACGTTACTTCCCTGATACTCCAGAAGATCGGCTACATGGTCAAAGATTGACGCAATCTCGGCATTTGTCACGACTGAGGCTACTGAGCGGTTTTTGGAAGGGCTGCAGTCGGATACGTCGACTGCCAACCCTGAGCATACGCGCCAGAAGGTACTTTCGTGAATGCTGGTTGCCAAGAATTTTGATTTCGCACATTGCGTGGCTGGTATGGCATTATTTGGCTTGCTGGCTTCCATGAGGTTGTATGACCAGTCGGCTCCAGAAGTTTTGGAAATGCTCTGGTAGATGTTGTTGGGCCATTACCTGGGAGTACCGGCATATCACTATTACCCCTCAATGGTGTTCCGTATGAATTTCGGATGGTACTTGTTGAACTGTTTGATGCTGGCGGAATTGGACGCAATGATGGCGAAGGAACGATTGTCTGAGGATTATTTTGTTGCGGCTGGGTTGGCTGGCCGTACCCATTGCTAGAAGGACTATAACTTCCTGATGTATTTGGATTAGCAGGATCAGTTGTGCCAAAATTGGGTGACTGAGTAGTACTAGCGTCACGAGATAATTCTGGAATTGGCTTCAATGAGGGTGCCGGTGTTAATGCCGGCGGACTCGTTGGCTGCGGCTGAACAGGATTTTGCTGCGTGGGTGCATAGTTTCCACTTTGAGGAACTATTTGTTGCTGGTATGTACTACTGGGAGCCGCTGGTGGCAAAACTGGTTGTTGGGTCGGCACTGATGGCGACGCTGCCGTTCCGGCAGCACCCCAAGCTTGTGGAGTCGTTTGAGACGGAGTTGCGAAGGGACTTGCGGCTACACCCGTAGGTCCTGGGATAGTTCCAACGGGAGCGGTGGCACCTGTGCCCGGCTGTACTTGAACGTACTTTGTAGTGTAGACGGCCCGATATTGAGTTACTGGAACACTTACGGCCTTTTGAACATAGTTTGTCACTTGCTCCATGCATTCAACCGGACAACCTGTGCACGGATCAATCTCACACGAAGGTCGGTAACAGGTTACAGGTACGCATTGATACTTAGTCTGATATGTCGTTTCTGGAACATAACTAACTTGTTGCGTAGGAACCATAACCGGCTGAGGTGGAGGTGCAGCCACGACAGCTGGTGCTACGACAGGCATTACAGGTGGAGGTGCTGGAACTGGTGCAACGGCATAGGCCGGAACGGCCGTCTTGAAGCAACCACAACCTGAAAAAAGTCCAGAAAGGCAACATTGCGCCCGAACGGCAGTTTGATCACCAGTCAATATTCCGGTGAAGAAAAACACTATTATCAAAACACGCGGCAAACGCATCACACTCTCCTTAGGACTGGTGTGACAGGCTGGATAAATAACCTTTTAATCCTGTCAACACATTTACCCTAGGTTGCGATCGTGAACTGCCGCTCCATAAAAATATCGTTTTGTTTGCTAAATTTTGTTATCTGCCATGGCACATCTGATACGGCCGTTTTTATCGATACAAACAGACAGCTTTGCCTCTCTTAAACTTCAATCACGATATCTTGCAGGCTCTATTTCGCAGAGAGTGTTCTCCGAGACTGTCGTTCATAGTGGTCGTAAAGTTCAAAAAAAGCTTCCCTTAAATTTCCAGAATGCCGCTGAAAAACATCTTTGAGCATCGCGTTACTAAATTCAATAGTCTTAGAGCCTGCGAATTTAGTCATAAGTCCATAAACTAACCGTTGAAACGTTTTGTCATTTGCTTTCGTATGCAGAAGTACAGGCCAATTATTCCACCATGGTTTCTCGTGGACAGTCACAACCACACAAATACCACGGAAGTCTGCAAACTGGCACAGAAACCACCCAAAAAAACCGAGTAGCTCCCAACTATCTACAGAAACAATGCTTTGTTTCGGATTCATTGTGGCAAACACTCTCATAACACGGATTGCATCAATCCAAGAACAAATCCGAAGACAATGAACTTTGAGCCCTTGTCTTTGAGCGACAGAAGCAAGATGACTAAGTATTGTTGATTTGCCGCTGCCATGTGGTCCACAAATAATGGCACGATTGCCTACGTCGTAAAGCCTAAAAAGTAATGTACTTAAGGATGTGTCTGCCGCGAACCAGGGTATTGCACCAGGCTGTACGAAACGTGTGGAAAATGGATTCTGGAATACTAACGTGCTCATTTATTGCTCGATTTTTGCTGGAAGTCGAACTACCGGAACACTTCCTAGAAAAAAAATATGCTCAGAGACAAAGTCTCGGCCACTCTGAAAAAAAATACGAATGCGAACACACCATCTAATTTTCACAATAATTCCCTCATATGACACGGGACTATGAGGGAGTTCTGTTGCAAGAGCTCCTGTCATATGATCTGTGCTCAATGACGTGGATGATATTTGAGTACTATCTTTTCGACGACCCAGTTGAATTCGTTCAAAGAAAATAACGCCCAGATCTTCTTCACCTTTCCCTTCTGTGTACCAGACAACTGATCGCTCAACAGCAGAAATACTCTGCGACTCTATACCTTCTACAATGTAGTGTGCTCGAAGATGGTCTCCACCACTGTATTGAATATTTTCACGATTGAACGTAACGTTAATCTGGGGATTCGGCTGAATGCGATACGAACCTAAAGTGTTCTGGTCCATTCGTTTTGATTCTGTCATCATTACGCTTTCCTTATGTCCGTGTCAGGACTGTGGTTTATCCCCGTGGATTGAGGCGATCTCAGCTGGGAATACCACTACTGGCAAAACTCTAACGAGTGCTGGCCAACGCTCCGGTACGCCACGCAAGACCAGTCGCCAACTCACCGTATTATGAGTTGTAGAAAAAGAGTGCATGGCCTTACTTGGCAATTGCAACTGTACTTCTGCCTCAAATGGTGTGCCTGGCAACGGCTCAACATTATTCCAGCGACGAATGAGTGACTGCCATACAACCTGCCGTTCTGTTCTGACGTCGGTGCCTTGACGAAACGTCGCCTGCTCTTCCAATTCAAGAAAAAGTTCCAACTTACGAAATGAAACTGAGCCTGCCTGTGACAAGAGAACCTGGTATTGATTTCCTGGGCGCAAGGGATGGCCAGAAATTTCGACATGGGTTGGGCCGATAGCGGTAGTGAGAAAAAGCCGCCTGAAAAAAAGTGCTACTGAAGCCAAACCAACAATCGTAAAAGGGGCAAGAAGCCCCAGCAGCCATAAGTTTGCCCGACCTCCCGCTATATCAAACCCGACATTCACTGCTAGCAGAATGACAACAACATTCCATAGTCCCGAGAAAAGGCCAGTTCCTATCAAAGACCATGCCTCGGGGCTCTCTGTTGGCAAACGAAACCGAAGCATTGTACCTGGAGAATTGACCAGATTGTCACAGGCAGGAATTGTTGGGAAACCCACCGTTTCTGAAGGTGGGCTAGCTAACGTTTCGAAAATTCTGCCAAACTGAACAGCTTGACGTTCCTCCGAACGGCCCCAAGATTTTAATGATTGAAGCAACCCCGTTAAGCCAAAAGCAACAAGGGCACCTGGTAGTAAAAGCGCTAAAAGCCAAAGCCACCAACTATAACCTTGCTTGAGCACAACTGTTTTGATGTCATCCGGGTCATACCAGCAACGCAGTTGACCACCAAGCTCCCAGTCGTCTAACTCATGAAGTGCAAATGCCCTATTTTCACTCGTTTCGGAAGAATGAACTGTATTCCATGACTCGACATTCTCTCCTTCAACTTCGTACTGCACTAATAATGCCGGTCGCCATGAATACTTTGCTCCTCCGAATACATCTCGAAACGTATGGCGTGCCAAGCCCTTTCCAATAAGCCGACCGTCTACTTCTATGAACTGGTTATTAATTCTCCATTCAGGAACCGCGACTCCGGCTAGCATTAACACACCAATTGTAAGTCCCGCCATCAGCAAAACTGTGTGATAAATTCCTTCACCCAGTGACCCCCAGGCAGGAAGGCCGGTACGACGATTTCCGCGTTTCTTACTGAAGAATGTAGGCAGCCTCACAAATAATTCTCCAAGCCGCCCAGAGGTCGACTCGAACAAGCGAGGACTCTCCGCTTCCGCTGTTTACGCAGGACGATCATCACAATCCTCCATACGTGGTAGGAGTCAGACCGGGTCTCATAAACCGCCCCAACATTTCTGCGGAGAAACAACTCTTCAGAGCGTGTTCGATACTGCCCTGCTTCGAGTCACAACGATATCATCACCTGCCTGTTGTTTTCGGAAAAAACCAATTTTCTCAAGAGCCTTGTAGACTTCTTCAAGAGTCTTTTCACCAAAATTAGAAATACTCAACAAATCCGACCGAGTACAGTTAAGAAGATCGTGCACTGTAAAAATGCCTTTCTCCTCAAGACAATTTGTTGTTCGAACAGATAGTCCAATTTCAGCAGTACTCATCTCTAACTTTTCAGAGAGTTCGTCTGATTGGGTCAAACTTTTATATGGAATGCGTGGCATGGGGTCCCTCCCGTGCAATTAAGTTTTTTATGACTCGGGACTGAAAAATTCACGCCCGAAAGTCTATTTTTTAGTTTCCAACGTTAGCCTACATTCTAACGCATCGACATGTTGTAGAAAGAATTTATCTTTCCGACAATCTGACAGTCTACCGAATATACTAAAAATAATTCTGTTTCGACTACTGCCCCAGTGTTGTGAAGTCTGTTTCTTCATCCCAGCGGGCTTAAAATTCCTACCAGAGCCTTTTTTCCACGGGTCGCGATGCCAAGCAAGCCGCAATTTTCGCTTGATTCTCTCAATCCGAGCCAACAAGAAGCCGCTATGCATGTGCATGGGCCACTTCTTGTTCTAGCGGGCCCAGGTAGTGGAAAGACCCGTGTTGTTACTCATCGGGTGGCCCATCTCATTAGCCAAGGTATCCCTGCGCACCAGATTGTTGCTTTGACATTCACAAATAAAGCCGCTGATGAAATGCGAAAAAGAGTTACCGACTTGGTTGGTCCACAACCGATTGAAATGGGAACATTTCATCGCTTTGCAGCCCGCTTATTGAGAAAACATGCTCGTCTCTGTGGTCTCACGAGTGACTACTCCATTCTCGATCCCGATGATTCACACGCCGTACTTAAGCGGGCAGCGAAAAAATTAGGACTTTCACTTAAACATACGCCGGTAGGCAAATTATCCAGTACGATTAGCCGAGCAAAAAATGATCTTGTTACGCCAGAAGAATTTCAACCTCGCTGGGGTCGTCCAGCTGATGATATCGTCGTCAAGCTCTGGCCGATCTACCAAGAAATGCTGCTTGATTCAAATTCAGTCGACTTTGATGATTTGTTGGTGCACACCGCAAGGTTATTGCTAGACAATCCAGATCTACGAAGCCAACTCGATGCCCACCATCGTTGGATCTTGGTAGATGAGTACCAGGACACAAATGCCGTCCAGTATTGCATTCTTCGGGGACTTTCGCTCGATCACCAACACCTCGCCGTCACTGGTGATCCTGATCAAGCCATTTATGGATGGCGCGGTGCAAGCATTCGAAATATACTCGAATTCGAGCGGGACTACACAGACGCTCGCGTCGTTACGCTGGAGCAGAACTATCGAAGTACTGCCAACATTCTTGGTACCGCTGATCGAGTAATTGCAAACAACAGCCGCCGAAAACAAAAGCAACTCAAAACCGATGCTACTGACGGAGAACCCATTCGGATTTTCCTTGATAGTACAAGCCATGATGAAGCTGAACGTATCGCAACTGAGATTGCTGAAGCTATCAACACAAAAAAACGTCAACCTAATGATTTCTGTATTCTTTTTCGAACGAATGCACTTTCACGTTCCCTCGAAGTTGCGTTACGAAATCGTAATGTTCCATATCAACTCGTGCGCGGCCTAGAATTCTTCAAAAGACGGGAAGTACGAGATGTCGTAGCCTGGCTTCGACTTCTCAAAAACCCCCGTGATGATGAGGCCTTCCTGAGAATTGTAAATGTGCCACCGCGAGGTATTGGAAAACAGTCTTTGGATCGTCTTGCCGCGTGGGCTGAACAACAACATATGTCTCGTCTGGATGCTGCAGATTATGCCACAAAGGTACCCGCACTCACTCGTCGGGCTATTCAAGCGTATGAAAAATTCGGGGTGCTTTTCCGAGGGATACAGCGGGTTCAGCAGCAGTCAAATGGTGCTGTTGCGCCACTTGTGGAAGCAATTCTCGAAAAAACTGGGTACCGTGATTTACTAGCTTCTGAAAAAGATGAAGAAGGAGATGAAAGACTTGCTAACGTGGAAGAACTAGTCACTGCTGCAAGGCAGGTTGATGAAACATTTGAAGCTGTGATGTCCGATGATGACCCGCTCAGCCAATTTCTCGAACAGACTGCCCTCGTAGCGGACACCGACATCTGGGATCCAGCCGGGAATCAGGTTGCACTCATGACCTTTCATGCCTGCAAAGGCCTTGAGTTTCCAGTTGTTTATATGATTGCTCTTGAAGATGGAATTCTTCCTCATGAAAGAAGTCTTGATGACAACGACCAACTCGAAGAAGAACGGCGGCTTGTATTTGTTGGGATTACTCGTGGACAACAAGAAGTTCATGTGAGTGCGTCAAGAATTCGAGACTATCGTGGTAATAGACGAATATCGGCACCCAGTGTTTTCCTAACTGAGATGATGGGAAAAGAATCGTATCTGTCTGGACCAGAAGCCCCATCGCTGAGTGAGACGCCTTCTTACGAGCACAACCAGGATGAAGAGCTCTCAACTGAAGCATTTGCTGACTACTTTTCCAAAGAAGAAGTGGCTGCGTCCGAGAGTCAGTTGGACGAGTCGCACTATCCAGACACAACTCATCAGAAAACACGACCCGATGGTCTCGTTCTTGAAATTGAATCTGACTTTATTCAGGAAGTAGATCTCGACAGAAAACTCACAAACAAAATAGTGGAACAGAAATCACCTGCCTTGCATCAATCTCCTGCAATTCAAACAGCAAACAAACTAATTCAAAGAAAAAAAACAGACATTACTTTTGATGTTGGAGAACGGGTGCTCCATGAGGAGTATGGCGAGGGTGTCCTTGAAAAAATTGGTGGCACAGGACACAGGGCCATTGGTGTCGTACGGTTCGAGGGTGCAACTAGAACACGAAGTTTCGTTCTCGTGCACGGTGCGCTTAAGAAAATATAGTGGCTCCGAACTATTTCACCCCCTATCACAGAAAAAATTTTGTCGTACTTTGAATACAACAATCAAGCCACTGCCAACAGACTATAAAGATCGCTGTTGCTATCACCAAATCTATTAGTAATAACGGTGGCAATTGGTCATTCCGTGTTTTTATTCCACCATCCCACGAGATCCTGACCAACGCGTGTCGCACGCTTGCAATAATTGCCCACAAACAACTTGTGACACAAACAGCGGACCAGCCACAGAGCGTCCCAACCAACGCAAGTCCTTGAGGCCCATATGACCCAACCCTGGAAAGGCTCTTCAAACTGAAGCCGATACCCCATCCAAAAATGAGACCACATAAACTAATCAAGCCAGAAGCCTTCCAGTGAGTCCATGAAATTCCTTCGGCAAAAATCAGTTTTATATTCGGCCCCAACCCGACCGGCTGCAACCAAGGAAAATACACAATTAAGCAGAGTAAGCCTAGCAATGGCACTGCCCACCAACAGATCGGGACTCGCTCTTGGTCCCATTCAATAAGCGCCCAAGTAATCAGCATAGCAAGACAACACACATGGATCGCACAGAGCAGAAAGAGTCGAGCATTCAGTTGCAGCAATAAACCATCGGCACCTCGCCATAAAAGATGAGTAGCAACATTGTTACCAACAGGAAGATTTGCACCACCGGAAAGCAACTCGCATGAAGCTACTGAACCCAGCACGATTGCTGCAAATCCCTCTACCACAGGGTACCGGATAGGTATCGGAACGAGACAATCACGACATCGACCCTGTAAAAGAAACCATCCCAAAATAGGCACGTTGTCGCGGAATCGAATAATTTGGTTACAACACGGACAGGCTGAACTGCCAAATACAACAGATCTTTTAAGTGGAATACGGTAGACAAGAACGTTAAGAAAACTGCCAAGATTGGCTGCAAAAGTGAAAAGAAAAAAAATGAATATCAAATTGTCTAATGTGCCACCAAAATAAACGAATTCCCACACCATGAGTTTTGTTCCCAAAACAATGACTGACTACTAGCATCTTTTCAAATCGACTCGACATCAGTACTCATATAAAGTACTACCATTCTGTGCTAGAGCTTTGCGTTGAGCTTACTCCACTTTAATACGGCACTGCCTTGCTTAAAACCTTCAATTTTGTGGTCTGATGTCGACGACTGTAAAACATAGCTCTCCATCGACCCATAAGTTGAATGATTCTGTCAATCATTCGAGAATGAAAGGCAGTCGAAAGACCTGGCTGAGCCTGACTTTTCGTATCATTGCGACATTTGCGTTAGCAGCTTTCGTTCTACAACGTGTTGAATGGGAATCACTTGTCCGTCTCTTAGGTTCTCTTCAATGGCAATGGTTTGCCGCTGGCCAAGCAGTCGCTATTGCAATTCAAGTCATTGCTGGCATCCGCTGGTCAGCACTTGCACGGCCTATTGGCTTTGTTCATTCCACTAGTTTTTTCATATGGCGTTTTTTCGAAGGTGTATTTTTTAATCTTTGCCTTCCATCTTCAATTGGTGGCGACGTTGTAAAAGCGTACAGGCTCTCAGATACAAACTCGGGGCGGCTTCTTGCAGGATGCACAATACTTGCCGATCGTCTCGCAGGAGTCTCTGCACTCGGAATATTGGCTGGATCAGCACTGCTGTCACTTAGGTTCAATCTTTCGTTATCATCTACAGTTGCTGTAGCCTCGCTCCTGCTCGTCTGCGTACTCCTTGGTTTTCGATTGACTATTGGCAATCTAGATCGCTTTCTTGATCTTCTACCAACAACTCATCGCCTTCGTCAGTTTCTTGCACAACTTCTTCCGTATCAGGTACGTCCAAGCCTTATGGGAAAGGCTGTGGCTTGGAGTCTTATCGTACAAGTAGGTGCGTCGGTTTCGGTTGCGTTGATGGCCCGCGGTATTGGCGTAACGCTCGAATGGGTTACCTGGTTTTCTGTCGTTCCATTAATTGCCCTAGCAATCGTCCTGCCGATTAGCATTAACGGTGTTGGTATTCGTGAGGGAGGAATGGTTTTCCTGCTCGGTCGTTGGGGAGTTTCTGAAGAAAAAGCTGTTGCAATAGGTCTACTTTGGTTTTTTGCGACAATCGTGACCGGGCTTCTCGGTGGAGTTCTTTTTTTACTCGACCGACGGTCAAAAAAAGTGTACTGACAAACGACACCTCAGGATCGTAGCCAACGATCAGCGAGAAATATCGCTGCTATCGTCTTTGCATCCTCGATCAAGCCGTTGTGACACATCGCTACTGCTTCATTCCATCGCACGACTCGCGGCTCGATACACTCATTGGGCTCAAGCGATTGACTGCCGCTTTGCAATCCCTTTGCCACAAACAGGTGCATTTTTTCATGTAAAATACCTGGTGACATCCAGAGCTCTCCAAGGCTTTCTAGAACTGTAGCCTGATAGCCTGTCTCCTCGCGAAGCTCCCGATGTGCTGCATCTGGTAATGACTCAACGCGATCAAGGGTGCCGGCAGGGATTTCAATTAGAGTCCGTCCAACTGCTGGGCGAAATACA
>Ga0206125_10004663_pt1 | contig 11994 bp, 10 predicted proteins | sample Helgoland_Spring_4_FD_148598 | JGI IMG/M metagenome (GOLD analysis project Ga0206125, IMG submission 148598) | Pelagic subsurface seawater microbial communities from Kabeltonne, Helgoland, North Sea - Helgoland_Spring_Bloom_20160331_1 | ecosystem: Environmental > Aquatic > Marine > Epipelagic ...
TCAATAACAACAGAGAAAATATTTCTTCCGGCTCCCTATCTGCTCGATTGAAATTGATGCGTGATCTCAATCTACTAGATATCGGTACGTATGAGCAGCATGCGCAAAAAAAGCCCTATTATCTTACGGAAGCTGGGATCTCATTTGTCCCGATATTGTTTAAGCTGGCCGCATGGACCGCAGAATTTCGCACGCCCGCTCCAGATATTGTCGAACTGACACAGCCTTATCTTGACGAAGACGCTGACCGCATGAATTGGCTTTTAGAGCGGCTGCGGGCCTTTAATGTTCACAAATGTGAAGAGCCCAAACCGCTTTGGTGGGCATAATCTCGCCGCAAAGGACGTACTCTTCGCATAACGCGAGCACCGGCGCGAAAGGCCAATGACGCACTGAATATCGGCGGCCGTCATGACACGGGATATGCGACACCGACCACAAATTTAACGGAAGTATTCATTGTGGTGGTACCCGCGGCCGGACTCGAACCGGCACGGCCGTTAAGCCTGAGGATTTTAAGTCCTCTATGTCTACCATTCCATCACGCGGGCACAACGGCGAACATAGGCAAAATGCTGGGCGTGTAAAGGCAGATTATCTATAAATCCGTGACCAAATTCGGATCGAATCCCGATCTGCGCAGAACGGGTTCAAAGAGAGCTCTTTTCGAAAAAAAATTGATGCCAGCTCTGACTGTCGAGGGCCAAATGGGTCAGCCCCTTGCCCGGCAACGCCCCGAGGTGGCGCGATTGGATGATTAGGGCTTGGTCCAAATCTGGCAAGGCGCCCGTTGTTACTTGCCTTTGCGGATGATCTTGCAAAACGGCGCATAGACCTGATCATTTGCAGAAATCAAAGTGCCGTCTTGCAATACATCACCACCCGGCTGAATGGTCTCGCAAAATCCGCCCGCCTCTTTCACAATGATCAATCCAGCGGCGACATCCCAAAGTTTCAAGCGGCGGCCCCAAAAGCCATCCACACGGCCGGCGGCCACATAGGCCATGTCGAGCGCAGCAGCGCCAAGATTGCGCACGCCGGATGAAACCGGCAAAAGTTGCGCCAGATCGGTCAAGGCTTGCGGCAAGTCCGAGCGTCCCGCGGAGGGCAAGCCTGTGGCAAAGACGCAATCCGACAGGCTGCGACGTCCGGACACACGCATACGCGTTTCATTCAACCAAGCGCCTTGGCCTTTTTCTGCGAAAAAACATTCATCTTGTGCGGCATCGTAAATCACACCGGCAACAATCTCACCCTTATGCTCCAAAGCAATCGTGACAGCATAATGCGGCATGCCGTGTTGGAAGTTCGTGACACCTACCATAGCATCCACGATCCAGCGACGGGTCGGATCTTTGCCTTCAATCTGACCGCTTTCAGCAGCCAAGTACCCATAGGTCGGACGGGCTGCGAGCAGCTCTTCGCGCACCACTTTATCAGCATACATATCCGCGCGGCCGACGAAATCACTGGCACCTGTGACCGAGACCTGCAAATTGGCAACCTCGCGAAAATCTTTCGCCAATGCGCGTCCCGCTTTGCGCGCGGTCGCGATCATTACGTTCATATTTGCGCTTTGTACCATGGTGATGCTCCTGCCAATCAGGCTGGGCTATACGCCGCCGAAGCCTGCTTGCCAAGGCCTAGCTGCGTTGCAATTTCACCGGCTCGCTGCGCGCGAGTTTCAGCAAATACGCCATAAAGGGTTTTGTTGTGTCTTCTCGGCGGGTTGCAGCATAAAGCCGGCGCGTTACACCCCGCTCAGTGAGAGGTCTGGTGACGTAATCGGAGTTATAGCGAACCTCGCGCACAACCCAGTCGGGCAACACCGCAACGCCACGATTTGAGGCCACCAAAAGCAAAATCACAGCGGTCAGCTCCACCTGACGCACTGCGCGGGGCTCAACCTTGGCGGGCATCAACAACTGAGAAAAAACATCCAGGCGAGGCCTATCTACAGGATAGGTGATCAAGACTTCATCGCGAAAATCTTCTGCGGAGATCCAGGATTTTTGGGCTAAGGCATGCTGACTTGAGGCCACAAAAACGGGTTCATAGTCAAACAACGGTGAAAATTCGAGGTCAGGATGCTCCTCTGGATCGGAGGAGACAACCAAATCCACCTCCTCACGCGCCAAAGCTGGCAGAGCGTCAAAGGCCAGCCCCGGGCGTATATCGACATCTACATCCGGCCAGGCCTTGCGAAAGGACTCCAGAACAGGAAACAGCCATTCAAAACACGCGTGGCATTCAATCGCGATATGTAGCCGACCTGATTTGCCCGCCAGCAGGCTGCGAAATTCCTCTTCCGTGGCCTCAACCTCGGGCAACACTCGATTGGCCAATTTCAGTAGCCGCTGTCCGGCCGCTGACAATTTCAAGGGTTTGGTGCGCCGCACAAAAAGATCAACACCCGCCTGATCCTCAAGCCCTTTGATTTGATGCGACAAGGCCGATTGTGTGAGATTGAGCATATCCGCCGCGCGTGACAAACCCCCGCATTTGTGAATGGCGCGAATGGCGCGCAGGTGGCGCAGATCAAAGTGCATTCTCAATATTCCTCATAACTAAATTGAATTTTATGAATTTGATTAATCACACCCCCTCTGGCACTGTCAACAGAGGCCAGCTTCAATGAGGATAGAATGACCCAAATTTCGTTTGAATTTTTTTCGCCAAAAACCATAACAGCCGCGTTTTCGTTGAGCCGAACGGCTGAAACGCTGGCGGGATTCGCCCCTCAATTTTCATCTGTAACCTGCAGCACAGATCCTGCTAAAACTCTGGATACCCTACGGGCCTTGCGGCGAACCGGACTGGGCTGCGTGCATGCGCATGTCACCTGTGCAACCCAAAAACCAACTGAATTTCCAGCCTATCTAAAGACAGCACAAGCTGCGGGTGCCGAAGGTCTCATCGCTCTGCGCGGGGATGCCGCGCCCGAGGGTTTGGATGTGTTAGACCTGATCGCAGGCGCAAAGCACAACAACATGCGGGACATTTTCGTCGCCGCCTACCCAGAGGTGCACCCATTAGCACAGAGCACCCAGAGTGATTTAGACTGGCTCAAACGCAAACAAGATGCCGGCGCCACGTCCGCGATTACACAATTTTTCTTCCACGCAGATTTTTTTCTACGCTTCCGCGATAAAGCAGCGGACCAGGGCATCACCCTACCCATCATTCCAGGTATTTTGCCCGTGCAAAATTGGACAGCGACCCATGCCATGGCCCGCAGCTGTGGCACATCTATCGCTCCAGATTTGGCAGAGGGCTTCGCCCGCGCCGAACGAGAAGGCCGCGCCGAGATGATGGCCATTGCACAAGCCAGTGAACTTTGTGACAGTTTGATCCAAAATGGCGTTGAGCACTTGCATTTTTACACAATGAACCGCGCCGAAGTGGTCAGCGCCATCTGCACCGCTTTGGGAAAAGCACCGAAACAAAGCCTGCGCCGCGTGGCTTGAAGCCGCCCCTGTGCCACGATAAGCTTGCCCGAAGCTGGCACAAAACACCGGCACAAAAGGGGCTTGAGATGACAGAGGCGAAAAATTTTTCGGATCTACCCACCCGCGCGCAACTTCTTTCGATGTCCGGTTATGAGTTCATGTGCGCCATGCGCGACGGCACATTGCCACGCCCACCTATCGCGCGCTTGCTCTGCTATGAACTGACCGAAGTTTCGGACGGCTCTGTGACCTTTTCCGGAACCCCGGAGTTTGATCACGCGAACCCAATGGGCGGGCTGCATGGCGGATGGTATGGGGCGGTATTGGACAGCTGCATGGCCTGCGCGGTCATGACCAAAGTGCCGCAAGGCTGCATTTACACAACGCTGGAATATAAGGTCAATATCACACGCAGCATCCCAATCGGCCAACCTGTCGTCGCCCACGGATGGGTGCAGCACGCCGGCCGATCCACCGGCGTGGCTGCGGGCGAAATCCGCGGCGCTGAAGATGGCAAACTCTATGCCACTGGTTCAACCACCTGTATCATTATGCAAATCGATGCGGCGCCCAGGCCGCCGACCCGCGACGCTGGGATAAAGAGACTCTGAGCAAAAACGTCCAACCACTCGTCTGGACCACGCCCAAAACAGCCAATTCAATCCGCTCCAATTTCCGGTCGAAGGCGCATGAACATCTTACGAGAATTCCTCTTCCCAAGCTTTGGGCAAGGTCAGGCCGCAGTCTTGCAATCGCTGCATCAGCCATACGAAGGGCATATTTGACAGAGGCCGGGTCTGGGGAGATCCCATCACCTGCCCGCCCACATCCCCATGATTTCCAACAAACCAAACCTGCTGCAAATGGACCGGTCGATCTGGCGTATCGTCCCACATCTCAGGTCGATATGTGTCTCGGGCTTCGTCCAAAGCCAAAGCTTGAAACCCGACACCGACACAGGCGCTGATCTGATGATTGTGAAACTGATATTTTGCCTTAAATAGCCACCAGAGCCCCGGCAAGCCCAGCCCATGTGCCTTAACCATATCATACGCCCCAATCGCCGCGATGGGAACCTTCAAGTGGAAAACGTCTTCCGCAAAGGCCCGCAGACCCGCGCCGCCATCTCGATAATGACGATAGGCCAGAGACACGTTACGCTGGGTGGCCTATTCGCGCCTGAGCAACCCGACGCGATCGATTAATCCCGCCAAAGAGCTGCCGCAAAGGCACCGCGCGAGTAGCCAATCAAAAAGATCTCATCGCACGGTTGATAGCGGCTCGCTAATGCGCCGTAGACCTGTTGAATTTGCAGATCCCAACCCGCTGCCCGTCAACACCGACCAGGCGGATGCCAAAAGATCACCCCGATCAAATTGTAGACCCGGTTGATAATGCAGTGTCACACCCGGCTCGGCCTTGCGTTTCAAAAGCCGATAGGCCAGCCCGGCGATTGTTTCAAATCCCTCCTCGAGCGAGGAAAGCGTACCGTCCATCACAACAACGTGCACCATTCGGCGCGGCGCCACCGTAAAAGCAGCATCGGCATCTGCCACAACTTGGCCAAATCAGTTCTGTTAAATTTTGGACTTGATCCAATGCAACAGGGACATAATGATCTAGCCTACGTTTTGCAGCATGCTCCAAACCCGCTGCGGCGTGAAGGGCATATCGGCCCGCGTGACACCCTTTGATGCCATAGCATCCATCACCGCATTGGAGACAGCCGCCATTGATCCGATTGTGCCAGCCTCACCGCAGCCCTTCATGCCAATTGGATTGGCGGTTGAGGGCACCACGACAGAGTTGAAGTCAAACATGGGCACATCGGCGGCCCGCGGCATGCCATAATCCATAAAGCTCGCGGTCAAAAGTTGGCCATTAGCATCGTAGACCACTTGCTCCATCATCGCCTGCCCCAGCCCTTGAACCACGCCGCCGTGCACCTGCCCCTCCACCAACATAGGGTTGAGAAGATAGCCGAAATCATCAACGATGACATAGCGCACAACCTTTGAGTGTCCGGTCTGCGGATCCACTTCGACTTCCGCCATATGCGCGCCATTGGGGAAACTCAAATCATCCAAAGTCGCCGAGTGCGTCACATCCAAAAGCGCTGACTGCCCAGCCTCGCGTGCCAGATTGGTCGCATCCAACCAGCTGAACACAACGTTTGAGCCAGCAATTCGGAACACCTCGTCATCAAAGCTAACATCGGCGGGATCGGCCTCATGATACTCGGCCAAAAAGCGTTTATAGGCCTGCGTCATCACTGTCACCAAAGCCAGAGTCGCGGAATTTTGCACTGTGGCGGAGCGCGACCCACCGGTTCCGCCTCCGGTGGGAATGAGATCACTGTCGCCTTGGATCACGTTAATCTGCTCTGCTGGCAGGCCGATTTGATCGGCTAAATATTGCGCATAGACCGTTTCATGACCCTGCCCTCCAGACTGTGTGCCCACATAAAGATCAACCTGGCCGCCCGCATGAAACACAACCCGAGAGGTCTCCGTCGGGTTGCCTAAGATACTTTCTATGTAGCAGCAAAGCCCCAAGCCGCGCAGCAGCCCCTTTTTCGCGCTTGCTGCACGCCGCGCCGCAAAGCCTTCAAGCTCTGCCTCTTGAGCCAAACGATCTAAAACAAGACCGAAGTCGCCAACGTCGTAGCGCACCTGGCTGGCCGTTTTATACGGAAACTTTTCTGGCGCGATAAAGTTACGGCGTCGGAACTCCCAAGCATCGATACCAAGTTCACGGGCGGTATAATCCATGGCCCGCTCCAACACATAGATCGCCTCAGGGCGCCCTGCGCCACGATAGGCATCCACCTGCGTCGTGTTGGTGTAAATCCCAGTGACTTGCAGATGCGCCACCTCAATATCGTAAAGACCGGTTAAAACTTTTGAAAACAGCTGCGTTTGAATGGGTTGCGCAAATTGACCCGAATAAGCGCCCATGTTGGCCAATGTCTGCACCTGATAGCCGATGATCTTGTGATCGGCATCCAGAGCCAGGGTCGCAGTAGAGGTCAGATCCCGACCACCGTTGTCAGACAGCATCGCCTCCGACCTATCCGACATCCAGCGCACAGGACGATTGAGCATGCGAGCCGCCTGCGCTGCTAGAAAATATTCCGGATAGGCCATGGCTTTCATGCCAAAACCGCCACCAACGTCGGGGTTTGTCACGCGGATTTCGCTTTCTGACAGGCCCAACATCTTTGCCAATTGCGCCTTTTGGGACCAGACCCCCTGTCCATTCACGCACAGATGCAACCGCCCATCTTCGATATCGGCCCAACAGCCGCGCGGCTCCATAGAATTGCAAATTATACGGTTGTCGGAAATTTCAAAACTCACGACATGGGCCGCTTTGGCTTTCACCGCCTCCATCTGCGCGCTGTCGCCCAAAGCCCAGTCAAAGGCTACGTTATTCGGCGCTGCGTCATGCAAAATTGGCCCGCCAGGCAGCAACGCAAGATGTACCGGCAGGTCATCAACCTCAAACTCAATCATATCCGCCGCAACCCGCGCCTGCGCATATGTATCGGCAAAGACCATGGCGACCGGCTCACCTACAAAGCGCACCTTGTCTTTGGCCAGTAAAAATCGATCAGTGTTCGGCGCCAATTGACCGTCTTGGTTTTTCACCAAACTGGCTTCCATCTTGCCCGAGAGCCCGGCCTTCTCTAGCCGTTCCGCGGTGAGCACGAGATGGACCCCATCGGCCTCTTTAGCCTCTTGCGTGTCCAGCGCAGTGATGGCCCCATGCGCGTAGCTTGAACGCAGCACATAGCCATGCAACGCACCCTGTGGAGCGGTATCATCCACATATTGCCCACGCCCGGTCAGAAAACGATCGTCTTCTCGCCGCAAAACCGATTGGCTCTTCCCAAATTTTTCCACGCAGTTGCTCCTAAGTTTCATTAAATAGTAACAAGCTGCTCCCGACTGTCCAGCCACGAGCAGATTAATTTTTCGATGTCGTATTCAGGCAAGACCGCCGCTTTAAGACATGGCGCATTTGCACCATACAAGGAGTTTACAATGGTAAATACCGAAACTTCCAACCATCTGTCCCAGGTACAAATCCAAAGCTATTGGGAGAACGGTTTTTTATACCCAATCCCGGCAATCTCCCCTCAGCAATGCCAAGACTGGCGCGCCCAGTTGGAGACGATTGAAGGCGATTGGCTCGACAACGGCCTACCGCGGGCTTTGAATGTATATAAGCGCGTCAATGCGCATGTCGTCATGCCACTCGCCTATGAAATCGCAGCCCATAGCGCGATATTGGATGTGGTTGAAGGTATTTTGGGGCCGGATATTTTGCTCTATTCCACAGAATTTTCAATCAAAGAACCACGGACAAAACATGTGGTGACCATGCATCAAGACTTAGCCTATTGGGGCTTGGGTGAAATTGATGGAATACTCACCGCTTGGCTGGCGCTCTCGCCCGCAACGCCGCAAAGCGGGTGTATGGATTTTTTAAAAGGCAGTCACAAAAACCCGATTGTTCCCCATGAGGATAGCTTCGATGAGCTAAGCCTTCTGTCACGGGGGCAAGAAATCAAAGTCGATGGGGCCGACGAAGACAAATCCAGCGGCGCCCTAGCCACTGGTTAGATCAGCCTGCACCACGGTTTGATGATCCATGGTTCGGGGGCCAATACAAGCCACGACCGTCGAATTGGTGTCGTGATGCGCTTTTTGAGCCCGCATGTGAAAAAACCAAACAATGCGCCCGACTACGGCGTGCCGATGCGCGGCCGTTGCGACACCGGGAATTTCACCCTCTGCGACGCACCAAAGGGCTTGTTTGATATAGACGATCTTTTACTCTATGAGGAAATTCGAACAGAACAGGCCAAAGTCATGATGGCGGGCGCCAAGGGCAATACAGAGATGTACGCATGATGGACCAAGTAAAATTTCGCGCCATGAAAGATGGCGATGCGGCAGATTATGCCTTTCTCACCGAACATGAGATTGAGCATACCAAGGGCACGGCCGATCGCCTGCTTCAGGCTTTGGTAATGTTGGATGAAGGCCTTTCGGGCTATCAAGTGACACGTTTGGGCCATTCGCTTCAATCGGCCACGCGCGCTGAACGCGATGGGGCAGATACAGATTGGATCGTCTCGGCACTCTTGCATGACATCGGCGATATTTTCGCACCCTACAATCACGATGAATACGCCGCCAGTATTTTGCGCCCTTTTGTGCGGGAACAATGTGCCTGGGTTGTCGAAAAACATGGTGATTTCCAGATGATCTATTATGGCCATCACGTGGGTGGCAACCGAGACAAGCGCGAGACCTATAGAGGACATATCTACTTCAATGATTGCGCTACGTTTTGCGAACGATGGGACCAAAATAGCTTTGATCCGGAGTATGATACTTTGCCGATAGAGCATTTTGCGGATCGTGTGCGGGAGGTTTTTGCGCGGCAACCTTATGATCCAGCCGTCCTGCGCCCCAGCGCGCGCGAGGCTTTGGTCAGCTAGGGCTTTCACTCGCCCAGAGAAATAGGTATTCGAAGACAAATTCGAAGGATACCTGAATCTCATGGCCATGGAAAAATTCAACGCAGCAGAAGCTGAAGATCGTCTTTACAAAGCCTGGGAGGCGGCGGGCTGTTTTACGGCCGGGACCAATGCCAAACCCGGAGCGTCAAGCTATTGCATCATGATCCCCCCGCCCAATGTCACCGGGGTTTTGCATATGGGTCATGCCTTCAACAATACTTTGCAAGATATCTTAGTACGCTGGCATCGGATGCGTGGATTTGACACCCTGTGGCAGGCCGGCACAGACCATGCGGGCATCGCCACACAGATGGTTGTTGAGCGGCAATTGGCAGGACGGGGCGAGCCGGGCCGTGTGGCCCTGGGACGCGAGAAATTTTTGGAAAAAGTCTGGCAGTGGAAAGAGCAGTCTGGCGGAACAATTGTAAAACAACTCAAGCGGTTGGGTGCATCTTGTGACTGGAACCGCACAGCCTTCACGATGGCAGGCGCGCAGGGTGATACGCGCACCGGTCATGAAAATAGTCCAAATTTCCACGATGCTGTGATCAAAGTCTTTGTTGAAATGTACAACAAGGGCCTAATCTACCGCGGCAAGCGTCTGGTCAATTGGGATCCGCATTTTGAAACAGCTATCTCAGATCTCGAAGTTGAGAATGTCGAAATCGCCGGCTATATGTGGCATTTCAAATACCCTTTAGCGGGCGGCGCGACCTATACATACATGGAAAAGGATGAAGACGGCACAGTCACGCTACAAGAAGAACGCGACTATATCTCAATCGCCACCACCCGCCCGGAGACCATGCTGGGCGACGGAGCGGTTGCGGTGCATCCCTCCGACGAGCGCTATGCACCAATTGTGGGAATGATGTGTGAGATTCCCGTCGGACCCAAAGCGCAACGGCGCTTGATCCCCATCATCACCGATGAGTACCCAGACAAAGACTTTGGCTCTGGCGCGGTCAAAATCACCGGGGCGCATGATTTTAATGACTATCAAGTCGCCAAACGCTCCAGCATTCCGATGTATAACCTAATGGACGCCAAGGCCAACCTGCGGGCCGATGGACAGACCTATGCTACAGAGGCGGCCACCGCCCAGCGCATCGCCAATGGTGAGGAGAGCTTTGACGAGGCCAAAATAGCCGCCATGAATATGGTGCCAGATGCCTATCGCGGCATGGAGCGTTTTGAAGCGCGCAAAAAAATTGTTGATGACATCACGCGCGAAGGTTTGGCGGTGATGATCCAAGAGACTGTAACCGACGCGGAGGGCCAAGAAAGCAGCCGCTCAATTCCTTTGGTGGAAAATAAACCCATCATGCAACCCTTCGGAGATCGCTCCAAAGTTGTGATTGAACCGATGCTGACAGATCAATGGTTTGTTGACACGGATAAAATCGTCGCTCCGGCACTTGAGGCGGTACGCGATGGTACAGTCAAAATACTGCCAGAGTCCGAAAAGAAAGTCTATTTTCATTGGCTCGAAAACATCGAGCCTTGGTGTATTTCTCGACAATTATGGTGGGGCCATCAAATTCCTGTTTGGTTTGATGAGACCGGTGCACAATATTGCGCCGCGACCGAAGCCGAGGCGCAGGCCATGGCCGGAGCCGATGCACATCTGACCCGGGATCCCGATGTGCTGGACACTTGGTTCTCCTCTGGACTTTGGCCCATCGGAACTTTGGGCTGGAGCGGAGAGGCTGAGGTCGATGCGCAAAATGACATGCTGCAAAGGTTTTTTCCAACCTCTGATCTCATCACCGGCTCTGACATCTTATTTTTCTGGGTTGCGCGGATGATGATGATGCAACTGGCCGTGGTTGAGCAAGTGCCCTTCAACACCATCTACCTGCATGGTTTGGTGCGGGATGCTAAGGGCAAGAAAATGAGTAAGTCAACAGGCAACGTGGTCGACCCGCTGGAGATTATTGACGAATTTGGCGCCGATGCTCTGCGCTTTACCAACGCCTCCATGGCCTCTCTCGGCGGGGTGCTCAAACTGGATATGCAGCGCATTGCAGGATATCGAAATTTCGGCACAAAGCTCTGGAACGCCTGTTCTTTTGCCGAATTTAATGAGGCGTTTGAACACAGAAGCGATTCCATTCCAAGCCCGGATTTGGCGCTCAACAAATGGATCATCGGCGAAGTGGGTCGGGTACGCGTTGCCGTGGACGCCGCGCTCGACGGCTATCGCTTCAACGATGCGGCCTCCGCGCTCTATGGCTTTGTCTGGGGTACGCTGTGCGATCGCTACCTCGAACTGTCAAAGCCAATTTTGAAAGGCAACCATTCCAGCGGCGACGCCGGGCGGTTGGAAACACAAACCACTTTGGCTTGGGTTTTAGAACAATCTATGACCTTGCTGCATCCCATTATGCCGTTCATCACCGAAGAGCTTTGGGGCATCACAGCACCCCGCACGCATATGCTGATGCATCAAGATTGGCCGGAGTATGGGCTTGAGTTGGTCGATGCAGCCGCCAGCGAAGAAATCAGCTGGGCCATTTCATTGATTGATTCCATCCGCTCTGCCCGCGCGCAAATCAATGTGCCCGCCGGTGCAAAAGTGCCTTTGGTGCAAGTGTCCATTAGCCCAGCCGGTCAAGCGGCTTTATCGGCAAATATGGCGCAGATTCAGCAAATGGCTCGGATCACCGAAGTCTCCCAAGTATTTGAAATGCCCAAAGGGGCAATCACCATCACGGCGCCTCAAGCCACCTTCGGCCTGCCCCTGGCAGATATTATCGATGTGGCGGCCGAGAAAATGCGACTTGAAAAAAATATGGGCAAATTGGCAAAAGAACTGGGCGGCCTGCGGGGACGTTTGAACAACCCCAATTTCGCAGCCTCTGCGCCAGCCGAGGTCTTGGCGGAAACACGCGCCAATCTCGAAGCCCGTGAGGAGGAAGAAGCCAAACTCTCTATCGCATTGGCCAGATTGGAAGAAATCGGATAGGCTGTTCTGAGATCTTTTCACCTGGAGACCGTTCCATGTCACAT
>Ga0206125_10004667_pt1 | contig 11988 bp, 6 predicted proteins | sample Helgoland_Spring_4_FD_148598 | JGI IMG/M metagenome (GOLD analysis project Ga0206125, IMG submission 148598) | Pelagic subsurface seawater microbial communities from Kabeltonne, Helgoland, North Sea - Helgoland_Spring_Bloom_20160331_1 | ecosystem: Environmental > Aquatic > Marine > Epipelagic ...
TGTTTTCATAGGAATTTCTAAAACCTCTAAATTAAACTAAAACGCTTAATAATTAGGGGTGCAGGGCTAAAAAAAAAGCGCCACCCGAAGGGTGGCGCTTTACATACATAAAATATAAAAACCAGTAATAAGTATGTATTTATTTTAAGAATGTTTAGTCAAAACTGTATCCGTTGTCTGCTGCCACTTTATCTGCAATGAGATGGGTGAGGGCTACAATGTTTGGATAGTTGGTGTACTTGGTGAAACGTTTAAGTCCCATGAGCATCATGCGCTGTTCGTCTCCTTCTGCAAAAGAAATAACAGCTTCTTTTCCCCTAGATTGAACAATTTCTACCGCCCTATAAAGATACAGTTGCGTCATGGCAATCTGTGTCTTTTGAGCGTCTTCTCCAAAACGTTTGGCGTTTTTCTCTGTCCTGAGTAGGGTAGATTCCGCCATATATACTTCAATAAGGATGTCTGCTGCAGCCATTAACAATTGCTGATGTGACTCTAGATCTGGTCCAAATTTTTGTACGGCAGATCCTGCCACCATTAAGAACACTTTTTTAAGTCTCTTGATAATGTCTTTTTCCTCTGCAAACAGTTTGCTGTAGTCAGGTGTGTCAAAAGAAGGAATGCCCATAAGTTCTTCACCAACTGCAGTAGCTGGGCCCAATAGATCTACATGCCCTTTCATGGCTTTTTTTACAAGCATGCCAACGGCTAACATTCTATTGATTTCATTGGTTCCCTCGTAGATTCTAGATATTCTAGCATCTCTCCAGGCAGACTCCATAGGGGTGTCTGCACTAAAGCCCATACCGCCAAAAATTTGAATCCCTTCATCTGCACACGCCTGAACATCTTCAGATACGGCTACTTTTAAGATAGAACACTCAATGGCATATTCTTCTACGCCTTTTAATTCTGCATCTTGGTGTGAGCTACCTGCCGCTTCTCTGAGCGCAATTCTGTCTTCAATATTTTTAGCTGCCCTGTACGAGGCAGCCTCATCTGCATAGGTATTGGTAGCCATAGCGGCAATTTTGGTCTTAATAGCACCAAAGTTTACGATAGGGGTCTTAAACTGAACACGCTCGTTGGCGTAGTTTACGGCCTCTTTAATAATCCTTCTTTGCGCGTCCAAGCAAGCTGCTGCTAATTTAATTCTACCTACATTCAGTGCATTCATGGCAATTTTAAAGCCATTTCCTCTTTCAGACAGCATGTTTTCTGCAGGCACTTTGGTGTCTGTAAAAAACACCTGACGGGTAGAGGAGGAGTGAATTCCTAACTTCTTCTCTTCATCTCCCATGGTAATTCCATTGGAGGGATCATTTTCTACAATGAAACCAGTAATATTTTTGTCATTTTCTATACGAGCAAAAACAATAAACATATTACAGAAGCCCGCATTGGAAATCCACATTTTTTGTCCTGATATAAGGTAGTGGCTTCCATCCTCAGACAACACTGCTTTGGTTTTACCAGAGTTTGCGTCTGATCCTGCGCCTGGTTCTGTAAGGCAGTAGGCACCAAACCATTCTCCAGTAGCCAATCTAGGCACGTATTTTTGTTTTTGCGCTTCAGTACCATACAGCGTAATGGGCATGGTGCCAATTCCAGTATGTGCTCCAAAAGCGGTACTAAAAGATCCTGTAGCTCCAGAGATGTAATCACACACCAGCATGGTAGACACAAAACCCATTCCTAAACCACCGTATTGCTCTGGTACCGCAACACCTAAAAGACCCATTTCACCTGCTTTACGCATGGTTTCTTCTGTAAAGGCGTAGTCTTTCTTTTCAAACCTTTCCCAATGTGCCCATAGCTCCTTGTCTACAAACTCTTTGGTACTATCACGCATCATTTTTTGCTCTTCACTTAGATCTTCTAAGGTAAAAACATCTTCACAGGCCGTTTCTTTTACTAAGAACTGTCCTCCGCGTAACAATTCATTTTGTTCTGTTGCACTCATAATAGGAAGTTTATTAATGTTTTAATTTAAAAATTCAAATATTCCAGCAGCGCCTTGCCCAGTTCCCACACACATGGTCACCATACCGTATTTACCCTGCATATTTCTGGCCCTCATCTCACTGAAGAGTTGTACCGAAAGCTTTGCTCCAGTACAGCCCAATGGGTGTCCTAATGCAATGGCACCACCATTGACATTGATCATATCTGGATTCAAGTCTAGTGCTCTAATCACGGCTAGTGACTGAGAAGCAAAAGCTTCATTTAATTCAATTAGTTCTATGTTATTTTGAGACAATCCAGCTTGTTTTAAGGCTTTAGGAATGGCTTTTACAGGACCAATACCCATAATTCTTGGCGGCACACCTGCCGCTGCGTAATTGACCATTCTTGCAATAGGCTCTAGTCCAAGTTCTTTGACCATGTCTTCACCCATCACCAATACAAAGGCAGCTCCGTCACTCATTTGTGAGGAGTTTCCAGCGGTCACCGATCCGTCTGCAGCAAATACAGGCCTCAATTTAGACAGCGCCCCTACATTAGTTCCTTTCCTAGGCCCTTCATCTTGGGTAACGGTATAAGATCTTATTGATTTTTTACCGGATTCATCTAAAAAGGTTTCTTCAATATTGATCGGGACAATCTGATCCTTAAACTTTCCTTCTGCCTGTGCTTTTAAGGCTTTTTCGTGAGAAGAAAATGCAAAGGCATCTTGGTCTTCACGAGATATATTAAATTCATTGGCTACCGCTTCTGCAGTTAAGCCCATTCCCCAATAATAGTCTTCATGACCGTCTTTGGCTAAGGCGTAGTCTGGAGTAGGTTTATACCCCCCCATAGGTATGTAACTCATACTTTCTGCACCACCAGCAATAATACATTCTGCCATTCCAGATTGAATTTTTGCTGTAGCCATGCCTATGGTTTCTATACCAGAGGCACAATATCTATTTACTGTTACCCCAGGGACATCTTCAATCTTAAGTCCCATTAAAGAAATGAGTCTGGCCATATTTAAGCCTTGTTCTGCCTCAGGCATGGCGTTACCCACCATGACGTCGTCTATTCTAGTTTTATCTAATTCTGGCAATTCCTTGAACATATATTCCAAGGTTTCTGCCGCTAATTCATCAGGTCTTTTGAATCTGAATACGCCTTTAGGTGCTTTACCCACTGCCGTTCTATACGCTTTAACTATATATGCTGTTTTCATAAGTCTGATTAGTTTCTTAAAGGTTTTCCTACTTTGAGCATGTGTTGAATACGCTCTAGTGTTTTTCTTTCTGTACAAAGAGATAAGAAAGCTTCTCTTTCTAAGTCTAATAAATACTGTTCGTTTACCAAAGTGGGTTCAGAAAGATCTCCACCAGCCATCACATAAGCCAATTTATTGGCCATTTTTTGGTCATGCGCTGAAATATATTTACCTGCTTGCATGGCATCTGTTCCCACTAGAAACATTCCAAGGGCTTGTTTTCCTAGTACTTTTATATCATTTCTTTTTGGGGGTTGAGAATACCCAGATTCTGCCATTAATTTGGCATGAGCTTTCGCTGTGGCAATCTGTCTGTCTTTGTTCACCACAACAATGTCTTTTCCTTTTTGTAAAATGCCACTGTCAAAAGCTTCATAAGCAGAGGTAGCTACTTTGGCCATACCAATGGTTAAGAAATACTCTTGAAGTACATTGAGTTCTACGTCGTTCTTCTTAAAGGTATCTGAAGCCCTTAAGGTCATTTCTTTGGTTCCACCTCCTCCGGGAATGACACCAATACCAAACTCTACCAAACCTATATAGGTTTCTGCGGCAGCAACTACTTTATCTGCATGAAGCGACAATTCACAGCCACCACCAAATGTCATGCCATGGGGTGCAGCCACAGTCGGTATAGCCGAGTAACGCATTCTCATCATGGTGTCCTGAAACATTTTAATAGCCATATTCAGCTCATCGTATTCTTGTTCTACAGCCATCATGAAAATCATGCCAATATTAGCCCCCACTGAAAAGTTAGGTCCTTGGTTTCCGATCACCAATCCTTGAAAATTCTTTTCCGCAATGTCTACGGCAGTGTTTAATCCTTGGAGTACTTCTCCTCCAATAGTGTTCATTTTTGATCTGAACTCAAGATTTAAAATACCCTCTCCAATGTCGTGAAGTACCACACCAGCATTTTTATATACCGCCGGTTTTTCTCTTATATTATCTAAAATTATAAAGGCGTCTTGACCTGGTTTTTTCTCAAAGGCCTTTGCCCTAATTTCATAATAAAAGGTGGCACCGTCTTTCACTTCATAGAAACTTGCTTTTCCGTCTGAAACCATGTCGTGAACCCATTGGGCTACTTTTTGTCCTGAAGCCTCAGCAAGTTCAATTCCTTTGGCCAAACCAACTGCATCCCAAATTTCAAAAGGACCGTGTTCCCAACCAAAACCAGCTTTCATGGCGTCGTCTATTTTGTATAGGCTATCAGATATTTCAGGAATCCTCTGAGACACATAGGCAAATAGAGCGCCAAAGGATTGTCTATAAAAATCTCCAGCTTTGTCTGTGCCGGCAATTAGGATAGGAAATCTGTCGGCCACATGATCAATAGTCTTGGTCCCTTCTAAAGTGGCAAAAGAAGCCCTCTTTTTTGATCGGTATGCTAGGGTATCTAAATCTAGTGTGAGTATTTCTGAACTGCCGTCTGCCTTACTTTCTTTTTTATAAAAGCCCTGTCCTGTTTTGCTTCCCAACCATTTGTTGGTCATCATTGTTTCTACAAAACCTGGCAATTCAAATAATGCATGCTGTTCGTCATTGGGGCAATTGTCTTTAATTCCATTGGCTACATGAACCAAAGTATCTAATCCTACAACGTCTACCGTTCTGAAAGTGGCAGATTTAGGTCTACCAATTACGGGTCCAGTAAGTTTGTCTACCTCTTCAACAGTCATTCCCATTTTTTTAACCGTATGGAATAAACTTTGAATACTGAAAATTCCAATTCTATTTCCAATAAAAGCAGGAGTATCTTTAGCAACAACAGCTGTTTTACCTAGAAATTGTTCTCCGTAATTTTCTAAGAAATCCAATACATGGGCATGTGTTTTTGGGCCAGGTATAATTTCAAAAAGCTTTAAATAACGTGCTGGATTAAAAAAGTGGGTGCCACAAAAATGGGCTTGGAAGTCTTCCGAACGTCCTTCACTCATAAATGATATGGGTATACCAGAGGTATTAGATGTAATTAAAGTGCCTGGTTTTCTGTGCTTTTCTACGGCTTCGAATACTTGTTTCTTAATGTCAAGACGTTCCACCACCACTTCAATGATCCAATCTACAGAAGCAATTTTAGACAAGTCATCTTCTAAATTTCCTACGGTAATTCTATTGGCGAATTTTTGATCGTAAATAGGAGAAGGTTTGGATTTTAAAGAAGCCGCCAAAGCCTCTTTAACCAGTCTATTTCTAACTGTTTTGTCTTTAATTGTCAGACCAGCAGCGGTTTCTTTATCTGTTAATGTATTAGGAACAATATCTAATAGAAGGACCTCTACACCAATATTGGCAAAATGACAAGCAATACCGCTTCCCATAATTCCAGATCCAATCACTGCTACTTTTTTAATGTGTTTGTTCATATGTTATGCCTTAATACTGTTTTCTTCTTCTTGAAATACTTCTTTGTTTGCTATAAGCGAATTAATGCGATCCGCCACTTCAAAGAAGGCTTTTAGCTGTGATTTACTCACCGCATTTTCAACCACTTTATTAAACTGCAACACCACTTGCTTAGAGATATTTCTCTTTTCTATACCACTAGGTGTTAAGTGAATTAATACCCCCCTTCCATCTAAGGGATTGGGTTTTCTCACTATAAAATCGCGATCTTCCAGCGTCTTTAAAATTCTAGACAAACTTGTGGCCTCTATACCCATCATTGGACCTAGCGCCGTAGAAGGTGTGCCTGTTTTTGGATCAATGCTCAAAAGCGTAAACCCAAGTGTCATAGTAGTGCCAAAATTTTTAGCTTCTTCATTATACATCTTACTCACCGCTTGCCAAGTGGTTCTAAGCGTGTAATCTATGGTTTGTTCTTTACTCAAAATGTTTATTTATTTCAACCAAATATAGTAAAATATATTATGCATGCATAGTAAATTAGCAAAAATGTTTTGTCTAAGTACGCGTGCATGACCGCTTATGATGGATAAGTTTTGCCAAAAAAAAGTCCCAACAATTTGCTGGGACGTTTCTAGATGCCTTAAGTTTTATTCAAAGTGAATTAATTACCCCCGGGTAAATATTTTCGTAGAGGGCGCTATATTTTTCTTTGATTATTTTTCTTTTTAATTTAAGGGTAGGGGTTACATGACCCGCTTCTATACTCCAAATGTCTGGAGTTAGTCTAAACTGCTTTACTTTTTCCCATTTGGCAAATTGCGCATTGGCTTCATCTACCTCTTCTTGAATTCTAGCAATGACCAACGGGTCAGAAACTAATGCTTGGTTAGACTCAAAAGTTTTGTTGTGTTTGCGTTTGGCCCAATCTTTAATAAATTCAAAATTTGGTTGAATTAATGCTGCTGGCATTTTTTCTCCTTCTCCAACCACCATTAATTGTTCCACAAACCTAGATTGTTTAAAACGGTTTTCAAGTAGCTGAGGGGCCACATATTTACCTCCTGAGGTTTTAAACATTTCTTTTTTACGATCTGTAATTTTTAAAAAACCGTCTGCGTCAAATTCTCCAATGTCTCCTGTATGAAAGTAACCATCAATGATCACTTCTGCTGTTTTTTCAGGGTCTTTGTAATAGCCCATCATAACCTGAGGGCCTTTTACACAGATTTCACCATCTGCGGCAATCTTTACCTCTGTTTCTGCAATGAGTTTTCCAACAGTCCCTATTCTAAATAAACCGTTTCTCATGTCGTTAACGGTCACGACAGGTGAAGTCTCCGTAAGACCATAACCTTCCATAACACCCATCTCTGCGGCGTTAAATACCCTTGCTAACCTGGGCTGAAGGGCTGCACTTCCCGAGGCTATTACAGATAAATTTCCTCCCAAAGCTTCTTTCCATTTACTAAAAATAAGTTTTCTAGCGATCTTTAATTTAAATTCATACCAGGCACCATTTTCTCCGTAAGGCGCATAATTCAAGCCTACCTCAACCGCCCAAAAAAATAAGGCTTTTTTTATGCCGGTGAGCTGTGTTCCTTTAGCTATAATACTGTCGTATACCTTTTCCAGTAATCTAGGAACAGCCGTCATAACATGTGGCTTGTGTTCTTTTAAGTTGTCGGAAATAGTCTCCATAGATTCTGCAAAGTAAATACTCACTCCTTTAATCATATATAGGTACATAATAACCCTTTCGTATATATGACAAACAGGCAAGAAGCTCAAGGCTTTAGCCGTTCCTCCAGGAAGTGGAATTCTTTCAGAGGCATAGATGGCATTGCTCACCACATTGTGATGAGAAAGCATGACCCCTTTGGGTTTACCTGTGGTTCCTGAAGTATAAATGATGGTCGCTAGCATTTCGGGTAAAACGGCCTCTTTTCTGGCTTCAACTTCTGCTTGAATAGCGTTGTCTTCTCCTAACTTTTCTACTTTTGACCAGTGGTCGCAATCCTCAAGTTCGTCAAAGCTATATACCCCTTTTAAGGCAGTCTGATCCATGATTGCTTTTACTTTGGCGTACACAGTGGCACAAGAAACAAAGCAGTATGAAGCGCCAGAGTGGTTAAGTATATAAGCGTAATCTTCCTGAGATATGGTGGGGTAAATAGGTACATTCTGAGCACCCACTTGTAATACCCCCAAATCCATAATATTCCATTCCGTTCTATTGGTCAGTGAAATCACGGCAATCTTATCATTTGGAGCTACCCCTAATTTAATAAGGCCCCTAGAAATGGCATTTCCTCTGTCTATAAATTCTTGTGTAGAAGTGGCCACCCATTCCCCCTTATACTTAGTTACAAAGGCTTTGTCTAAGTTGTATTCCTTTAGTTGATAGTAAGGGAAATCAAACAAACGGGTAATGTCTTTCATAGCTATTTTTTTTAGTGTTGGAAAAATAGTGAAAGATTGCGATATTTTCAAATACTTCCCCTTATTTTCATGAAATTATGAATGAAAGGGGGCATTATTTTTAGTTCTTTTCAATAATCCAGTTTCTAGCATTGATAAATGCTTCAATCCATGGAGATACTTCATGCGCCATCTGATTTGGATAGTAGGCCCAATTCCAAGGAAATATGGAACGTTCAATATGTGGCATGGTTACAAGGTGACGCCCAGTAGCATCGGCCAGCATGGCCACATTATAATCACTGCCATTAGGATTGGCTGGATAGTCTTCATACCCATAGGTACCTACCACATGGTAGGCGTCTTGTTCCATAGGGAGTTGAAATTTCCCCTCACCATGCGAGATCCAAACCCCTAGAGTGGTGCCCACAAGGCTAGAAAGCATGACGGAATGATTCGCCTCAATTTTCACAGAAGTAAAATTACTCTCGTGCTTTTTAGAGTCATTATAGGTCATTTTTCCATGGGTGTGGTGCTCTGGGTGAATGAGTTCTAGCTCCATAAAGAGCTGACACCCGTTACAAATACCCACAGACAAAGTATCCGGTCTTTTAAAGAAGTTCTCAATGGCCTTTCTGGCGTTTTCATTGTATTTAATAGCACCTGCCCATCCTTTGGCAGACCCCAATACATCTGAATTAGAAAAACCTCCAACAGCACCAATGAATTGTATGTCTTCCAAATTTTCTCTACCACTCATGAGGTCGGTCATGTGAATGTCCTTCACATCAAAACCAGCTAGAAACATGGCGTTGGCCATTTCTCTCTCGGAATTACTTCCTTTTTCTCTAAGAATAGCCGCTTTGGGTCTAGCACCAGAGAAAGGTGCTAAAATACCCGTGAAGTTATTAGGAAAACTGTAGTCTAAAGCTTGGTGTTTGTAATTTTCAAAACGAGCCAATCCACGACCGTTGGCAGTTTGCTTTTCATCTAATAAAGCGGAGGTACTCATCCAAGTATCTCTTAAAGAAGCCACCGGTAAGCCAATGGCTACACGGTCATTTTTAATCTCTAGGGTAGGGGTATTGGTCACCTTCCCTATTTTGTGATAGCTTATTGCGGCCGCATCTAAAATAGCCGTAGAAGCTTTTGCTTTTAATTGAAAAACTACGCCTGCATTTTCTGCAAATAAGAGTTTAATCGTATCGGATTCTCCCAGTGCACTGAGGTCTATAGAAGCCCCTAAGTTAAGATCTGCAAAACACATCTCTAATAGTGTGGTAATAAGCCCACCAGATCCAATATCGTGACCAGCTGCAATTTGATCTTTCGATATCATTTCTTGTAAAGCATTAAAGGCATTTTTTACAAAAATGGGGTCTTTGATGTCTGGGGCAACGGCGCCAATTTTATTTAGGGTCTGGGCAAAAGAAGACCCGCCCAATTGGTAAGAATCTTGTGAGAAATTGATATAATAAATATCCCCTTCTTCTTTTTCAAGTACCGGTTCTACGACTTGTTTTATTTGATTACAGTGGCCTGCGGCCGATATTATAACGGTTCCAGGAGCCACCACATCTCCATCCGGATAGCGTTGCTTCATAGAGAGCGAGTCCTTACCTGTAGGAATGTTTATGCCTAAGGCTATAGCAAAGTCAGAAACTGCTTCTACGGCCTCGTATAACCTGGCGTCTTCTCCTTCATTGTTGCAAGGCCACATCCAGTTGGCAGAAAGGGATACTGCTTTTATTTGGTCTTCTAAAGGGGCCCAAACCAAATTGGTGAGTGCTTCTGTAATGGCATTCCTACTTCCTGCTGCTGCGTTAATAAGTGCCGCTACAGGGCTGTGTCCCATGGCAGTGGCTATGCCTTCTTTGCCTTTGAAATCTAAGGCCATTACCCCGCAATTATTTAGGGGCAATTGTAAAGGACCCACACACTGTTGTACAGCTACTTTACCGCCCACACAACGGTCTACCTTATTGGTGAGCCAATCTTTGGAGCCTACAGCTTCCAATTGAAGTACTTGGTCTAAATATTCTTGAAATTTCCCTAACTCGTATTTGGGCGATTCGTATTTTCTTGAAATGGTTTTGTCTACCATTTGGGTTTTTGGCGCACTGCCAAACATGTCTTCTAAATCCATGTCCATTGGTCGTTCTCCAGTTGTCTTGGATACAAAAGAAAACCTTTTGTCTGCGCTTACCTCTCCCACATTAAACATAGGAGCTCTTTCTCTTTCTGCTATGTCTTTGAGTAAGCTGAGGTCTTTTTCTGCTATCACAAGTCCCATGCGTTCTTGAGATTCATTTCCTATGATTTCTTTAGCAGATAGGGTAGGGTCTCCTACCGGTAATGCGTCTAGATCTATGTGACCTCCCGTGTCTTCTACCAATTCAGAAAGACAGTTGAGGTGTCCTCCAGCACCGTGGTCGTGAATGGATACAATTGGGTTGTGGTCAGATTCTACCAAGCCTCTAATGGCGTTGGCAGCTCTTTTCTGCATTTCAGGATTAGACCTTTGAATGGCGTTAAGTTCAATAGTGGATCCAAAAGCACCAGTGTCTGCGCTAGATACTGCAGCACCACCCATACCAATTCTGTAATTATCACCTCCTAGAATGACAATTCTGTCGCCTGCTTTAGGCGTATCTTTTAGGGCGTCTTTTTGTGTGCCATAGCCAATACCACCCGCTTGCATAATGACTTTGTCATAGCCCAATCTTCTATCTTGTTCCGTGTGCTCAAAAGTCAGCACAGACCCATTGATTAAGGGTTGTCCAAATTTGTTACCAAAGTCAGATGCTCCATTGGAAGCTTTGATGAGAATATCAATGGGATTTTGGTACAACCAAGGTCTTTCTGGCATGCTTGGTTGGAATCCTTTTTCCGCTTGAATTCTAGAGTAGGGCGTCATATACACTGCGGTACCTGCTAGTGGCAAAGAACCTTTTCCTCCTGCCAAACGGTCTCTGATTTCTCCACCTGATCCGGTAGCAGCCCCATTAAAAGGCTCTACAGTGGTAGGGAAATTATGCGTTTCTGCTTTAAGAGAAAGCACAGATGCCACTTCTTTTTCCTTATATTCACTTGCTATGTCTGCCCTTTGTGGTGCAAATTGCGTAATGGTAGGACCTTTGACAAAAGCCACATTGTCTTTGTAAGCAGACACCACAGTGTTAGGATGGGTTGCTGTTGTCTTTTTGATGAGTTTAAATAGCGAACTTGGTTTGGACGCTCCGTCAATGACAAATTCACCATTGAATATTTTGTGTCTACAGTGTTCAGAGTTTACTTGGCTGAATCCAAATACTTCTGCGTCTGTGAGTTTTCTGTCTATTTTCTTTGCTATGCTGTCCAAGTATTCTACTTCCTCAGCAGAAAGTGCCAAACCTTCTTGTTTGTTGTACGCGGCAATATCTTCAATCTCTAGGACAGGCTCAGGTGTTGCAGTTACTTTAAAAATAGCTTGATCTAATTGTGCATACTTAGCAGAAAGCATTGGATCAAATGTGTTGTTGTTTTCTTTGCAACTGGAGAAAGACTCTATTCTAACAATTCCAGAAACATCCATATTTTGTGTAATTTCTGTAGCATTGGTACTCCACGGCGTAACCATAGCAGCTCTTGGCCCAATAAAAAAGGCGTCTATAGACGCCGCATTTATTTTGGGAGCTCCCCCAAATAACCAAGATAACTTTTCGCTGTCTTGGGAAGAAATTTCGCCAATAGTTTGAAGGGCGTAAACAGTTGCTGTGGGGTGACCAAAAAAATGAATCATGGGCATTGTGCTATTAAAAATAATAAAGCCCAAATTTATGATTTTATGTCATAAAAACCCATGCTTTTTTTAATAGGATTCACATAGTTTTAAACACTATTCCTTAGTAACTTTTTTGACCTTAATAGCTGGTTTTTTAACCACTTCTTCAGACACTTTTGACTTTGTTGTTTTGGCAGCTGTTTTAGGCGCTGCCTTAGTAGTCGTTTTGGCTTTT
>Ga0206125_10004669_pt1 | contig 11984 bp, 9 predicted proteins | sample Helgoland_Spring_4_FD_148598 | JGI IMG/M metagenome (GOLD analysis project Ga0206125, IMG submission 148598) | Pelagic subsurface seawater microbial communities from Kabeltonne, Helgoland, North Sea - Helgoland_Spring_Bloom_20160331_1 | ecosystem: Environmental > Aquatic > Marine > Epipelagic ...
ATATTAGGAGTTTTATTTAAAATTGTAGTCGCTTCCATAGCATATTTTTATTTGTAATTTATATTTATTAAATAGTTCTTTTATTTCATTTAAAACATCTTCTTCTTTATCTACATCAAATAAAAATGAATCGTAAGTATATAAAACTATTTTAGTTTTTTTATTTCTTAATAACCTTATTATTTCCCATAATATATGAACATTCATTGAGGTCTCCAAATTTTGTAGTAAATAATTTAAAAGTTTTTGAGGTTTCATCTCATTTAATTTTTCTTTTACAAATCGATGTTTTGAAATAGGACATTCAATCCAGCCTTTTTCGTTAAACTCTTTCCATAGATTATCAGTATATACTTGTACTTTTTGAAAAAATTCTAAGTGTTTATATTGATCAAACACTCCTCCATACAGTTGTTTAAATGTTAGCTCTTTAGCTTTTTTGTAATCCACCCCATACATTTTTGCGAAGGCAGAATGAATATCCTCATTACCAAAATCAAAGTCAACCAACTTAGATAACAAAGTAGGATGATAAGCGCCAATATCAAACTCCACAAAAATGTCATTACGGGGTATAAAACTTTCTCTACTATTATTTTCTTTGTTAAGTGCCGCATAATTTACTCCTTTAAATTTATTACTTGGTCTTCCTGTGAGGGTTTTAAAGTTGTACTGCGTGTAAACGTAGTCTCCATCGATAGCATGAAAGTGCGATTCAAATTTTTCTCTATTAACTCGTATACCACTTCGTTCGAGGGCGTTGAAAACCACTGAAGATTTGTTATTGTAGAATTCATTGATTTTTCCATTTATTTTATCTTTAAGGTTATTATATATTTCTTCACAATATTCATAATGTTTTACTATAGGTATTATTTTATTTATGTCTTTTTTATTAGGATACCTTTCATTAAAAATATAATGGGTTTGGGTTAATTCTGGTATATACGGAGGGTTTTGTTGGTTAATGTCAAAGAGGCCTTTTAATGGTAAATAATGTAAAAATTCCTTCTTATCACGCACATATATGCTACTAAATTTTTGTAACATCGTGTTTATCTCCGTTGTATTTACATTTAAAGTTTCACTATGTGATAGTGGGACAATAAATCCTTTAGTTGATACTAACGGTCTAATATACAAAGCACAAATATTATTTTGTGCAGGGTGTATTAAATAACTATTTGGAATTGCTTCTATAAAAACTTCTTCCCAATTAGCATTTGTAAATTGTTCAAATTGAATTTTACTTTCAACTAACCAAAACATAACTTTTTTGTTTCAATATACAAAAAATTTATTTAATATCCACCTCCAGTTGAAGAATTATTATTTATTTGATTAGGCATATCATATTCTATAGTTAAATCACTTACAAATTCAGTTTGTTGTGATTCTCCTGTTTCAATAACTCCTTCTTGGTTTAAAGTATCAACTAATTTGCCTTGATAAAATCTTTTATAAAATAACCTAGCATGAGCTCCTTGTATATGGGTAGCTCCTTCCATAGGACCTTGATTTGGATGAATATGATAAGACCCAACATAATCCTGACCTGATAAAGTTATTAATTCTCCTCCTGTAGTAGTAAGGTTGGAGGATTTAGGATATTTAAAATATTCTAAATATTCTTTCCCTAAATATTTTTTTAAATCTTTTTTATTTAATTCTTTTTCTTTAATAAAAATTGATCCTTTGTTATTATTAAATACTCTATCAATATCTCCTTTTATATACCAATCTAAAGTAAAAGGTATATAATTTTCCCATACCCATACATTATTCTTAGTATTAATGTTGTCATAAGTTTGTTTATTAATTTCTAGATATTCTAATTGGTTTATTTTACAAAGAAAATATCTTATAAACATACCTTTTTCATAATCTTCAGGAGTTGGAAATTCTTGAGAATATTGGGGTAATGATTTTAATAAATTGTAATCTGTATCCTTTAATATTCCATATATTCTAAGATCCTTACTACCTTCCCAATCTTGGTTATATTCTACAATTTTAGTTGATATTTCTACAGAATTTGGTGTTGTTTCAGATGAAACAATAGGAATAGATTGATATATTTCTTTATTCGGAGGATCATTTTGAGTTTTACCTGTATAAGCTTTGCCGTTAGCTAATTGATAATAAAACCCAATATAGGGAGAATTATTACTAACATAAAACCACTCACCCCCAGGGGTAAATAAATTATCTTTTATTTGTGATTTAGGTATATACATTATGCTTGTGAGGATGGTGGAGGTGCATCTAATTGAGCCACTTGATAATAAGCATATAATTGGTTTTCAACACTTCTATCAAGTTCATCTCTTAAATCAAAATTTAAATTTTCTTTTTTAGCAGCAGATACAATTTGATCTCTAAAACTATTTTTTGGTGTTAGTACAACAAAATAATTTTGGGGACTTTTCATCCTTCCTCTATTTCTTGTTCCTTTTCCTCCATAGATAGGTCTTGTTTTTGTTTTAACTGTATTACCAACATTTCCTCCTACCACTGTAATGTATCCCTTATCATAATTTACATCTATTACTATATCCCCATGGCTAGATCCTGTCCATGGATTAGTATTCCAAGTTTTATATGGACCTCCAGTTCTATTTTCTACAACAATATCTCCTGGACGTATTTTGGTTGTATTTGGGTTTTTAGCTATCCAAGGATAAGGATTACCCTTACCTCCTTCTCTAATTTTTTGTGAATAAATAGCATGATTTCCTCCATATGGGAAATTTACTCCTGCTTCTTTTATAACATAACTAATAAAAGCTGCACTCCATGGTGTTGCTGTTACATATTCTCTAAAAGCATTATTTATATCTTGATCTTTTGCTGCTTCTTCTAATTGTTTTTGCTTTTCTGTAGGTAATTTTTCAATTTCTTCTTCTCTAACTTCTTCTTTTGTTCTAAATCTTGGAACAGATAAAGTATCTAATGTTGTTGTCCATGTATTTACATTAATTTCATGATTAATACCTTTAATTATAATATCAACACTATTTTCTTCATAAGATGGAGGAAGGATATCATCTGTTATTCTAAACTTTTCAAATAACTTCATCCCTGAAAGTCCATCCATTGACAGGTTTAAATTAAAAGGGAGGAAAAAGGGTTGAGGCATTACTAATCTTTGTGCAGATATCCCATGTACTATTTTAATATAACTTGTATAATTTTCTGTAAGATTTCTTGTTGTATCAGGATGAAAATTAAACATATTTCCTCCACCCCCATCATTCCCAAATGTTGTATAAACCTCTTGATATGGGCCAAAACCTTCACTTCCCCCAACAGAGTTAGAATAGGATATTTTTTCTTCCCATATTTTTTTAGCCCTTTGAATGGGTGTTGGTTTTTCGTTATTTTCTGAGGATTCAACAGAATCTATTTTTTCAGGTATAATTCTATCTATTAAACCTTTATTATAATTAGAAAAAGATGATCCATTTCCTTGAAGATTAGTTCCAGAAGCTTGAGATCCAATAGAAATTAATGTTGCAAAGTTTGAAGGTATTTCAGCATCTAACCCAATATTAGTAATAAATGATCCAGTAGTATTTTGTTGTTGAAATCGAGTTACACCATTTTCTGATGGGGTTTCATCTCCTCGTTTTACACCAAAAACATTAAACGTAGTAAATAACTTATCATCAACCTGTACAAGCCCAGGCATTGGGGATTCATCATATATTTTTATAATACCTGTGTCTTCATCATGAATAACTCTAAAATTATTAATACTACCCATAGATTCATTTATTCCTTGTAGTATAGTATTTAAATAAGATATAACCGATATTGCTCCTTCTTCATCTTTAGGAGTTGAAGCTAATGCTCCAGCTGCAAATCTTAAATTTATCATTACATTAGCTAATCTTCCTACATAAGGATTATTTTCAAGGAAAAAATCTGATGAATCTGTTAACATTTTATTAATAGCATTACCTTGAATACCCAAACTTACATATCCTTTAAAATTAATAACTCCTTTTATATTTGGAGATGTCCAAGGTACTATACACATTTGAGGGTTTGTTGAGAAACCAGGTGGTACAATTAACATATAATTAGTATCAGACGTTACACCATCACCATATTTAAAATCAAATTTAATCATTTTAGTTCTAGCATTACTTCCTTTTCCTTTTTTTGAGAATAAATTACAATTATCTTCAATTATTTTTAATAAAACTGCAAATTTAATATAACCACTTTTTAAGGCTAAACCTCCCCCTTCTACATCTCTTTCACCATTATATGTTTTATTTATATAACACCCTCCATTTTTTATTCCTCTTACTCTTGGGACAATTTTTGAATCTTCAACAGAAGCATTTACATTTAAAGCTACAAATTGTTGATATATTTCATAAAATATTTTATTTATTCTAGTATCATTTTTATTAGCTAATAAAGGATTCATATCAGCATTTTCTTGTGAAGTATTACTAGCTTTTTTTTCTTCTTCTAATCTTAAATTGTATTTTTCTTGGCAGTGTGCTTTTAATTTTGAAGGTGTTGTAGTTTTTGTATCATAGGGATCAAATATTTGTTTTCCCCCTACTCTATAGGCTTTTATTTCTTGTTTTGCTTTTTCAGGATAATGATATGCATTTTGATATTGAGAATATATTGCTACTCCTGCTGCTATACCAAATAATTCCTTAGCAAATTCTTCTATAGTTATAGGAGGATCTGCTTCTGGTTTGTTACTTTTACCATTACCATTACCTTTATCAGGATCTGTTACATTTAACTTTAAGGAATCCATAATATTACCCATCCCTATTAGGTCTACTGAAATATTATATGTACCATCTGAATTGAAAGACCATTTAAAATTAGATACTTTTCCATAAACTGCTTCATAATTACCATGATATGATTCTCTTTCATTACTAATTTTTCTATACATCTCATATTGATTTGATTCTCCACCAAAACTATCAGGATTTAATAAAAAATCTAAAGGTGTTGTAGTAAAATTTGGCCAATTTTGAATTTCACCTAATTCGTCTAAGTAAGCAGTCCAACCAAATTCTAATAAAAGAGTATATCCAGGTCTTAGATACAAAACATCTAATAATGAAAATTGAGCTTTACTAAAACATTTTATGTTTATTGTTGCTTTACTTAAAGCTCCATTATTATAATATGTAGTTGTAGCAGATTCAATTCCAGGCATAGGAACATAACCCCTTTCATCAATACCTCCCCAACCATAAGCGCCTTCAAACAATTGTTTTCCATTATTATGAAAAGAACGATTTACTCCTGACGAATAATTTAATCCTGATTTTGCACCATCATATACTGCTGTAGTGTATTTTTCTTTATCTATTGTAAAGGAATCATCAGAAACTGATGCTGCTCCTCCAAAAAGTATAAAATTTTTAGCTAAATTATCACCTAATATTTGTTCTTTTATAAAACCAGCTTGTATTAATTTCCAATAAACACTACCATCAGGTACCCCATTAACAGTTTGACCTGTAATGTTAACTGAACTTGCTAATCTTAACCAAGGGGTTTTAGAAGAATAGTATTGTAATGTACTAGTATTAATGTTTGAATATTGACCTAAAGCTGTTTGTCTAATATCTACTTGACTTTTTACCCAACTTTCAAATGGATTACCTATGATATTACTCATAATCTGTTTAATTCTTTATAACTATTAATTATAGCCCCTATGTTTTGGGGAATTCTAATTTGTGAACCTACAGGAATAAACATAGATGAAAAAGATACTATATTAGGATTAGAAGTAGAAATTATCCACCATAAAGTTACATCCCCATAAAATTGAAAAGCTAAATTATCATATCTATCCCCAAATTCTGTTATAGCATATATATCATTATTACTTTGAGGAATTAAAGGATATTTAACTACATTTTTATATTGAATCCCCCTACCTTCAGTAGTATTATTGCTGTAAGATTGTAAAAATTGTGCTGTAGCGTATCTATTCATCTCTAACTTTATTTACGTAATTTCCTATATCTTCATATAAATTTCCATCACCATTTTTTAAACTAATAAATCTTTGATCTCCCATAGCTACTAATTCTCCATCTTCATAACTTAAAGTTTGTCGTGAAGGTAAGAAATCTTCTATTGGAGTAAAAGCTAAACTAACCTCTATTCTATGAGGTAATTCTTTTACTGAAGGATCTGGATTTCCTTCTGTATCTATTCCTATTTCCCATGTAGTATCATCTGGTATAGTATAAGTTAAAGATGTTAGTACTCCGGGTACTTCATGTAAATAACCACCTACAGTCATTCTTACTATATTTCCTCTCATAAACCCAGCTGATGTATAATCTGGGGCTAAAGTAGATGCTAAGAAATTTAATTTAGTAAACATAGGTGTTAATTCTGCTTTTGAAGTAGCTATTATAGTAAAACCCATTGATATATCTCTATTAAAACCTCCATAACTTTTAAATTTATTACCTCTACCTACATATTGAACATCATTCCAAGTTGCACCATAATTATCTGTGAAACCATTTATATATGCTCTAAAATGAAGATAATCAGCATTTCTACCCTCATTAGCACCATTTTTAATAACTGCAATATTAAAAGTACATAAATCATCAACTGGTAAATTAGCATTAACTATTTCACCTTCATAAGGTTTTAAAGCTGTTATTTTATCTAAAGCTGTCATTTGAGAGGCATCAATACCATAATTAAATATAGTTCTTATTGGGGTAACAGATCCAGAAACTGCATAAGTAGCATGTCTACCAGGATCTCCTAAACCAACTCTTAAAGCTTTATTTTGCCTCGTATAATTTGGAGCTTTATGGATTATTTTTGAAGAAGCAAAAGGATTTGTACCTTCTAATTCTGTTGTACGCCCTTCAATTACAAAATTACTAAAACTTCTAAGATCTCCTCCTCCTTGTTTAAAAGTTTTATTTGTAGATATATAACCTCTTAATATATTACCAACTAATAGAGGAGATATTTTTTTATCATTACTACCAATTCCACTATAAAAAGGACTATCAGTTGATAAACCTTCATAATTCCTTATTGCATTATATGTAGGTAAATTTTTAAAAATTCTTGTTCTACCAACCCCTAATATAGAACCTGGTCCTCCCCCATATGAATATAATACTGGGGTAAATGGATTTTCTTCATCTGCTTTAGGATTATATTTATAACTTGGTAAACCTCTTAATTCTCTAATATTATCTTCTTTTCCTATAGTAAGAGCATTAGAAAGATCAACCAATCTATTATCTCCTGTATTTTGAGAATTTGGTACTACTACACTGTAGGGATTCAAAGCAAGATTACCTCCTCTAGCATTCTTGTTAGCACCATGAGGGCCACCTAATGAACCTATAGGATTTATACCAAATTTATTTAAGTGAATACCTGCCCATCCTAAACCAGCATCAAGTATAGTACCTATAGGTAAATAAGCTCCTTGGTTCATTACACCTCCTAAATAACCGGCTCCAAAAGAAGCTTGAGTTTTAACACTTGTTCTTGATAATAAATTTTCTTTTAAAGTAAAAAATATACCCCTTGGAGATTTAGTATCAGTAAACATTTTAACTAATCTACTTACATCTTTAAGAGCTGCAAAAGGAGCTGTTAAACCACCTCTTAATATAAAATCTGGTCCTGAAAGAAGGGGCATCCCATCTCTTAAATATTCTGTTCCACTAGGTATTGCAATTGTTTCATATGGTTGATTACTTGTACCAGAAGCAGGACGATCTCCACCATAATTTAAACTTTTAAGATTAGTTTTTAAATTAATTAGACGACCCCTAGATTCAGGTGTAAGTGTATTCGACATATAAGTTTATTTTAACAAGATGCTCCGTCAGGTAAATTATTTTTATACCTGTTTGATTGTTCTTGTTGTGTAAAAGATTGCTCACCTAGTTGTGATGTTGATGGTGTTGAATAAGCTATTGCTGATGCTCCAAAATTAGTATAAGGTGCTGTGTTGCTTTCTGGTGTACCAATATTAGAGTATTCATTATGTAATGTTGAATTACCTACAACACCTATACTATCAGGTGTTGATGGGTTTGGATTTGGAGAAATAGGTACAGCTAAAGATGAACCATTTGTATCAAATTTATTTTTTATTGAATTTTCTGATGCCATTTTGTATTATTTTTATTAATTATTGTTTATTATAAATATTATCCCATATTAGAAGTTGCAAGTACTAACGATCTTCCTACTTTATTCCCATCCATATAAACATCACCTCCATCTTTTACTGCTACTATTAATTCTTTTAATAAAGTAACAACTTCATTTTCAGTTGGAGCAGTTGTAGTTGCTGCAATGTTAGAAGGTAAAGGAACATTACTACCATTAATAGCAGCATTCGATGAGATTGTATTTGCTGATTGTCCTAATAAACCAAATGATAAACCATTTAGAGCACTAGACCCTGCATTTTTAAATTTATCTCCTAATGATGCATCTTTATCTGCATTAAATCCTTTAAAACCATCAAATAAAGCCATTCCAATTGCTAAAGGTGCTGCTACTTTACCAAGTACTCCTTTTGCTAATTTACCTGCTCCTTTTAGCATACCTTTTCCTTTTGGAAATTTTATACCACCTAATCCACCACCATCTCCTTCTCCTGTAACTTTACTTAGTAAACTACTCATTATTCCACCCTCTGACATTGTTACATGCATTGGGTTACCATCTGATCCTAGCTTTCCACCTCCTACAACTTTTTTAAGTAATGATCCTCCAACAATAGCTCCAAGGCCTAGCCCAAGTGCTGATTTTGGAAAATCTGCTACAAATCCTACTATACTTTTTAATACACCTGCTATTGAAGATAACATACCTTTAAAACCTTCATTATTAACTAATGAACTAAATGCTGATGCTACTTTTTCGGCTAGAGGGGCTAGTGAATTTTGAAAAAGTTCTTTTGCATTTTCTAATTGTCTTTTAGTTGCTTCTGCCGATTTTCCTTCTGCTATTGTAGTTTCTAATCCTTCTTTTGCTATTTTAGCTAATGCTTCTTCTTCAGTGTAATTTAATGCCTTTAATCTAATTACTTCTTTTTCAGCATTTTTTCTATCTTCAGCACCAAAATGAGATAATTTATTTTGGAGTTGTTGGGTTTGGTTCATTTCGTGCATTTCATCTACACTTATACCCAAAGTTTTTGCTAAAGCTTGTTGTGCAATTTTGTTACCTTTAGTAGCTTCATAATTTTCAGAAAGAATTCTATTCATTTCTTTTGCTACTGTAGTTTCATCCCCAGTTAATGAAGCAGATCTTAATTTTTCTAAATTAAGATTTTTACCTAATAACAACTCAGCTTCCATTTCATTAGCAATAGAAGATTCAAAATCTAAAGTAGCTTCACCAGCAGCAGCTATTTGATCTATGGTCATTCCTAATCTTTTTGCTTCAAATGCTGCTTTTGCTAATGCTTGTGGATTACTACCTATATTAGCCATTGCAGTTGCTGATGCTCCTGCAACTTCATTTAATACATCATTTAAACTAACTGAGGAAGAATTTGATATATTTAATCCTTCTACTATTCCTCCGATGCTATCTCCTACTGTATCAAAACTTTGTCCTGATAATGTTGAAATTTTAAATAATCCCTGAGTAGCTTCTTCACTTAAACCTAAAAAATGTGAATATTCTTGATATGATTTAACTTGTTTTTCTGATAGCATTACTTGTGTTCCAGCAACTGCATTCATTCCTTCTAATGCTTTTTTAGCTTCTTCAAAATTTAAAAATAAACCATCAGTACCAGTCGTCATACTTTTTAAATTTTCAACTACAGCCCCACTAGATCTACCCATTCCTAAAAAGGATTTTCCTATATCTGCTGTTTTTTGATTAAATTTCTGACCTAAGGATAATAATGATTGAAAGCCTTTTACTAAAAGACCTATCATTGCTACAGGTGATGTTAAAAAATTTAAAAAACTTTTACCTAATGATGCTAAACCAGCACCTAATACTTTAAATTGATTAGATAATCCTCCAGTTACATCTACTACCTCTTTAGCTGCTGTCTCAGCATTATCAAAAGTATCCGTTAAAGCTCCTAATCCTAAGTTACCTGCTAGTGATTTAAGACCACCTAAAATAGCTCCAGTAGCACCCATTTGTTTGTTAAACTTTTGGGATAAATTTACCTGTTCTTGTAAACCCTTTTCAAATTCAGTATTATAACTTTCTAACTGAGTTAATTGTGTTTTTAATGCTTTTTCTTTTGTTGCTGAAAGTTTAACATCAGATCGATTAAGCATTTCAATCTGAGTTTTAATTAGTGCTATTTTAGCTTGTCTTTGTTGAATAAGTTTAGCAGCATCAGCTTGTCTAAATGCTCCTTCAGCTGCTTTACTATTAGCATTTGCTAAATCTTTTGATACTTTAGCTAGTGAATTTAGGGATGATGTAAGATCTTTAGCTACTGCTTTAGCTACATTATCAGTTGAAGAAAGAGCTTCTTTAAATATATCACCTACTTTATCAGCAATATTTCTTAAAGCATCCTCAACAACTACAGCTGTTTCTTTTGCACTCTTTTCTGCATCTATTTGAGCTTTGCTCTTTTTAACCATGGAGATATTTTATTATAAATATTAAAAAATACTATTTTCTCGATGCTTTAGTAACATAAGTTGGAGGTGAAACTGTTCTTTTAGGAGGTAGTTTTGATTTATTAGGATTAGATAAATCTATATCATTTTTATTTTTAGGTTTACGAGCTTCTGCTTGTTGTTTATAAAATTCATCTAATTTTTTAAATGTAAAATTACGTAACCATATAGGCATGTTATATATGGTGTCCCAATCATAGCCTCCCTTACCATTAAAAACTATTTCATGAATTTGAGAAAAAATATTACTTCTATATTGAGCTGCTTCAGTTGGCGTCAGGGAAAAAAAAATTTAAAGAAATTGGTACATCTATTTCTTCAAGCTCATCAAACTCATTAGTAATCGTGGCTTTTAATTCTATATCAGGTTGTATTTTTATTATATAATCCCTTAATGCTTTTGCATCTCGAGCTAAAAGATAAGTATCAACAAAATCTCTAACAGTTTTACCAGATGAATCACCTTCTACTGAAGTAATTAAATATTTCATTCTTGTTGAAATTTCAGGAGATGCTCCTTTATTGATTTTTTGAATACCTTTAATTTCTGCTTCAATTTCTTTATCTAAACCATCAGTTAATAATCTAAATGTTAATTTTGTTCCTGAATGTGGTAATTCCCAATCAAATTCATTTTTTCCACCTTTAAATAAATCTTTATCAATAGTTTTGTTTTCTAATAAACTTAAATCTACAGTATGTTCTTGACCATTATATCTAATCTTATAATCTTTACCATACCCTAATATACGTGAAGCAATTAAGATAGCATTTTTATCACCAATTAATAAATCTTTAAGTTTAACATCAGTAATAATTAAAGATTGTAATAGTTTATCTAATACAATTCCTTTAGCTATATAGTTTTGGTTAGTTAGAATATCTTCTTCTTTGGCTGTCATATATTTCATTTCAATCTTACCAGATTTTAATGGGTGATCTTTAGGATATAATAAACCTCTTGATGGTAATTCTACTTCTTCAGTAGGGAATTTAAATTTATTTTCAGACATAATTTTTATTTATTAATAACTTAATTTTGTTATACATATATAATATACAAAAAAGCTTGACAAACGCCAAGCTTAAATGTAAAATATATAATTTTTCTTTTAGAAATTTAACACACAATAATCCATTCCTAATGTTAAAGAAATATTCATTACTGTAGTATCATCATCCCAATTCATATCTCCAAATGATGCGTCTTTAATAAAAGCACCTTTAATAATCCACTCAGAAACTACATCTCCTACAGGACCTAATACATCAATTGTTAAATCTTTTTTATAAAAATCAGAATAACCATCTCTA
>Ga0206125_10004676_pt1 | contig 11971 bp, 9 predicted proteins | sample Helgoland_Spring_4_FD_148598 | JGI IMG/M metagenome (GOLD analysis project Ga0206125, IMG submission 148598) | Pelagic subsurface seawater microbial communities from Kabeltonne, Helgoland, North Sea - Helgoland_Spring_Bloom_20160331_1 | ecosystem: Environmental > Aquatic > Marine > Epipelagic ...
GTCCAATTGAGTTTTTTGAGCTCATGAAGAAATGGCGTTCCAAAGGTGATCTGCAGGGGTTGGAGTTAAGCTAGTGGGGTGACGCGGTTTGGCAAACTGGGTCCGGCGCCAGCGGGTTGAGCGAACCCTAACCGTGAACGCATTACCAAGAAAGGGTTTTGGGCAATGCAGCGGGTGCACTGTTATCAAGATCTCAATCGTTGAGGTTACCAAGGAAGCAAGTGCTGGGTGCTGCTGGAAGCGTTAGCTGCTTGCCGAAAGCGATAGGTGTTTGGGGAATGCGATGGCTGAACGCGTTGCTTTGCCAATCTCGGGCTGACGGTCGCCAAGCTTTTTGGGCCTTTGAAAGACCTGCCAAGCCGTTACTTTTCAGTGGCGGCGCGGGTTTCTGCCGACACGGGCGCCTTTAAAAGCCCTTCCAAGGCATCAATCAAATTTTGAACAAAGATATCGGCAGACTTGCCTTTGAAAGCACGAGGCTGCTGGGCATGTTGATTCATTGCAGCGGAGACAAAGCGAACGGCATGTTCCACCCGCGTGTGGTAGGTGGCGCGGTCCAAGTGGGGCAAGGCTTTTTGCAACAAAACCCCCGTTTCGAATGCACTGTCGCCAAGCGCCCGGGTATGGGCTTCAACGAGCTCGCGATCGGCAGTCATTAACTCGTGTCCAAAAGCTTGTATATAGGTCTTGAACCCAGGTGTTGTTTTAGCAAGATCAAATGCGGGCATGACCATCACACTGCAAATTTGTCGAAGATTTAGCTCGGGTGATTGGGCTAACAAGACTTCAAGATACTGCTGACGGCGCGCCGCGACCTCTTGCGCGCGGGCGCGTCTGATAGCAGCAAGCAGACCCGACAAATTCTTAAAATGGTATTGCAGTGCCGATTCGTTTTTCTGTCCGGCGCGCGCCAGGATGTCCCGAATTGAAATGTTTTCGAGTCCGTTCTCGGCGGCGAGGCATTCAACACTGCGCATGATCGCAGTTTGGGTTGCCTCTCGGCGACTTATTTTTGGCGGGTCTTTGATTTTCGAGCGGGTCATCGTAAAAGTTTAGCGCAACTCATTGACGCTGGCATTAATTGATTCGATCTCAAGACCTTTGTCCGACCGGCGATATTGATTAAACTTCAGCGATGGAATTCTTCATTAGCTTTCTCAACACAGTCACCAGTGCAGATCGGATCGGCTTTGTATGCCTGTGTTTGGCGTTCGCAATTGTGCTCGAATCCTTCATACCGTTGTTTGAGTTTAAGGGTCAAAAATATAAGCATGTGACCCGAAACCTGGTTTTTGTCCTGACCACTGGCGTCGTGACAATCGCTTTGGCTTACCTCGCTTTCGAAGTCATTCGGATAGAGGACTACGGGTATGGCCTGCTGAACCTGGTCACCTTACCCGTGTGGGTTGAGATGCTGCTGTCGCTGATTGTGTTGGATTTTTTTGGTCAATATTTTATTCACGTTTGCTTGCACCATAACAAGTGGCTTTGGAAGCTGCATTTGGTACACCATAGTGATACCCAGGTCGATGCGAGTACGGGCACCCGGCATCACCCGGGTGATATGTTGGTCCGAGAAAGTTTGATTTTTTGCGTGATCATGGTGTTTGGTATAGCGCCGCATTGGTATGTGCTGTATCGAATCATCACGCCGTTCTTCGCTTACTTTACCCATGCCAACATTGCCTTGCCGCCTAGGCTTGATCGAATGCTCGGTTTGCTCTTCGTGACGCCCAACATGCATAAATTCCATCATCATGACGCGCGCCCGTGGACAAACACCAATTACGGTAATATTTTATCGTGCTGGGACCGTTTGTTTGGGACCTACACGGTTCAGGATCCGAGGTTTGTGCGCTATGGTCTCGATACCGTTGATGCCTCGCTTGCTGACAATTTGGCCTACCAGTTTTCACTGCCGTTTAATTCAAAGATCAAGACCGACTACTAGCCAGGTTAAGCTGGATTTTGCGCAAATGTAGGCCGCCTTGAAATGGACGCCTTGCGGCATGACGCGGTTTAAAAAAATGGGGCGGCCCGGGCGCGGCTTGAGACAAAGCCTTGTCGGTCGGATAGTCGAAACCAAAGGGCGGCCTTGGTGGCCTGCTTGCTTTTGGCCCATTTTTGGGTGACCTTTAAAAAAATCAACGAAGGGTTTGTCATGATCATTACGCCGCAATCACCCTCCGGCTGTGGGGCCCTAGTCACCGATATTGACTTGAAGCAATCGCTGGGCGATGACTTGATCAGTGAGTTGCGGGCGGTTTGGGTGCAACATCAGGTGCTCGGATTTCCGGATCAGTTCCTGGCATTGGAGGACTTAGAACGATTTGCCGAGGCCTTCGGTGAGTTTGGCGATGACCCCTTTTTTGACAGTATTGCGGGTCATCCTCACATTGCTGAAGTTCGCCGAGACGCGCTTGAAACAACGCCCTTGTTCGCGGAGAGCTGGCATTCAGACTGGAGCTTTTTAGCCAAACCGCCGACCGCGACGTTGCTCCATGGCCAAGTGATTCCGCCCCAGGGCGGGGACACCCTCTTTGCGGATCAATACGCAGCGTGGGATGCCCTGCCTGAGGATCTAAAGGCCTTGATCTCTGGTCGCAATGGCATTCATTCTGCTCGCAACGGCTACGCACGAGATGGGCTTTACGGGGAGCAGGATGTTGGTCGCTCAATGGCGATTCGGTACTCTGATGAGGCCCTGAAGACCCAAGTTCATCCGATGGTCAAGGCGCATCCCGAAAGTGGCCGGATGGCGCTGTTTGTGAATCCAGGTTACACCATCGGGATTGAGGGTCTTGCAGAGGCCGAGGCCCGCGCGCTGCTCATGCAGCTCTTTGCGCACCAGACCCAAGACGCGTTTATTTATCGGCATCAATGGTCTGCCGGTATGCTGACCCTTTGGGACAATCGCTGCGTGTTACACGCGGCAACTGGGGGCTACGAGGGCTTTGACCGTCTGCTGCATCGAATTACGATCGCGGGTTAAGCCGGCTGAAGGCCCAAGCCTGGTGCACGATTAATAAGGTTTACAGCCGCTAACCGTCACCCGACGAAGTCGTCGTTCGTGGGGATAATAATCGCTCGTGGCATAGTGCTGCACCGCGCGGTTGTCCCAGAAGGCAATTGCGCCCTGGGTCCATTGAAACCGGCATTGATATTCAGGGCGGCTGTGCTGTTTAAGAAGCTCAGCAACCAGCGCTAGGCTGTCTGCGGCGGCCAACGGGGTGCCGGTTTTGTGGTTAAAGAGTGCGTCCTGACGAAGGAATCCGCCATGCAGGTACAGGCTGGGTTTCTGGGTTTCTGGATGGGTTCGAACTAAGGGGTGCGCAACTCCAAAAGGAATCCTTGTTTTAACTTCTTTGATCAAATCTTCTGGCATGGCAACACCGCCACGATTTAAAAAGACTCGATAGTCATTTATGCCGGATAGGTCTTGGATTTGTTCTTGAAGATGGGTCGGCAACCCCAGATAGGCGGCGTGACTGTCCGCAAACAGGGTATCGCCGCCATAGGGTGGAGCCTGGGTGCATTGGGCAATTGAGCCGAGGGATGGGCACTCCATCCAGGTGACATCGGTGTGCCAGCTGTTCTCCGTGCCGGGGCTGTAAGCGTTGTGTAAAATTTCAAGGATGTAGGGGTTCTTGCCGGGTTTTCCGAAGGGGAACGCATCGAGCTCGCCGAAACACCGACCAAAGGCTACCTGCTGGTCTTCGGACAGATCCTGGCCTCGAAAGAAAATCACTTTCCTTTCTAGCAGCGTTTGCCGGATCAGGGCAATGATTTCTGGGCTGAGTGACTGCTTTAAGTCAATCCCATGGATCACTGTGCCGAGGGTTGTAGCGAGGTGCTCAAACTGCACGGCGTGGTGTTCCGCAAGCGCCTCCAATGCCGCAGAAACCGCTCGATGCCCCATGGCTTCGTATTCTCGCGCCACCCCAACCGGAACCCGATTAAAGGCTGGAAAGAGCGCGTCCATCAAGGGCGGGCGGGTTTTTTGTTCGCCGTGAACGGCTTTGCGAACGGCGTTGAGCTTGTCTGCGATGTCGATCGCCGTCGTATTGTAAAGTGCTCTGGTTTCCGCCGGGTCTTTCATTGGTTCGGGCTCCTAAGAAGGCGTTTTACCTTTCGCGGCTAACGTTGTCATGATGGTAAAGCCGCTCGACTGGGTCAAAGGTTATCGCAGCGAAACGGCCTAGGTAAGATGCGGCTCAGGCTCATGACGCTAAATGAATTTCGTTTCAAAATTGATATGGTCAAGCGTAAAGACTCGTCTTTTAGACCGCAATTCTAAATCGATCGATCTGGATGTCATCCACGCCTAGATCGGTAAAGTTATCATCGACACGGCCCTTAATGTATTCGCGCCAAGTAAAGGGCCGAAAATGGGGCGGGTCTTGGGTTAAGTGGGTAATGGGTGCCAGGACAGCATCTGATTTCGGGTTGTAAAAATAGGGGGTGCTATACCGGGCAGAACGATCGCGCGGCGTCACGCGATGAATCGCCGCACGGTAGGCATCGTTACTCCAAACCTGCATGGCATCCCCAAGGTTTACAACAATAGTGCCGGCTTGAGGTGGTACATCGATCCAGTGCTGATCCTGAGTCAGGGTTTGTAACCCGCCTGTTAAGTCTTGCAGCAGCAAGGTCAGAATGCCCGGATCGGTATGATGATGCAGCGCCATATTGCCCAGGACGCCGGCTTGCGCGCGTTCGTTGGCGGGTAAGGGGTCCTCGGTGGGATAAAAATTAAGTCGGACCGTGCTGGTTGCGGGGTCGCCCATGGGCAATGCGTCGCTTGGGGCGGCCGCCAGCGCTTGGTAAACCAGCGTCAAGGTTCGATGAGCAACACTTGAGGCGGCCTCGAAAAAATCAGACAGCGTTTGTTTGAACGCCTCGTCATCTGGCCACTGATTCAAATTTCTGCCTGTGGCGGTTGGCCGCATAAAATCAAAGACTTCTTTGAGGTCGCGTTGACGTTTGGTCATTTCTTGGTCGAAGTATCCCAAAGGACTGGATTCGGTCCGCTTAATGGCCCGCTTGCTCGCTTGGGGTTGTTTAAAAAAATCTTCCGAAGCCTGCCACATGGCCTCGATCTCGCGGTCCAAGCCATGATTTTGAAGTAAGAAAAAGCCGTGATTTCGGCACGCTTCATCTAAGGCCGCCAGGCCCTCGCCAGTCGCCTCGGCATTCGCTAAGTCAAGGGTAGGCACTAAGGTGTTGGTCGCAGTTTTAAGCATGTTGATCGTCGTCATCGATAAGGGTTGAGCGGGTTTTAGGTTTAAAGCTGTTTCTCAGCATACCAGAGCCTGCGCGTGAGTTCAGTGCAGTTGTTAGGGGTAGGGCGACGCGCTCGGCGTCGATATTCGCCGGGTTTAGGATCTTTGCGAATGGTTTGACCGCAATGGTTTGTAAGGCTTGTTTCAGCTGGGCGCCTGCGCTTATTCTGTACTGAGATCCCAATGGACATTGACATGACACTCACGATTATCGAGACCGACGGCATAAGAAGCCACCAATCTTTCAACAAGGCGCGTTATCTCAGTGCAGATACGATGGCGGCTGAATCCCGAGCCATTTGGTCCAACAGTTGGCTGATGGCCGGTCTCATTTGTGACGTTCAAAAGCCAGGGGATTTCTTCGTATTCGAAATTGGCTCCGAACAAATCTTAATCAGTCGAGATCAGCAAGGTCAGCTTCACGGCTTTTATAATGTCTGCCAACATCGAGGCAATTTGTTGGTCGGCGACGAACACGGGAATGCCGCACACTTTCGATGCCCCTATCATGCTTGGACCTATGATTTAGATGGCACGCTCAAGGGGGTCCCTTTGGTTGATAAGTTTGCCGAAGACCCGCGCTGCGCGGATCGAAACTTAAAGCCTGTGGCGCTCGACGTCTGGAACGGCTTTGTCTTCGTGCATCTGGGCGAGCAGCCTGAGCCGTTGTTGACCTTTCTGGGCCCGGTTGCGTCGATTCTTGCGCCTTACGATTTTGGGGGCATGACGCTGGTCGAAGATCAGACCGTTCATCTCGACTGTAACTGGAAAGCGGTGGTTGATAATTTTTCGGAGTTGTATCACGTTGATTACCTGCATCCGCAGCACAAACGGATGGTGGATTGCCATAATGATCTCGTGCGTTTGTTTGAAGGCGGACATACTGGGGTTGAGGTGCCGGGTGGCACGGTGAATCAGAAATTTGGTGTGCCAGAGGTGCCAACGGATATCCAATCGCAGCAGCTTACAAGCCTTGATTTGGATCCCAAAGATTTCAACGGTCGCGTGCTCGATGTGCGTGGTGCGATTCAAGCCCAAAAACGCTTGATCGGCGCTGAGCGGGGAATGCCCTACGAGCGGTTTACGTCGGATCAGTTGTCGGATGTCTGGCAGTACAATTTATTTCCCAATACGGTGTTGTCTTTTACACCGGAGCATTGCTGGATTTTAAGACCCAGGCCCCACGCGACCGATCCCAATCAGTGCGAGTTTGATAAAATAAGTTTGGTTCGGTTTCCACAGGCGTCTGCCAGCGCTGGCCATAAAGCCGTGCTCGGTCCGGCAAGCCGAGAGGGCGCCTTTGATCAGCCTAGCGACCGACCGGTGCGGGATGTTTTTGGATACCTTGCCGTAATCCGGGGTGAAAAAACCATGACCGATACCATTGACCAAGATGTCGAGTTGTTGGGGCAGGTTCAGCAAGGCATGCAGTCTAAGGGGTTTAATACCGTTTTTTTAAATGAGGACGAGGTGCGCATTCAGCATTTCCATGCTGAACTGGATCGTAAGCTCATGGCATCGTCTTGATGTTTTAAATCGATCTTGAACTGGGTCTGTTGTTTTAGGCTCTATGACCACAAGGACGAGGCTTAGCAAAGATGACTGATTTTATTAGAACGCCAGAATCTAACTTTGAAGACTTGGCGGATTTTCAATATCTGCCCAACTATCATCAATGGCAAGATTTAAGGCTGCACTACTTGGATGAAGGGCCACGGGACGGGCCCGTTATGTTGCTCATGCATGGCATGCCGACCTGGAGTTACCTCTACCGAGACATGATTCCGCCGCTGGTCGCCGCGGGTTATCGCTGCATTGCGCCGGATCATCTCGGCTTTGGAAAGTCCGATAAACCGACGGATATCCATTGGTACACGATTGCTCGGCATACCGAAGTTTTGAGCAGCCTCATTCGGGCGCTGGATTTGCAGCACGTTACCTTGGTTTGCCAGGATTGGGGTGGGCCGATTGGCCTTGCACAGGCGGCCATGATGCCAGCGCGGTTCGAACGACTTTGTATCATGAATACTTGGTTGCATCATGAAGGGTATGCGTATTCGGATGGCATTCGTAATTGGAACAAGGCTTGGCATCCCGGCGGGCGGTTTGATTTGCAGTGCCCGGATGTGGGTTTGCTCTTGGTACTGAGCGCGGGACTTGCGGGCCCTAATGTGATTTTCCCAGCGCTCTCGAGTGGTGAACCACCCGCTTTGTCAGGAGCAGCCGAGCGGCTCTATCAAGGTTTCTCCGCGCCTTACCGGGGTCTGCCAGATGAGGCTTTTAATGGCTATCGTCGTTTCCCGAGATCGATCCCGCTCGACAGTTTTGACAATGGTAATGCTGCCGCGCAAGCCCTTCATTATCGCACCTTGCTCGATGGGCCCTTGCCCGCGCATTTTATTTGGGGCTGTCAGGACGACGTATTTACGGAAAGCTGGGGTCGAACGTGGGCCACCCGGATGAAAGCATCTTTTGACCCGATTCAGGATGCGGGGCATTTTCTGCAAAATACCCATGGTGAAATGATCGTTGCGCGTTTGTTGGCGCGGATTCAAGGCGCTTAATCCTCGTTCTTATCGGCGGGGTCTTGGCCCTCAAGCCGCGCAGAATAGGGTTAACGCCGCGCACAGGCACCGAGGCCGATGACTGGGTAGATCTAATGAGCTTAGATTCCGTGCTGCACGGCCCAGGATGCTCAGGGGGTCACGTTAAGTTGGGTGCTGGCACCCGAACCCAACCTTCCATCAGCGTGCGCGCACTTCGGCTCATACCGGCCTTCCGGATGGTCCATTCGCCACTTTCGGCGATCGCTTCCGCGCCCACGCGTAATGTCCCTGAGGGGTGTCCAAAGCGGACCGATGCGCGCTCGCCGCCACCGGCTGCGAGGTTGACTAAGGTGCCCGGTATTGCGGCAGCCGAGCCGATCGCGACCGCCGCAGTACCCATCATGGCGTGGTGCAGTTTTCCCATGGAGAGTGCGCGGACGACCAAATCGATTTCGGTGGCGTCAATGACTTTGCCACTGGAGGCGGTATAAGCGGTGGCGGGTCCCACGATTGCGATTTTAGGCGTGTGCTGTCGCGCCGCGGCTTCTGACGGCGCGCTAATCAGCCCCATTTTAATGGCGCCATAAGCTCGAATCGTTTCAAATTTCGTGAGTAGCGCCTCGTCGTTATTAATGTCGTCTTGTAACTCGCAGCCGGTAAACCCCAGGTCACTTGCGTTCAAGAAGATGGTCGGGATCCCTGCATTGATCATTGTTGCTTGAAACGTACCAATGCCCGGCACGTCTAACGCGTCTACCAAGGCCCCGGTTGGAAACATGGCGCCTTCGCCATCATCAGCCGGATCCATAAAATCGAGTTGAACCTCTGCTGCGGCGAAGGTGACCCCGTCGAGCTCGAAGTCTCCCAACTCAACCACTTGGCCATTGACGATGGGCACGTGGGCGATGATGGTTTTGCCAATATTGGCTTGAAAAATCCTAATCATCGCAATGCCATTTTCGGGCACTTTTTCGGAATCGACTAGGCCTTGGGTAATGGCGAAGCCGCCAACGGCGGCCGACAGATTGCCGCAGTTGCCGCTCCAATCGACAAAAGCCTGATCGATCGATACTTGGCCGAAAAGGTAGTCGACATCGTGGTCCGGTTCAGCGCTTTTTGAGACGATCACCGTTTTGCTGGTGCTTGAGGTTGCGCCCCCCATGCCGTCGGTCTGCTTACCATAGGGATCCGGACTACCAATCACGCGCAGCAGCAAGGCATCTCGGTAGGGGCCAGGCGCCCTCGCCGCATCGGGCAAATCCGTGAGACTAAAGAAAACCCCTTTGCTGGTGCCGCCGCGGATGTAGCTGGCCGGGATCTTAAGTTGTTGGGTTGGGCTCATCAGCAGGTCTCTCTTAAATTGAAGCCAATTAAACGGCAGTACTGGCTCGAGTGGCTTGCAGAAAATCTTCTGCAAAGCGTTGGAGCACACCACCAGCCTCGTAAATCGAAAGCTCTTCCGCGGTATCCAATCGGCAGGTGACGGGCATGCTCAGTGTCTCGCCATTCTTTCGGGTCATGACCACGGTCAATGGTGCACCCGGGTCTGGCGTGCCCTCAACCGTAAAGGTTTCGGAGCCGTCGATGGCGTAGGTTTCTCGATGGGTGCCAGCTTTGAATTCGAGTGGCAACACACCCATGCCAATGAGATTGGTGCGATGAATACGTTCAAAGCCCTCGGCGACAATGACTTCAACGCCCGCGAGGCGAACGCCCTTAGCCGCCCAGTCTCGCGAGGAACCCTGTCCATAGTCTGCGCCGGCGATGATGATCAATGGTTGCGCGCGGGCCATGTAGGTTTCAATGGCTTCCCACATGCGCGTCACGGTGCCTTCAGGCTCAATGCGCGTGAGCGAGCCTTGTTGAACAGCGCCATCAACGGTTGCCATTTCATTGACGAGTTTAGGATTGGCAAAGGTTGCGCGCTGGGCTGTTAAGTGATCGCCGCGATGGGTCGCATAGGAATTAAAGTCTTCCTCTGGCAAACCCATTTTATCAAGGTATTCACCGGCCGCGCTGTCCAACATGATCGCGTTGGAGGGCGACAGGTGATCGGTTGTGATGTTGTCCCCCAGCACGGCAAGTGGGCGAAGGTCTGTCAGCGTCCGGGGTCGGGCGAGCGCGCCCTCCCAATACGGCGGCCGTCTGATATAGGTGCTGTCGGGTCGCCAATCATAAAGTGGTGGCGTCACGTCGGTTACGTCTTTGACCTTGATAAACATTGGGTCATAGACCTGGGTGAAATGTTCGGGCTTGACGCTGGTTGCAACAATGGCATCAATTTCTTCATCGCTCGGCCAGATGTCTTTCAATGTGATTGGGTTGCCGGAGGGATCATGGCCGAGGACGTCTTGCTCGATATCAAAGCGAATCGTGCCCGCAATCGCGTAAGCCACAACCAAAGGCGGTGAGGCAAGAAAAGCTTGTTTTGCGTAAGGATGAATTCGGCCATCAAAGTTGCGGTTGCCCGACAAGACTGCCGTTGCGTACAGATCGCGATCGATCACTTCTTTTTGGATGACAGGATCCAGTGCGCCGCTCATGCCGTTACAGGTCGTGCAGGCAAAGCCAACAATACCAAAGCCCAGGCGCTCTAACTCGGTCAACAGGTTGGCATCTTCAAGATAAAGTTGGACGGCCTTAGAACCTGGGGCGAGGGACGTTTTCACCCAAGGCTTGCGCGTTAACCCCAAAGCGTTTGCTTTTTTAGCAAGCAGCGCGGCACTAATGACATTCCTTGGATTGGACGTATTGGTGCACGATGTAATGGCCGCGATGATGACCGCACCATCGGGCATCAGGCTTGGGTCATGCTCGGTTGGGCCGGTAATGCCGGCATTTGCAAGCTCGTTGGTTGCGACCCGACGATGCGGATTCGACGGACCCGCCATGTTACGGCCGACGGTTGACAGATCAAATGTTAAAACCCGCTCATAGTCGGCCTCAACCAGTTCGCTCGCCCACAAGCCGGTTTGGCGAGCATAGGTCTCAACCAACTGAACCTGCTCGGGTGCCCTTGCTGTGAGGGTTAGGTAATCAATGGTTTTTTCATCGATGTAAAACATAGCCGCGGTCGCCCCAAACTCTGGCGTCATATTCGAAATCGTTGCTCTGTCGCCCAAGGTTAGTGCGGCAGCGCCTGCCCCGAAAAACTCCAGGTAGGACGAAACGACGCGTTCTGCCCGCAGGAACTCGGTCAGGGCCAGGACAATGTCGGTGGCTGTAATGCCGGGTTGACGCGTTCCGGTGAGCTCAACGCCGATGATGTCGGGTAGGCGCATGTAGGACGCGCGGCCGAGCATGACGCTTTCTGCTTCTAGCCCGCCGACGCCAATGGCGATGACGCCGAGCGCATCAACATGAGGGGTATGGCTGTCGGTTCCAACGAGGGTATCGGGAAAAGCAATGCCGTCTTGGTTGTGGATGACCGGTGACATTCGCTCCAAATTAATTTGATGCATGATGCCGTTCCCCGGCGGGATGACATCAACATTCTCAAAAGCGGTTTTGGTCCAGTCAATAAAGTGAAAGCGATCATCGTTGCGTCGATCTTCGATGGCGCGGTTTTTTTCAAAGGCGTCGGGGTCAAAGCCAGCATGTTCAACGGCCAGGGAGTGATCAACGATTAACTGCGTTGGTACAACCGGGTTCACTTGCGCCGGATCCCCACCCCTTGCGGCGATGGCATCCCGCAGCCCAGCAAGGTCAACCAAGGCGGTTTGACCCAGGATGTCATGACAGACCACGCGCGCCGGATACCAGGGGAAATCAAGATCGCGCTTGCGCTCGATCAGCTGCATGAGCGCGGCGTCAAGCAGGCTTGGGTCACACCGTCTGACAAGGTTCTCAGCGAGTACTTTCGAGGTGTAGGGCAGCTTGCGATAGCTGCCCGGGGCTAAGGCCTCAATCGCTTCTTCTGTATCGAAGTAGTCTAAGGTGGTGCCGGGTAACGGCTTTCTATGTTGGCTATTGATCATCGTGCTTTATCCGTTGCGATTAGACCAGGTCACGGTTATTGAGCTGGCGGCTTGAGTTTAGAGATAGGGTGCGGGTTGTTATAGGCCTTGGCGGTTTGACCGCTTGCAAGCTCCCTGTTGCGCGCGCTCATGATACCTTAACTTCATTCGTTCGTCCTGTGCAGCG
>Ga0206125_10004679_pt1 | contig 11965 bp, 1 predicted proteins | sample Helgoland_Spring_4_FD_148598 | JGI IMG/M metagenome (GOLD analysis project Ga0206125, IMG submission 148598) | Pelagic subsurface seawater microbial communities from Kabeltonne, Helgoland, North Sea - Helgoland_Spring_Bloom_20160331_1 | ecosystem: Environmental > Aquatic > Marine > Epipelagic ...
GAGTCCCCATCCACTACCGCACCTCCGCTGCAGGTATCGCAACTGCCTGGAATGTCACAGGCTGCATTGGCATACGCAGAGCCATCATAGTTACAGGCACTCGTGTTCGAACAAAGGTCCGTGCCGTCACAAATGCCGTCGTCATCGGAATCACCATCGACCACCGCACCTCCACTGCAGGTATCGCACGACCCTGGGACATCGCAGGCTGCATTGGCATACAAAGAGCCATCGTAGTTACAAGCAGAAGTATTCGAGCACAGGTCGGAACCATCACAAACACCGTCATCGTCAGAGTCCCCATCCACTACCGCACCTCCGCTGCAGGTATCGCAACTGCCTGGAATGTCACAGGCTGCATTGGCATACGCAGAGCCATCATAGTTACAGGCACTCGTGTTCGAACAAAGGTCCGTGCCGTCACAAATGCCGTCGTCATCGGAATCACCATCGACCACCGCACCTCCACTGCAGGTATCGCACGACCCTGGGACATCGCAGGCTGCATTGGCATACAAAGAGCCATCGTAGTTACAAGCAGAAGTATTCGAGCACAGGTCGGAACCATCACAAACACCGTCATCGTCAGAGTCCCCATCGACCACTGTGCCCGTGCCATCGGTTTCACCGCTGCAGCTATCGCAGCCACTGGCTAAAACGCATGAACCGTCATCGGAGGTCGCGGCAGCATCATAGTTGCACGCTGACCCATTTGTACATCCAGGGAACGTGCATGTTCCATTGTCGACATCTGCAGTGCTGCTGTAGTTACTCGCTCCAGAGTCTGTACACCCGAATTCCACCGTTATCGTTTCCGAAGCCCCATAGTTGCCTCCCCCGGGGGACACAAAGGAGGAGTCACCCACCACCAAAGTATACGTACCCGATCCATAAGCGCAGCAAATACCATCATTCTGGGAGTCCGTAATGGTGAACGTGTAAGTACCTGTGGTCGTCTGGCAAGAAGACGAATAAGTGTTCGTAGAAGCATTGTCGGAGGTACCAAAGCTGGGAGAGGACCATGCGGTTGAAGCATCTGGTGCCGTCAGGGTCCACGCTGTCTCAGTGGCGTAATTGTCAAAAGTGATGTTTACAGTAAAAACCTCAGTGTTTGCTCCGGACGATGCTCCTCCACTACACGTTTGACATCCAGAAGGCACATCGCACGACTCGTTCGCGTAGAGCGAACCGTCATAGTTACAAGCACTTGTATTGGAGCAGTTATCCAGTGCATTGCAAATGCCATCATCGTCAGAGTCACCATCGATTACGGAACCTGTGCCATCAGTTTCACCTGAACAAGTGTCACAGCCCGAAGCCAAAGTGCAAGAACCATCATCACAACCAGAGGCTGAGTTATAGTTACAGGCAGCGCTGTTGGTGCAGCCGGGAAAGGTGCAACTCCCATTGGCCGAATCATCGTAGTTACACGCACTCAGATCATCACAGTTGTCAGAACTATTAGAAACATAACCCGCGGGTTGAGTGCAACTTGACTGGACCGTGCCTGAATCTCCCAGCCCATCACCATCAACATCAACATACCAATTGGTAGGTGTACAGGTCAATGTTCCAGATAGCACCACATTGTCTAAAGTCCGGTACTTGTTTTTCGCAACGCTAAAGCTGTAAGTAATAACAGTTGTCGTTGCACCTGAATTGGGGGTGAACGAACCATTGCTCAATGTCCCATTGGACATGCTTAGACTGGGTGCAGAAGTTCCACCACTACCTGCAGAGGAAGAGGTGATGGTAATGCCTGTGTAGCCGGCAATTGTGATGGGGTCACTTTGCCATGTGCAGGTGTATGTCGTGTTTGCTGACGATCCAGAAAACCGAAATGCACCGCTTACAATTGACATGGTGCCTGACGCTCCCGATGTGGTTTCAGTTGCCACCCATTGGTCTCCAGTTAACGTGGTAGTGCTATTTCCAGAGTCATCCGAGAAATTCTCGGAAAAAACGGTGGTTTGGGCTTGGGTGGTGGGGGCGATGCCGATCAACGCGACCAGGGCAATCAGGCCGAGGATACCGCCAAAAGAACGGCACGAGGAGACGCGCTCTGTGGTTGCAACCGCAAGGGACTGAGCCCCAAGGTTAGATGACGGGAAGGATGGTGACTCCGTACATGGAGTCATCGACAAAGTTTCGAGCACGGCAATTCAGTTGGTTAGCTTCTCACGGCCACCGGAAATATACTTCTTTTCCGTCAGAGTATTCTTACCTCGCACAAAACGACTAAAACCCCCGGAAATACTGCATACAGCGTGCAAATAATCATGCTCATGAATCATATAGAACGTACCGTCGATTCAAAATTCCTCCTACATCATGGCACGACGAGCACGGAACACAGATTGGAGGGCATAAGCCCATCCGGTGTTTTGACCACCACGGAGAGAACCCGAGAAAATTGCGGTACTTGAAGCTCACCCGCTCGGCCAACTTGACAGCGGCCTTGATTAGAATGGCGCGGTTAGCGCAATGGAGACACCAGAGAGAAGACTTTGCGTTCCAATTCTGTTTGCATTACCAATTGGTATACCCCTGCAGCTGGCGGGTAAATCAACATCAACTGCTCGCCTTCGGATTGATGAGACGATTCAACGAGCCGTCCTGCTCCATCCATCAAAGACCAATGCAAGCTATTCCAAGGCCATTCTGATTGTACCAGCCAGCCCTCGGTTAGCGCAGCCACACTCCATTCACCAACAACCTCCCCCCTCAAACTCGAAACAACAGTAAACGTCAAGGCCTGCTCTGCACTACACCCGTTGCGTTCCGCCTCCAGCACCACCTCGAAATCGCCCTCACCCTCAACCATCATGGACAAAGGCCCATCCTCCGCAACAAGTACATCGCCGTAGTACCAGCGGTAGGCGTCGGCCGCGCCGGTAAATGCAGCCTGCAATGTGGCTTCACCGGAATTCCCAACCACCAATAATTCATCTCCCTCCCAATCCAAAACGGGGGCATTCAAATCCACCGCTTCGAACTCCACAAACTCCTGAAGGCACGCATGGCTGACATCCAAGGCATAGGCACCGGGAGCCAATTCAGAAACGGTCATCTCACCCGAGCCCATTCCCTGCTGCGTCACGCCTTCGACATCAAACAGTGTCCACCCGAATGTTCCGCCCCCATACAGTTCGAAATGAAGGTCCACCGGGACTTCATTGCAAGGTGAATCCGTCCATTCCAGCCCCAACAATTCAGGCTGCTCACCCGGGGGAACGCTGACTTCGCGCTGGCTCTTGGGACAAGTGGTCCCTGATGTTCCCGTCACGACTACCGTGTAATCTCCGGGGTTCACAGCGGTGAACTCCGCCTGTTCTTGCACGCCCAAAAGCTGATCGAGCAAGGCGCCCTCGAGATCAAGCAACGCCATATTGGCGGTCACCCCCTCTCCTACATGAACAGCCACCTTTCCATCCGAAGATTCCGGGCAACTCGGCATGAAGGCTTCTGCCCGGGCAAAGTCATGCACAGAGAGCATGAAGCGTCCATAGTCAGAAACACTCTGCGCCATGGTAAACGACATTTCTTCTCCCGGAATCAAATTCAACACCTGGCCTGAAACAGCATCCATCACACCGCCACAGATATCGGTTGGCGCTTTGATCACGCGCATTGTTATCGCGCTCTGACCGCTGCTCTTCACATAGACAGGACATTCGAATGACCTCGGCAAAGCCTTGGACGCATAGAGGTTGTTCTCTGCGAACAGTGCGATTTTGCCAATTTGAGATGATGACCCCCGGTAGCTGATATCGGGACCATGCACATACCCGAGGTCACCTTGCTCGGAAACCAACAGCCTCACATAGTCACTTCCAAACTCGTTTTGCAACTCCAATACAATCACTTGGTCCTCCTCATCAGAGCGGACAAATGATCCACCGGCTGAAGCATTGTCAATCGCAGCGGCAGGAACCACAAAGGTTCCAGACGACTCCCCCTCTCTCAAACGCACCCAGAACGAATTTCCGGGTTCGATGTACCGGTTGCCATTGATCTGCAGAGAATCGAGTCCACCTGCGCTGTAGCGTTGGAAGTCGCGGGTGTCGGTATTGAAAATCAGGTATTGGTCTTCAACGACATCGGCATTCTCCGCTTGAATCAGGTGCCAATCCAACCTGGCCTGATAAGGATTGGGAACCATGTTCCAACCGCCTTGAGAGGAGTCGGTTACGTTGGACCCCGTCCAAATGCCGCTTTCATACACCGACCGTGTGATGGTGACTGATTTAGATGCATCCAAATCATGGCTTCTCAATTGCCCTGAGAGCTTGAATGTGGGGCTCTGGGTCGGGTACAACACCACCCAGCAGCCTCCCAGCGTGTCCAGCGGCGTATTGTCTCCCTGAGGGTATGCGATTGATCCTGTTTGCTCGTTCCAAAATTGTACGGTGCTTGTGCTACTCGGGTAATCTGAACTGGGCCAACCCGAAGTATAGAAGTCATCCGTTCCATTCAAATCCGAGACGACCATCCCCTCCAAAGAAGACCCCGAAAACAAGGTCCAGCCCCAAGTGCTTGGACCAGGTGCGACATATCGGTTCACCCTTGCAGCTACAGCCAGTTGACTGGCCGCACCGCGCAACGAAGCTTCGGCGGGTACCGCATCTAGTTTGCCAGTACCACTGGTGTCCGACTCGAATTCCAGCGTATGGCCGTCCAGGTTCAACCCCCCTCGCTTGAGTGACAGGCGCTCCTTGACAACCAAAGTATCTACCTCAACCAACACCTCAGTCTCTGTATCACAAAGCTCCAACGTCAGATGATCAAAGCGGGGAGATTTGCCCCGAATGGCGCGGTTGGCAGAACCAATCAAATTGACCTTTCCCCCCATCAACATGGAAACATCCTCCGGAAAGTCAATGTCGCCCTTCAGCGCCAGTTGCATTCCAGGTGGCACTTGAATGGGGTGATCGGCGTCCAACGCAATTCCGCGAAGAGTCGTGACAACCAGCGAGTTATCCTGAGCGCTCCAGTCTATTCCCCCGCTCAACTTGAGTTTTCCTGGCCCTTTAACAGAACCTCCAAAGGCGGCGTTGAACGGATCCATCACCTCCAAGGTCATCGAGTCGGGAATGAATACTGAAGCGCCATTCCGCAAGTCGAGGTTCTTTACCCGAAGGAGACCAGGGGCACCTGAAGCCTTGTCAATGATCAAGTCTACTGAAGGCTGTACCCGCACAACTTTGGTCTCATCCAAGTCCAATTCTACAGCTTGCACATTCTCTGCATCTCCGCCTACGCCATCGGTGTCTAGCCAAATGTGTCCGTTGTGGGGTCCTGAGCACAACGCACAAACGGTATCCCAAATGAATTCACATGAACCATTCTCAAATGCCGCAGCAGCGTCATAATTCGACGCCCTTTGGTCTGTGCACCCCTCTCTCCAGCCGTAAAGCGTGATGTCATCAAACACCCATTCTTCCCCGACGTCATCATTGACCGCTCGGATTTCGAGCTGCACGGTCTCCGGAGCGTCCATGAGATCGGACAGCACATCCTGCCCCAACCCCTCTTGCCCCCATTGCTCTCCTCCATACTCAGAGCCGCTGTACAAGGAGTCGGCAGCCAAAACATTGACCTGTACCTCATCGGCAAGACCCACCGAGACCCCCTCGATGTGGACCTGCAGGGCCAGCTTCCCGAATGCCCCTTGGGCATCTTGCATGGAAATAGGACCACTTTGCCACCCCATCCAATGGCTGTTCAATTCCAGCCCTGAGAAATAAGCGTCATTTTCATCCGCATCCACTCCCCAAAAACCGGGGTTTTCTCCAGCGGGGAAGCTCTCGGGTATGTCCAGGCTCCACTCCGCGTTTTCTGGACCAATCGTGCTCAGTCCCGTTGTTCCATCGTATCCGTAGCCCGCGTCGATGAGGTTGTTGCCGTCGAGGTCCAAATTCCCTGATCCTGGGCCGCCGCTCGAAGCCATCAAGGCACCCTCTGCTCCGAAGTTCTCCAACCACACCTCCACCCCTGGCATGGAGTCGCAATAGCATCCATCCCCGCTCTGATTCAACTTTTTGAAGAAAGCGTAGCCATCCTCGGGCGCCCCACAATCGCCCTGTTGTCCTGGGTAATGGCAAGGCGGCGCGCCCCCATAATTACAGGCCGCAGGCTCCTCACAAGTCAGCACCTCTGCTGGCTCTTCGACTGTGAGGACGGTCTCTACCGAAACTGTATCATCATAGAAGATGACAGAAACTGTGACCTCCTGTGCACCCGGCTCTAAAACAGAAACAGAGGACAAAGTGCCACACTCATCGGTTCCCACACGGTATTGAAAGCACCCACTCGTATCAATCACATTCGGAAAGGCATTGGCTATGTCCCCAGCCAAGGCATAACCCGCAGTATTGGCATCCAACACCCCACCGGTCAAATCAACACTGTCCGGAAGGGCGAGTGTCGCACAAGAACACCACTCACAAGAGCCATCATCATAATTGGCATCTGCATTGTAATTGCACGCCGTCGCATTGGTACAACCAGGCGGCCAATCACACACCCCATCCCCATCGGCATCCTGCATACAGTCCCCACCACAAACGCCAATGGCATCAGCCTGGTTGCCATCACAGTCGCAGTCACCTTCGGGAATGCCCGTGCCTCCACAGACACCGCATTCATCGAGAACATTGCCATCGCAATCACAGTCGCCAGCGGGGATGCCTGTACCACCGCACACCCCGCATTCGTCGAGATAATCACAGAAGGACGGATAGGATATGGTGGCGGCACAATCGAAGTTGCACGCCAGTGTATCCATGCACCCGAGGACGGCCTGACAGGACCCATCATCCACCGTCGCACCGAGATCGTAGTTGGCCGAACACGGGTTGGTACAACCCTGACAACTGTAATCGCATAATCCATCATCAATCAAGGCATCCGGGTCATAGTTGCACGCATATTGCTCCGTACATCCCTCGCAAGTCACATACTCACAAGTGCCGTCGTCATCAGTAGCAACGGGGTCATAATTGCAGGCAGGGGGCGTACCGTCTCCGAATGTAGCATCCGTACACCCGTACCAGATGCAGCACTCATTGCCACCTCCTCCCACGAGGCATCCGATGACGCTTGGATCTGGATTGTAATTGTCTGCCGAAAGCTGGATGCAGCCGAGGTACAGACAATCTATGTTGCCCTCGTCATCAAAACTGATGGAGGTGGTATCGGTGCAGTTGTCGATGTCATCACAGATGCCGTCTCCATCTAAATCCACTCCGGTTCCTCCACAGACGCCGCAGGCATCAAGCACATTGCCATTGCAATCACACTCCCCTTCAGGAATTCCCGATCCACCACAGACGCCGCAGGCATCAAGCATATTGCCATTGCAGTCGCAGTCCCCAACGGGAATGCCCGTACCGCCACAGACACCGCATTCGTCGAGGACATTGCCATTGCAATCGCAATCGCCTTCCGGAATGTCGGTACAACCGCAGTCATAAATGGCGCCGGGGCCATCACAGATGCCACATGCATCAGGATAGTAGCAAGAACCGTCGTCAAGCTCCGCCGCGGCTTCGAAGTTGCAGGCCTGTGAATCCATACATCCACATGCACTCCCGGGCTCAAAGGTCAATGTCACACGTTGATCCTGTGCACCATCTCCATTGGGAAACACCTGACAATACAAGCTACCTGACAGGTCACCATCCGTAGTAACCTGTGCGATCAGCACTTTCAAATCGGAGCCAGCGATACCATTCGTATTTCCATTTAGCACATACCATGAACCGCCAACGATGTCATCAATCACCATACTCGCTCCAGACAACCCTCCTCCCGGATCAAAATCGTTGAAGAACAGGTTTCCAGACTCCTGAACTATTAGAACCGGCCCTTCGCCAGCAGCAGTATTCTGCTGCCCTTCCAAGCCAATGGTCACCCAAGAATCAAATTCCAAGGAGGGGAAGGATGCAAACAGCAGAGGATTGATACCATTGGGTGTCACCGCCCCAATCTCATTGTGATAGAATGACGTCGTCGTACTCAGATTGGTCGGATTATTCAAGTCACCGCTCACCGCACTCATGAAGTCATCCGCGTTGGGCACAGTGATGTACAAGCGGTACGTCGAATACCCAGAGAGGTCAACCATATTCGTGCCGTCCGAAATCAAGCCGATGTCCGTGGCGACGGTGTCGATTTCGAGTCCATAGAGCGGGTTGTCGGAGGTGATGTTGTCACCCGGGCAGGAGCAGTAATCGCAGAGGGTGTTGTCCTCATCTACTGTTGGATCCGCATTGAAATTGCAGGCCATTGAGTCCGTGCAACCCGTGACTTCATCGTCATCGCAAACCCCATCACCATCGGCATCGCTCAAAATCACACTGCCATCGGCATTACACGATTCACAGGAGCCTGGATACACGCACAATGAGTCGTCCGCCAACGTCCAGTTCGGCGTGTAATTGCATGCTGCTGGATCCGAACACGCCTCAACAATGCAGAGACCCACAACCTCCCAAGTCACCAACGAATAGGATGCGGGAGAGGAATTGATATCTCCATTGTGGATGGCCACCTCCCATGTGCCATTTCCACTGAGGTCCGTTTCGGAAAGGTCCACTACTGCACTGTATGGCCCTGGTAAGTTGGTGTTCCACGAAGTGGGCCAACCGCTGGTGACAGAAGAACAATTGTTGTCGGCCAAGTATGGACTCAAGTTGCCCTCCTCCGTGAACTGGTTGCCCCCAAAATAGTAGCACAGTCCAGCCGGATCAATGAAACTGACCAAAATGTCAGACACCCAATTGATCATACTGCCAGAAGGAGCAAAATCAATGGCAAGTTCAAATTCTCCCAAGCCCCCAACGGAAGTGGCTTCAATTGTCCAGACCTCCTCATTTCCGGCACCCGCCAAGGTGACATCAATGGCTGTATCAGCATATGTACAACACCCAATGACGGGGTCAATGATCTCATCACAGGAACCATCGTCAAACAGCGCTTCAGGGTCGTAATTGCAAGCAAGCTCATCGGTACAACCCGAGCATGTGCTGCCGTCACCCTCACAAATTCCACACACATCCAGTTCTCCGCAGGAACCATCGTCCACTATGGAGTTTGGATCATAATTGCAGGCCTCTACATCTGTGCATCCTGAACCGCTGCAAGCACCAATCAACGACCACTGGACATCATAAATGGCATCCCCTTCGTGTTGGTCCGTGTAGGCATCATTGTGGGAAACCAACCAACTCCAGCCATTGAAAACTGTGACTTCCCAGGTGCCTTCACCCGAAAGACCAGCAGACGAAAGGTCGACGGCGTCCGAATATTGACCGGAGGCGCTCACATCCCAACAAGCGTCCCAAGAGACACCCGTCAATTCATCTTCTGGTGCGCAGTTCGGTGGCGATGAAACTCCAACCGCCCCAAACCAGTTAAACCCACCCCACCAGGCACAATTCCCATTGGCATCGACAACACTCACGACCATATCGGAAGCCCAGCTGTTGGGCTCTTCGACGTAGCCATCGCCATGGACATCGCCACTCACATTGGTAAAGTCCAAGTCCACCAAGAACAACGTGGGGTCAGCGCCCGCCGCAATGACAATCTGATGGCCATCACCAGCCCAATTGTCATAACTGAGCGTGTCCATTTGGCTCCCGGAAACAGCACAACCACAACTCAAGTATTCACAGGAGCCATCCTCAAATACACCGCTCTCATAATTACAGGCCAACACATCGGTGCACCCCAAGAGGGCCCCTTCCAAAGGACACAGATAATCCAAGAACCAATTGACGGAGTAACTGACCTCACCGGCGCCACTCGCTCCATTCACAATGGTTATGGACCACGCTCCGCCCCCTGAAAGACCAAAAGAAGACAAATCAATTTCAGCTTCCAGTTCAGCCGCAGACGAACCAAAAACAGCAGACGGCTGGCCCCAGCCATCGCCATATACCGTATATCCGCCGGCATCAACACAGCCCGTTGGAGCAGCAGACGCCGAACCTTCTCCGAAATGAACACAACTTCCATTGGGAGAACTGATGATCATCCCAAAGGCCCCCGGATAGTTGCCATCGTCCAAAGACACGTTTGTCCAATCCATATCGAGCATCAGCGTCTCCAAAACTCCTTCAGCCACAAACTGAACAACCTCAATACTCTCACCTGATGAGAGAGACAAACAAGCATCTCCAACCGATTGGCAGCAACCGTCTACAGGGTCGGAATCAATGCAACTCCCATCATCCACACCCGCGGTGACATCGTAATTACAAGCCGCAGGGTCTGTGCAGCCACTACAATTCAAGTAAGCCGTCCAGGTCAAGTCATAGGAAACACGAACTGTGGCGTCGCCCCATGCATTGACCACCTGCACCGTCCAATCCCCAGCCTCTGTGCCCAAAACTTGTCCAATCAGGTTTCCCGTGTAGGTATAGGAGTAAACACCATCAAGGGAAGAATCCCAAGAACTTGGCCAGACCTCGTAAGCATCGGGCGAACACGAAGGCAAAGCATCTGTCCAACTACCTTCAAGGGTCATGCACTGATTTTCCGAATTGGTCAACACCACGGCCATATCAGAAGCCCAATAAATGCCCCCTGGACCATCAAATGTCAAGGCAAAGGTCAAGGAGTCAAATGCTGCATTCTCAGCCAGTGGCAGCAGGATTGCCGAACCAAAGTCCAACCCGGCCAAATCACCTGAATAACTTCCCGTGACCTCGCAGCCCAGCTCAGTTCCAATACAGAAAGTCCCGGTCTCACCAAATCCATAATCCCCTGTTCCTTGAATCAGCGTCTGTCCTCCTGCCACTACACTGTAGTTGCCGCCATTAATCAAACCATCACCATAAGAGTCTTCGATGGTGAAGGTGTAACACGCTGGACACAAACTGGTGGTCACCGCTATCAAACCAGTATTTCCATCGGAGTATGGGCCACCGCTTGCCACTTCATTTCCGGCGTCATCCAACAAAGACCAAGTAATCTCTGAACCAAAGCTGTCTGGATTGATGTTGATCGTGACTTCCTCCTTCAACGTCCCCTCACAATCACACTCTCCTTCTGCGATGTCAGCGCAACCGCACTCATAAACCGCACCGGGTCCGTTACAAACACCACAAGCGTCGAGGGCTCCCACGCAAGGATCTACATCATCACAAATGCCATCGTTGTCTGTATCTGCGGCGCAGTCACCTCCACAGACACCAAAAACGTCGAGTTGGTTACCCTCACAATCACAATCACCTGCGGGGATATCGTCGCACCCACACTCATAAATTTCACCCGGACCGTTGCAAATTCCGCAGGCGTCGAGAATTCCAACACAATCGTCGACGTCATCACAGATGCCGTCTCCATCTGAATCCAAGCACCCCAACAGCTTTATATTGTCTATGGCTACGTGCTCTCTTCCCCCCGTTACACGCATCTCAACTCTAAAGTCAACTGCAGCCCAATTGGGGGTCAACAAAATGCTTTGAAGAACAAAACTTGAGCCGACATTCTGAAGGTCCAAACCATTGATGTTCAATAGGTAATCATCCTCCCAGGCCACTGTAGCTGCTTCTCTCCAACTCACCCGAACATAATCCCCTGAATTGAAGCTTCCGGTACCGCCTGGTTCGCGAAACGCCGCCAAGTCCATTGAAAACTCTAAATCCACAAAATTCAGAGCGTTCACTCCAAGAAAATAAATCTCTCCCGGGTCCGCAACGGAGCCGACTGTCCCGCTCCCATTGCCTCCACCATTCATCCGGGATCCAACAAGGGCATTTCCATCATACCCAACAAATGATGGAGCCTCAGGAATGGCATCAGAACCAAAATCATGCGCGGAACCGGAAGGGTCCCAAATCCCCCAGTAGCTCCAATTGTTGCCATTCGAACTCAAATCGGAACCGAAGGAGACTGGCTCTTGATCAAATCCATACTCCCCATCGACATTGGTGTCGAAGGTTTCGTGGAAGAT
>Ga0206125_10004681_pt1 | contig 11961 bp, 5 predicted proteins | sample Helgoland_Spring_4_FD_148598 | JGI IMG/M metagenome (GOLD analysis project Ga0206125, IMG submission 148598) | Pelagic subsurface seawater microbial communities from Kabeltonne, Helgoland, North Sea - Helgoland_Spring_Bloom_20160331_1 | ecosystem: Environmental > Aquatic > Marine > Epipelagic ...
CGGCAAGTCAGAGATTTGAGAGGAGTGATAAAGATAACACGGTGTATTTATAAGATATTTACACTACATCCATATTCAAATCACAGAATTCCTCATAATGTTCGTTAAGAAAGCCCAGTAGAGTCCTATATATGATGTCGACAAATAGATCTGCTTTGTTGCCCGCATCCTGCAAAATGAGGATAGACGGAGCAAGGTGCCAATGTGTATAGTATAAAATGTGTTACTTTGGCAGTAGCTTTTTTGATTACAATGTAATTACATCCTTGCCCTTTTGTCCATTCTGATTACAATACCATGTAATTACATTGTTATGTGCCTATCCGAACCTATAGCATTTACTAACAGACTATTATCTACACTTCGATGAGACTCCATACTTCAACTTATAAAAATTTCGGATTCGCCCTCGTAGCCACCGTTAGCATGATGGTGCTGCTAACACTTGTCGCCATTGCGATGTTAAGTCTCTCCACCATTGAGCAGCGCAGCTCAGGTGGCAGTGCAAACGAAGCTGATAGAATGGCACGCGCCAATGCCCGCATGGCATTGATGATCGCCATTGGTGAACTGCAGGAGGCGGCAGGGCCAGATCAAAGGGTGACGGCAACGGCATCCATTCTTGGAAACTCGGCGAATGGCAGAGTGCACTGGGCGGGTGTTTGGGATACGAGCAACTACAGCCCGGCTGATCCGGACAACAAGACTTTTGTGCGCTGGCTGGTTTCTGGACAGGATACAGTTGAGGATGATGGAGATAAGGTCGACCTTGAAAATATGGATGTGGCGGATGATAATCCTGACGCAGGTGATGTGATGATTTTTGAGGGTCTGGATGATGCTGCCACCGTCAAAGTCCCTAAGGTAGAAGTTGCCACAACCTCGGGTAATACATCCTACTACGCCTACTGGGTGGAGGACGAAGGTGTGAAGACGGACATGAATTGGTATGAAACACCCACAAAGAACGGTGGTGCTGAACGTGCCCAGGCACGGCGACTGAGTGCGATGCCTGCGCCGAACTATTGGTTGACAAACAAGGGTGGAGATTTAGGCCCCTTCAGGGATCCTAATGATGACGGCAGCACTGCCGACGCCATCGCTAATAATTTGGGGTCTCCTGACGATTTTCCCTTTGATGATATGGAGAAGGCGATGAGTCTTGATGATATGGCGCTGGTCGCGGGTGGGACAGCTGCGCACAGGCAATGGCTTAAGGGTGTGCGTCACAGCATGAGTTATAATACCCGCGGTGTCTTAGCCGATGTAAAGAAGGGCGGCTTACGCCGTGATCTCTCGCTGGCTTTCGAGATGGATGGGGATGCTGATATCACGGCTACCGAGCAGCCCACCTTGTTTAATCAGCAGGTTGGAGAGTTTGTCGGTGGCACAGACAAGAATGCCTCTCCCTACGATTATCCAGCAGCATCGGGATTACCCCGGGCACGCTATCTGTTCCGGGAGACGCGGGAGACGGGAGGACCTTTCGCTAATAAAATCTATGAGAAAACCACTTGGGTTGAGGGGAGCCCCCAAACGGAAAGAAGAAAGCAGTCAGTCGCTCGCGGGCCGACCTGGTGGAACCTGCGCGACTACTACAACCTCTACAAGCGTCTAGCTATAGATCCAGAGGCAGATTTTGATGAGGAGACAGTAACAGAATCAGTTTCAACAGGTTCAGATTTTGTAGATATTACTTACCCCGCGAAATCAAGCGGTGGAAATTTCGGTTTTTTAGATATAGGGAGTATTAAGGTGCTGGGATCATCTGATGCTGAGGTATTAAGTAATCGCGATGATGGGGTTTCTATGCGTGTGTTTCTTAACCAGACAGCGACTAGTGCTGATCCCATTCAAGTTGAAGTTACATTCAGGAGCTCCACACCCTACATTCTCAAGGCCCGGGCCTATTACCCAGATCGCAGCACCATCGGCTATGACCACGGTGAGATGCTCGATACCATTACCACTTGGGCAGATCACCGGGATACCGATTATCGTTATCCACATCAGGGAAAGTTTAAGGACCAGTGGAAATATGTGTTCCGGCCGGCCCGTCCAAATTATGCACCTGTGTTTTTGGGCACAACTGTCATCATTAGTATCACTGGAGATAACTATGATGCCACTGACCAGACGGCTGAAATAACGCTTACCCTGGACCCGATCTTCTACTTCTGGAATCCTTACAACCGAAAAGTGGAAGTAGATAATTTGATGGTGCACTTCGATGTAGGTTTATCTGGGACCGTCAATATTGAAGTCACTACTGGCGGAAGCACAACCACCTACTCGCCTGATCTATGGGAGCTGCTGTCGTGCAACTTCTTCAACTACCATGGGCGTGGTGGTTATCCGAATTACGGTTTTTTGATCAACGAATCCGCCGATACGGGCACCTCGCCCTTTGTGCTGGAACCAGGTGAAGTGTTGGCTGCATCCCCATCGTCCAACACGGGCCAGTCTTATCTGGGTTATGACCCCCTCAATAATGCCAGTGGTATTTTCATGAGCTCAGTTGATGTGGGGGCATACAACAGCTACTGGGCAGACCCGGCGCCTTGGAGAAACAAGCAGGTGAGGGCCAGTGTGGCGCCCGGAGCCACCAGCATCAACGTGGGGTATCACAATCCTACGGGGAGTGGTGGTCAGTCTGTAAGGCATTACATGGATTCAAGCCTGGCACCAGCCGGAACGACACCCTCCATTTTCCAGACCACCAGCAGCGTGCCAGGTAATCAGCTCCAGCACACGCATATGCAGCTGACATCACTTCGGCATGAATACAGAAACCCACAGACAATTGTTTGGCCCGTGCCGAAAGACTTCAACACGCTTGTCAACTTCGATGGCGATACAGGAGATTTCATCGGGGGTGTGAAGCAGCAGTTTGGATTGTTTACTTACCTGATGAAGCCGGCGAATTGGAGCGGTCTTGGGCCTAACGCGGCCGAGATCTTCTCCCGTTTCAATCCTGCCCCCATGGTAATCAATAAGGACTGGTGGGCCGCGGCCACTCCCAACATGTTGTTTAACTTCATCGCAGACGGCACACCCAACAATCTGGTATCCAACTACGGCTTGAACTTCTCGACTTCCGAGCGCAATGCCTTCTGGGGGAAAAGTTATGATTCAACGGGCCAAACATCCGTGCCCATGTCCAACATTCCCTCCAGTCCGCTTATTTCGCTGGTGGACTTCGGGCATGCCACCCTGGGCACGATGGCAGAGGATGCTTTTCACTCCGTGGGCAACTCCCTGCCAAGTGCGGTGATTTCACCTATCGCGCCTTTTGGGAGAGTGCAAACAGGAGGAGGTGAACAAACTTACGGCACCGGTACGGACCTTTCCTGGTTGATGAATGATGCTTTGTTTGATCGGTATTTCCTCTCGGGTATCGCACCAGAGTATACGATCGAGACAAGTGGTTACAATGCCACCGGAACGATCTCAGGCGCCCTAGGAGATTTTTACAGCTCGAACTACAAGACTGCTCAGGCCAGCCCAGTATTAGCCCCTTATATTCCGGCTGGCAAGACTGCGGCTGACATTGTTAGTGAACTAAGCTCGACTAGCGGTGATGGCTACAAAAAAGTGGCAGCCTACAGCATGCTCAAGGGAGGCTTCAATATCAACTGCACGGATGCTGGCGCCTGGGGACGGTTTTTGCGCGGAGTAAACAATAACCTGCCTATCAAATTCACGGATGGAACTATCGATGAGCGCTCGTTGCTCGGGTCAACTTATGCAGGCTTCCCCTCCAGCAGCTCTCCGACTCCGCCGATCATTGGGGAAGAAAATAGCAGGGATCAAACCTGGTCTGGATACTCGCGCCTCGTGCTCTCCAAAGAAATTAACAACCTTGCGGCCAATCTTGCCAACGAAGTCAAGAAACGAGGGCCCTTCATGAGTGTCTCAGATTTTGTCAACCGCAGGGTGGCAGGTGATACCAACCTTAATGGCGTAGTTGACGATAACGACATCACCAATGAGCATTACAAGGGGGCTATTCAGGCGGCGATAGATACCATGGTAGTTTCCAATAAGCAAGATAAGGCCGATTACGACCGTGATAATGATGTATCTGAACAATTAACTATGCCCTTTAATTGGCATATTGGAGCTGAAGCCGGAGGTGTCTACTCAGATTATAGCAAACACAGCCCGCTAGTGCCCTCTACAACTCAAGATACTAACACCGCCACGGGTGTCCCCGGCAGTGTTACCCAGGCGGATGTCCTGCGGGTCCTTGCACCACGGCTGAGTGCACGTAGTGATACCTTCCGTATTCGGGCTTACGGTGAGGTAAGAGATGCCGATGATAAGATCATTGCCTCAGCTATGTGTGAGGCACTAGTCCAGCGCATTCCAGAGTATGTGGATGATAGTGACGAACCCTGGGACGAAGGTTCTGACCTCAGCACTACCAACCAGAAATACGGACGCCGCTTTGAAATTCGCAGCTTCCGCTGGCTGGATGATGATGAGATTTAGGGTGAGGGTAGTTCTATATAAAGAAGAGATGAAAGGATTCAAGTCAATGGGGAAATCGAGGTCTATTTTGCTGTTGTTTGCAGGCTTCTTGCTTTGTGAGCATGTCCACGCGCAGGGGCAGGAAAAAAAGCAGGGTATTGAATTCAGCTGCATGCTCTGGAACGGGCCACTCCCAGAAAAAATCTACTATCAGGACGGTGAAGAATACCGTGAGGTGATTCCGTTTACGAGCAGCAGGTCGCTGCCACACCAGCTTGAGAAAAGCACACAGTTCCGCCTCTTCACCATGAGTGGGGCCGAAGGGGAGGACGAGGAGCCGGTCTACACACTCGTTGGTCAAGCAGCCCTGCTGCCCGGTGTGCAGCGTATCCTTTTCATTTTATTTCCGACCAAGGATGAGGCCAGTGAGGCAATAAAAATCCGCATTATGGCACTGGATGACACATTGAATGGCTTTCCCCCGGGTAGCTTCCGTTTTGTCAACTTCAGTGGAAGTGATTTATTGGTTAAATTTGCCGGCATTATCAAAAAAATTCCGACTCAGCAAATAACCCTCATGCAGTCCAAGATTGGAAAGTTGGGTGGCCTTGTGCCCTTTATGCTTGGAGACAATGAGGGGCAGAAAATTTTCGAAACACGTCTCTTCGCTCAGCCTAATGGTCGAGAGATTGTATTCATCGGCAAGCCCAAGGAAGTGGGGGGATTACCCAAGGTGAGATTCCTGCCGCAGCTGTTGCCCCAGAAGCTACCGCCTATTCCAAAGCGGTAAAATACTATCCGCCATTCAATAGGAAAGAGTATTGCTGGCTGCTCTCTTTTACTTGAGTGCGACATCTCAGCACGTATGTTGAGCAGGTATGAGACACTCTCTGCTCGCTCGCCTGTATGTGGTAATGCTGCTCTGCATGCTGTTGGCAGCTCAGGCAAGTGGTATCAATGATGAACAAAAGCTAGGGCGGCTACAGAAAGAGCCGGCGAGTTTTAGCTGCATTCTTTGGGATAAAGCTCCGGGCGTAGAGCTTGAGCTCTATTTTCAAGATGGTGGCGATTTTATACCACTGAAGCTCAATATGCATTCGCGCTCCAAGGTCAGGTCGCTAAAGGTTAGCGATATTTTTTCTCTCTACATGGCAGACGGTAAGGATGACGAGGGGAAGGCTAAATACCGCGAAGTAGGTAGGGCACCTCAAACCCCGCGTATGAGTCATGTTCTCTATGTGTTGTTTCCAGAAGAACACGAGGGTGCACTCCATTTCCGTATTTTTCCATTGAATGACGCGCTGAAGCATTTTCCCGCTGGTAGCTTTTGCTTTGTTAACCTCACTGAGGAAACCTTGGATATTAGCTTGTCGCTAAACAGCAAAAAAATACCCTCACAGGAAATGGCCGTGATGGCATCCAATGTGGACCCAAAAGGCAACATGGTGCCCTGTGTGATGAAAAACGAGCAGGATCAAGTGATCTTTGGCAGCCGCCTTTTTGCGCAGGCCAGTGGTCGAGAAATTGTCTTCATTAGCCCATCTAAAAAGCAAGAGCTCCGCCCAAGTATTAAGTTTTTGCCCCAGTTGCTGCCCCAGAAGTTGCCCCAGAAGTTGCCGTAGGGAACATTCTATTGATGTTTTCTCGTAAGACATGTGTCCGAGCGGGCGTGTATGGTTGATTACCCACTCAAACAGGGAGGTAGGCAATGCGTCTAAAATATCATATTGTGCAAGTTATATGTCAGTATCTGTATGGATTGTAATCTGGTTTGATGGTAGTTTACCGAGGAAGTCTCGCTTACAATGAAAATACTCCCACCCTCAAAAATGAGGATGTTTTCCTCGACTGGTAATTTTCATGTGTTACATTGTGAGTACATGAATGAAGGTCATTTCGCTTTTTAAGCTTATATATATAACTCATTATCCACGCCTCGATGAGATTCCACACGTCAACTCGTAAAAATTTCGGATTCGCCCTCGTAGCCACTGTCAGCATGATGGTGCTGCTAACACTTGTCGCCATTGCGATGTTGAGTCTCTCCACCATTGAGCAGCGCAGCTCAGGTGGAGGTTCAAATGAAGCTGATAGAATGGCACGCGCCAATGCCCGCATGGCACTGATGATCGCCCTCGGCGAGCTGCAGGAGGCGGCAGGGCCGGACCAGCGGGTGAGCGCGACGGCGACGATTCTTGGTTCATCTAGTAACCCTCATGCCAGTGGCAGCCTAGCTGATAGTGGCAAAAAGCACTGGGTGGGAGTTTGGGATACCAGCGGTTACAGCCCGGCCATCTCGGATGGCAAAACCTTCGTGCGCTGGCTGGTTTCTGGGGATCAAGATCAGCTTGATGCCCTCGGTGATGCCAGAACCGAACCAGCAAGCGATGACGTCGTCATTTTTGAAGGGGTTGATGCAAGCGGCAACCCTGATCCTGATGGGCCTGACAGCGTTAAGGTGCCCAAGGTCGAGGTCGCCACCGGCACCAGTGACAAATCCTACTACGCCTACTGGGTCGAGGACGAGGGGCTGAAGGCAGACTTGGCCTGGAACGAGGGCAGCTTCACTGATACTGATCGAAAGCAGGCAGCAAGGCTCTCCTCAACTCCGGGCCCGGATTTCGGGGTTTTCGACGGCCCGTTTGCTAGCGGGCTGAATTATCCCATCAAAGAGGGAGGTTCCAATAGCTGGCTCGACGACCTAGAAAAAGCTTTCAGCCCGGCCGATATGGGGCTGGTGATGGGGTCTACTGCTGACCACAGTGATTGGCTCAAGGAACACCGTCATGACATGACCCTCAGTAGCCGTGGGGTGCTCGCCGATGTCAAAAAAGGCGGCCTGCGCCGTGACCTCTCGCTGGCCTTTGAGATGGATGGGGCGGCGGATGTTTCATACACCGAGCAGTCGACCCTGTTCAACTTGCAGCATGGTGAATTCGTTGGTGGCAATGACAATCTCCAGGCCCTTTACCCCTACACGGGAATGACCTTTGCTGAAACGTATACCATCAGCAACACCGAGGATAATGATCAGTATTCGACCAGTAGTCATGACGCTACCGGTGACGACATCGCGGGACTGGCTCCGGGCATGCCTGTGAAAGAGCGCTTTCTCTACCGGGTAACGAAGAATGATGGCTCGCCTTTCTCGGATCAACTCAAGCGCTATAACTTTCGCCATTCTCATACACCCTCACACTCATGGGCTCCTCTTTACGGCTGGTATCCCAACTCGGTGGTCCGCGGCCCCAACTGGTGGGCGCTCAGGGATTACTACAACCTTTACAAGAGGGTTACCAAGGCGAGCGGAAGCTACTCGCTGGAATCCAGATCCTACTATCCCAATAACAGCGCAGATCCCAGTAATCTCTATGCTGGAGCGTCAGGCGCTCGGCACAAAAACTACCGTCAGTTTGGTCAACCGGCCTTTCCCTACGCGACCTATCATTATGACATGGAGACGTCCCAATATGGTGACTATGTTTTCAAGCCTGCAACCCCCAACTACACGCCTGTCTATATGGGCATGGTCGCCCTCTACAGTATGAAGGTTAGCGATTACAATGTTGGCGTGAATGCCGGCACGAACAAAGGGGACCTGACCCTGGCCATTGACCCGATCATTTATCTCTGGAACCCCTTCAACGTCACCCTCAAAGCAGACCGGTATGCTCTCGAATTGCAGCGCGGCCACGGAGGCAAGATGAGCTTCATTGTGGTTAAGCCGGATGGCTCCCAGCAAAAATACGGTCCGGCCAAGACGGACATCTACATGCAGAAAGAGGCTGGAGGGGGAGGCAATCTCACTTATCTGGTGCGCAATCTGGTTATGGAGCCGGGAGAGGTGATGATTCTCTCTCCCGGGGCAGGCTCGAGTAACACCGAACTACATGATGAGGCTACACCGGGAACGAACCTGACGGATCTGAGTGGTATTTCCACCAAGTGGATGCCGTCCACCATTTATGATTCGGTGAACAACCAGTGGGATCTGCAAAGCTGGACCAATGGTGTCAAGGTTGGGCCCGGAGATACGATCAGGTGTCTGTATGATATTTGCCTCTGGCACGGCAGTGATGGTTGGTTGACCAACTCCGCGGAGCATTACTGGATGGCGACCTTCCTGCCTAATGATAAAAATATTCTACCAAGCCAGCTTGTTAATGCTGATAGCAATGCGGACAGGGTTCAGCAGGTGGGTGGAAACTTCGCCTCGCGTATCGATTGGGGCTTCAAGGAATATTTTGTTCCCGATTTGCAAAACCGGCTCGATAGCAATGGGGACATCATTGGCTACCCATCGACAAGCTGGCCTGCCATCACCCTCACTAATCCGCCTGCCACAGACTCCAAGTTTTTCTTCGGCATCAATTCCCATATCCTGAAGCCCAGCAATTACACTAAAGTAGATGGTTCGGCGATGCCCAACCGGCACGCGGTGGAGGTGTTTAGTCAGTTCAACCCCTACAGAACCAGTACTTATGTGGCAGGACACCGGACCAATGTAATCAACGAGACCTATAGCTCCCTTTCTACACCGGGAAGTGTGAACACCTACATTCAGGAGGTAGGTATCCAGTTCCCGACGGCAAGCGGTCAGGGTGATCGCGGCTTCTGGGGGGAAACGATGCACGCCAATGGAGGCTCCACGTCAGTACCTTTTGCCGAGATTCCCACGGCACCTATTCTCTCCCTGGTGGATTTTGCCAATGCCAACCTCTCCTTGCGCTCTGAGGCAGCTTATAAGGACGTGGGTAATTCCCATGCCAGTATTTTTGTGCCCGGCAACACCATCTACGGAGGCACGGGTATGTCACCAGGAGTCATTACCACTTCTGATAATGTCTGGCTGATCAATGACGCGATCTTTGATCGTTACTACCTCTCGGGTATTGCGCCGGAGTTTGTCATCGGCACAGAAGGGTATAATGCCATAGGTACGTTGAAAGACACATTGGATAATTTTTACGGGGTTACGGGAACGGACTATATGAATGCCAATGCCAATCCGGCGCTGGCGCCCTATATCCCCGAGGGGAAGACAGCAGCTAACATTGTCTCGGAGCTAACACCATCTACAACCAATATAGACACCTACAAAAAGCTGGGCGCTTACAGCTTTGTCAAAGGAGCCTTTAATGTGAACTCGACCTCGATCAAGGCCTGGGAGGCCCTGCTGCGTGCCAACCGCAATCTAGCGGTGATAATGACTAATAACAATGATCCTGCTGGAGCTGCCGACGCATCTCAAGGAACCGCCTTCCCTGGAGTGAATAAACCCGTCACTGATAGTGGTGCGGTCAAACCCCTTGTGAATGATATACCCGTTTCAGCTTGGGATGGTTTCTCACGCCTCACCGATGCTCAGATTACCAGCTTTGCAACCGAGATCGTCAACCAAATCAAGGCACGCGGGCCATTCATGAGTATTTCTGACTTTGTCAACCGCCAGGTGAGTAACAATGCGGCATTGAATAAAGCTGGAGCTATACAAACGGCTATTGATCAGAGTCTGAATTTCATCACAAGAGATGAAAATGATGAGATTGTCGCCGAAGGTCCCTTACACAAAATTAAAAGAGAGGCTGGTGGCGAGCTACCTCATGATCCAGAGATCAACGGCTGGAATGGTGTTCCCATTCTCATGGGGGACGCTGACAAATACGATAGTGAGCCTGATGACGGTAAACTCACCGATCGTCTTACTACCGAGGGCATCGCGGGTGATATTCGCCAAGCAGACGTTCTCCGAGCACTCGCACCACGTTTGAGTGCCCGCACGGATACCTTCCGCATCCGCAGCTATGGGGAAGTCAGAGATGCCGATGATAAGATCATTGCCAGTGCCACGTGTGAGGCAGTGGTGCAACGGCTACCTGAATATGTCGATCCCGATAACAACGATCCTTGGGATGACGATAGCAAGACATCAACTCTTAATCAGATGAACCAAGAATACGGTCGTAGGTTTAAAGTCATCAGCTTCCGCTGGCTGGATGATAAAGAGGTGTAAATAGTTTCTTTCTTGAGCTGCCAGTCAGCTTGTTATCTTACCGCGATGCGTGTCTCTTTATTTTTTAGTTATTTACATACATGATCTATACTCTTTTGAACCGTTTTAGCACCACTGCTTTGTGTTGCCTTATTCTTGCCGGTGGTCTTCATGCACAGGAGCAGCCTGAGACGAGTGGGCTGGATGCCAGGGGCAAAAAGAAACCAGTATTCACCTGCCTCTACTGGGAAGGTCTGCCCAAGGAGACTCTCTATTACCGCGTGGGCGAGGATTTTTCGAGTATCAATTTTCAAGACTCAATCCGATCTCAGGAATACCCACTAAAGGCAATGAAGAGCTTCCAACTCTATCGTGACGCCAAAGACCCAAAGGATGGAGTGCCTCCCTACGATTTGCTCAGCACTACGGCTATTCCTGCCAACAGCAAACAAGTGTTATTCCTAGTAATTCCGTTTCAGAAAAATGCTGAGATTAGCTATCAGGTTGTGGCTATGGATGATTCCTTAGATGCCTTCCCACGGGGGACGTTTCGTTTTGCTAACTTTACTCGGCAAACGCTGCTGGTGAAATTTGCTGGCGAGATAAAAAAAATACCGGCTAGTAAGATGACGGAGATGAGTTGTAAGCCAGGGAAAGGGGGCGGATTCAGACCCTTCATCATTGGTAATGCCGAGGGTAAACAAATCTTCGGTACACGTCTTTTTGGTCAGCCCTCTGGCCGTGAGCTGGTATTTATCAGCCCGCCGCTGCGGCGTGATAGCAATTCGCCTAGGGTGAAGTTTATCTCGCAGCTGATAGGGAAACCGGTGGTTAAGTCCGGTCAGTAAAAGATTGCACGGCTCTGATGGGGGTTTTAGTATCCATATCTCATCATGATGAATATCTCTCAGTCATTCGGCTTTGCTCTTGTATCGTTGCTGTTGTTTGGCTTGCCGTCCGAGCTGAAGGCGCAGACACAGGAACCAAGCAAGGTTATCGAGTGCACTTACATTTATTGGGATGGTATTCCTGAGGATGAACTTTATTTCCGCATGGGAGATGAATATTACCCGATGGCATTCAGACATGGTGCCCGCGCGGCCGCGATATCTGTGGCTCGTATGGAGAAGTTTGAGGTGTTTCGAAAGATAGACAAGCCATTTGAGGGAGAAGCTCTTTATGATTTTGTTGCAGAGGCGGCTGTGCCACATGATGCTAGTAGCATTTTGTTTCTGATTATGGCGCCCAATCAGGAAGACGGAGATCATCGCGTTTTTGCTTTGGATGATTCGACGTTGGTGTTTGGGCAGAGGACATTCAGGTTTGTCAATTTAACGCAGCAGATGATCTCAGTAGAGTTTGCTGGGGAGACTCAGCAGGTAGATGTTGATGGCGATATTGTGATGCAAAGTAATGTAGACGAGAAAGGGGGGTTCATACCCTGTATTATGAGAGATCCAGAGGGGGAAACGATCTACGGCACCCGCCTTTTCGCT
>Ga0206125_10004682_pt1 | contig 11960 bp, 15 predicted proteins | sample Helgoland_Spring_4_FD_148598 | JGI IMG/M metagenome (GOLD analysis project Ga0206125, IMG submission 148598) | Pelagic subsurface seawater microbial communities from Kabeltonne, Helgoland, North Sea - Helgoland_Spring_Bloom_20160331_1 | ecosystem: Environmental > Aquatic > Marine > Epipelagic ...
TAGATATCTAGAGGGTGCTATATTAGTTTACTTAAAGAAGAAACAAATTGTTGCACCTAAAAAACCCAAACGACCAAAGGTTTTTAAGAATGACAAATTTGTAGGAGCTTATGTACAAGATCCACAAAGGGGTAAACATAATTGGGTATATGATTTGGATATCACTTCTATGTATCCATCATGTATTATGTCTTTGAATATTTCACCAGAGACAAAGATAGGAAAAATTATTGGATGGAATCCACAAGAGTTTATATCTAAAAATAACAAAAAGACTTACACTATAGAACAAAATGAAAAAGAGATGGGTAGGTTTACCGAAAAAGAGTTAAAAGGATTTCTAGACAATAAACAAATTGGTGTAGCTTCTAATGGTGTCATGTATCGTTCAGACAAAGATGGACTGTTACCAGCTTTACTACGTAAATGGTTCGATGAACGTGTTGAATATAGAAAGTTATCTAGGAAGTTTCATGAACAAGGAGACAAAGAAAAATCAGATTACTTTGATAGAAGACAGTATCTACAGAAGATTATACTTAACTCGTTGTATGGTGTGTTAGGTTTACCTACATTTCGTTTTTATGATTTGGATAATGCAGAAGCTGTTACGTACACAGGTCAAGCTTTGATTAAATTTACTAAAAAGATATCTAATAGTTTTTACAACAAAGAACTTGGTGATACCAAAGACCATTGTATATACATCGATACTGATTCTGTTTTCTATTCTGCAACACCGATAGTAAAGAAAAGATTCCCTAATCTGAATATCAGAGATGAAGATAAAATGTCTAAGGCTATATTAGAAATAGCTGATGAGGTACAGTTATATCTCAACAACAGTTATGATTACTTTGCTAAAAAGTTTTGTAACATAGATAAACATAGATTTGATATCAAACAAGAGGTTATTGCTAAGAGTGGTTTGTTTGTTACCAAGAAAAGATATGGCCTAAAGATTATTAATGATAATGGTAAAAAAGTAAACAAGATGATGGTAAAGGGATTGGATACTGTTAGGTCTAGTTTTCCAACTGCAATGAGAGATATGTTAAGTAAGGTTCTAGAGGACATTTTAATGGATGTTCCTAAAGAAAAATTAGATAAGTTTATCATTAACTTCAAAAACAGTATGAGACTTATGGAAGTTGACAAAATAGCAATACCAACTGGTGTAAAGAACATAAAAAAATACATTGACAAAGATAGAAAAATGTTTACGGAATATAAAAAAGGAACACCAGTTCATGTTAAGTCTGCTATAGCTTACAACGATTTACTTATACACTACAATCAAGATAAAAGGTATGAAAAAATATCTAATGGTAGTAAAGTAAAGTGGGTGTATTTGAAAACTAATAGTCTAGGACTTAACACAGTTGCTTACAAGGGATATGAGGATCCACCAGAAATTATGAAGTTTATTAGGGATAATATAAATCCAAGTAAACTTTACAGGCAAGCTTTACAGAAAAAAATAATGATGTTTTATGAGGCACTTGGTTGGGATGAACCAACAGATGCTACTAAAACAATAGAAAGATTTTTTTGATTTTGAGAAAACAAACTACTATATATATGTATATATGGTTTTAATTAGGAGAAGTTACAATGAACAAACAACGATTAACTCGTTTCATAAGTAAATATTATTTGAATGGTACAGTAAATTCAATAGTATTAAATAGTAAATCAGATAAACTATCAGCCAGATTCATATCAGGTGATAAAACATTACTAGGTGAACTTAGTATGGATAAATCACAGATTGAAGAATGTGAAGTTGGTGTTTACAATACAGAACAATTATCTAAATTGTTAGGTGTATTAGATGACGATATTAATATATCAGTTGTCAAGTCAGGAGATAAGTCAATAGCACTGAAAGTGTCAGATGCACATTCATCAGTAAACTATATGTTGAGTGATGTTTCAGTTATAAACAAACCACCTCAACTAAAAGAAATACCTGAGTTTCAACTAAAGATTGATGTTACACCAAACTTTATTAGTAAGTTTATTTCAGGTAAGGGAGCTTTATCCGAAACAGACAACTTCACAGTTATTACAGATGAAAATGGAACAAAACTTGTTATTGGGTATTCTACAGTAAATACAAATAGAGTTACAATTCCAGTTACCACTTCAGAATCTGTTAACATTGAAAATGTATCTTTTAACGCTAATATATTCAAAGAAGTATTGTCTGCAAATAAAGAATGTGAAAGTGCTACATTTGAAGTTAGTGATCAAGGACTATCTCGTATAACTTTCAAGATTGATGATTATATATCTACTTACTATCTAGTTTCAGTACAAGATGTAGATTAATGTATCTTCAATATTTTGACAAATTCTTAGGTATGACTCCATACCTTTCTATTGATGAGAAAGAGTGGAGTTATATTAAAGATACATTTGAAAAACAAGATGTAAAGGAAAGTTTAGCAAAGGTAGCTATGACGTATGAGATTCCCTATGCAGAAATCTCTAAGAAAGATGCTTACCAGCATTACTTAAAACTAAAGGGTATGAAACATACTGATGTTTTAGTTGATGGTGAATGGTTTGCACGTGAGGGAACTGAATACACTTACAATTTGAACTTTGATGGTAAACAACAATACTTCAGAAGATTGAATGCTGGTAATAATTCTAGTAATCATTTTCAACAGAAAAACAGATGGTCAGTAGATGGTGCAGTTTCACCAGGTCCTCAACGAACTTGGGAAAATGAAAAGTTTATGACATCATTGATGGGTTCTGCATATTCATTAAAGATGCCAAAAATAAATCGTAATGTACTTAGAACAATGATTGGTTTGAGAAAGTATATATGTGCTCAGTTCAAACCAAATGTTGCAAAAGTATTGTATGATAAATTGGGTAGTAAAAATATATTAGACTTTAGTGCTGGATGGGGAGATAGATTAGCTGGATTCTATGCAAGTGAAACATCAGAGTATTATGTTGGTATCGATCCTCGTAAAGAGAATCATCCAATATATAATGAACAGTCAGAGTTTTACGATACACATAGAACAATGTTTGAACCCAAGAAAAAAGTAGAATTTATTTGTAGTCCAGCTGAAGAGGTAGATTTTACAAGATACACAGATACGTTTGATACTGTATTTACGTCACCACCTTACTTTAACGTTGAACGTTATAGTTACGATGATACACAGAGTTGGGTAAAGTATAAAGAGATTGATGAGTGGAACGAAAACTTTCTACAGAAGACTTTGAAAAATTTATGGTGTTCTGTGAAAAGTGGTGGATACTTATTAGTAAACATATCAGATGTTTATTCTAGTTCTAAATCGTCTAAGAGTTGGTTGGAGATATGTAATCCAATGAATAATTTCTTATCAACATTTACTGATTCAGAGTATCAAGGTTGTATTGGAATGGAACTAGCAAAAAGACCAAATAGTGGAGGTGCTGGTACAGCTAAATCAGAGGACTATACAAAAGAAGCTTTAAAGAAAACAGAAGAAACAAAAGACAAAACATTTTGTGAACCAATTTGGATATGGAGAAAAATTTGAGTAATACATTATGGGTAGAAAAGTATCGGCCTAATAACTTAGACACTTACATTGGGAATGAACATCTCAAAGATAAAGTGTCTGCTTACCTTGAGAGTGGAGACTTACCACACCTTTTACTATACGGAAAAGCCGGTACTGGTAAAACCACTCTCGCTAAAATACTAGTCAAGAACATAGAATGTGATTATCTATACATCAATGCTTCTGATGAAAACAATGTAGAAACTGTTAGGACAAAGGTTAAGAACTTTGCTTCCACAATGGGTTTCAAGGATTACAAGATTATAATCTTAGACGAGTGTGATTACATAACACCTAATGCTCAAGCTGCTCTTCGTAATCTTATGGAGACATTCTCTAAACATTGTAGATTCATTCTAACTTGTAATTTTGTGGAAAGAATAATTGACCCGATACAGTCTCGTTGTCAATCGTTTCAGATAGTACCACCATCAAAGAAAGAAGTGGCTATACATATACACGACATATTATTAAAAGAGAACGTTATGTCTGATATGAAAGATTTAAAGGTTCTGATAGATAGTGGTTATCCTGATATTCGTAGAGTTATTAATGCATCTCAAAGAAACGTAGTTAAAGGTAAACTAAAATTAGATACCACAAGTATTATACAGAACGATTATAAATTAAAGTTGTTAAAGATTTTAAAAACACAAAATAAAAAGAATGCATTCAAAGATATAAGACAATTGTTATTAGATAATAAGATTACAGACTTTGCTGACTTGTTTAGATTGTTGTATGATGAGGTAGATGGTTGGGGTAAAGGTCATGTTGCAGAATGTATTTTAATTATAGCAAGATATGAATTGTCAGATGGTCAAGTACCAGATAAAGAAATAAATGCTATGGCAATGTTAATAGAATTACTAGGGGTAATAAAATGAGTACAAAACCAATGAAACCAATAAAACCACCACAGAAAAAGTTACATATTGAAGATACTGAATCTCTAACCTGTGATGATTGTGGTAATTATTCTTTTATAAAGTCTTACTTTATAAGACGAGTATCTGCTTTAATGTCACCATCAGGCCAAGAAGCTTTAATACCAATCGAAGTATTTAGTTGTGGAAATTGTGGTAAAGTGCCAGAAAAAATGATGCCAAAAGGCAATGAGTAAAAAGAATACAGGTGCTGGTAAAGGCGATAAACTAAGAAGAGGAATAACTCAGAATGAGTGGGAAAAGAAATGGGAAGAAATCTTCGGTAAAAAAGAAGAGTCTGTTCGACCATATAAATCAGATAACAGCGGTTCAAAATCCTAATTATTGGGAAGAGATTTCAGTAGAAGATAAGAAGTCATTCTCAAACTATATGGTAAATAGATTTTTATCTATGAAACCAGAGTGGATTGACTTAGTAAATGAATTACAAAAGTATAACTTAAAACCAAAAGAGTTATATAAACTATACACCAATGTTTTACCAAAAGGTAAGCAGTGGTTAAAATATACAAAGGGGAAAAGTGATATGAAATATCCAGAATGGTTAATTAACATTATGAGAAATAGTGATGAGTCTAGTAGAAGAGAGGCTATAGATGCTATAGATATGCTAATGCTGACAGAAGGTGGTATGATGGAGTTAGGTGAGACTGCTAGAAAGTGGGGAATAGAAGAACGTAAGATAAAAGATGCAGGACTCAATGTTGTCGGTAGTATTAATTCAGGTAATTTATAAAAAAAGTACTTGACTTGTATACACTTTTCTGTGTATATTTAGATATAAATTGGAGAGAAATATGAAGGTTATAAAAGATACTAAGAATCTTAATTCAGAAAAAGTTTCTGATGTAATAACTAAAATGGAAAAAGAGTGGCCAGAAATGACTACCGAGTTTCGTAAGTTACAACGAGAACAATATGAGTTATTCTTACATAAACAACATGACTACGGTCCTGGTAATATATCAGTAGGCACACAACTACAAACTAAAGAAGAGGTACACTTATCTCTTACTGGCTTGTGGTTTCGTATGAATGATAAATTACAAAGAGTAAAAACTCTGTTGATGAACAATAGAGAGACAGCTGTAAAAGATGAACCACTAGAAGATGCTTACTTGGACGTGAGTAACTATGGTATTATGGCTACTATTGTAAAGAATGGTAAGTGGGGTAAATAGTGTACAGTTATATTTGTAAAGCTGGTGTCTATAAATCAGATACCTTAGTTGGCTTGGTATGGGAGATGTTTACACATAGAGTATACCATTTAATTAATCACGGAAAGTGGATGGATTGATGAAGAAAATAAGTTATAGTCAGTATAATCAATGGGTAACTTGTCCATACAAGTGGAAATTAAATTACGTTGATAAGTTGGGTGAGTGGACAGATAGTATACACACCATGTTTGGTACTTCAATGCATGAAGTTCTTCAGACATATCTAACCATAATGTACAATGATACCGCTAAGATGGCTGATGCTCTTCCATTAGAAAAAATGTTACTAACACGAATGACACGTAACTACAAACAAATAATGGATAAGAATGGTGGAGAAATATTTTGTGAACAGAAAGATATGGAAGAATTTTATTCACATGGGTTAATTATATTAGACTGGTTTAAGAAAAACAGAAACAGATATTTTAGTAAGAAAGGTTATGAGTTAGTAGGTATAGAAGTTCCAATAAACTATGACCTACCAAATGATATTAAGTTTATTGGTTACATGGATGTTGTTATGTATGATAAGGTCAGAGATAGATATAAGATAATTGATATCAAAACATCTACTATGGGATGGAACAAATGGCAAAAGGCTGACAAGACTAAGACAGACCAACTACTTTTATACAAACACTTCTATGGTGCAGAAAAAGATATATCATTAGATAAGATTGATGTAGAATACTTTATTGTAAAGAGAAAATTGTATGAGGGATTAGACTTTCCACAACGTAGAGTTCAGACCTTTAGTCCAGCTAGTGGCAAACCTAGTGTCAACAAAGTTATAACTAATTTGAATCAATTCATAGACCAGTCGTTTATTAATGGAGAATATAATACAGACCATACTTATATTAAGACACCATCAAAGAAAAATTGTAAGTGGTGTGAGTTTAATCAAACAGAACATTGTGACTCAGGAGTAAAATGATGCAAAGAACCATGAGAGTACGAATTAAGTTATCAGACTTTATAGACACGGAGTACGAAGACGATGTAATGAACTCAATTAGTAAAGTTCATTCAGACTTACAATCTTTTATTTTGTTGCATCTGTGGTACAATGAAGGTGATGATGTAAAACTAAAAGATTTTTTAATGAGATGGGAAGATAAGTTACATTTCAAAACAGTAGTAAAACAGGGAACAGACATGACTTCTGATGAATTTGTGTTCTTTGACATCTTACCAATTGAAGAGAAACATGAAGTGTGGTCTAGATTTACTTATCAGTATAAAGATAAAGCAAATATTGTAAATGGATTAAAAGAACTGTACGATTGTGTAAAGTTTATAACATCAGACAAACCGAACAAGAGACAAAAAAGGAATGACTACGAGGATTAAAATAGGTATAGTTGGAAGTAGAAGATATACAGACAAAAAGAAAGTAAAAGAATTAATATTTGAGATAAAAGAAAAGTATGGAAATGAAGTTGAAATAGTAAGTGGTGGACAACGAGATGGAGCTGATGGGTTAGCTAAGAAGTTTGCATTAGAGTTTGATATGAAATATGTAGAGTTTCCACCATCACATTATACTCACAATATGCATTGTATTAGACCAAGAGGAGAATATAGTAAACCATATTACATTTCAAATTACTTTAAAAGAAATAAACAGATAGCAGAATACTCAAATATTATAATAGCATTTATACCAGATGGAGTTGAGTCACGAGGAACAATGGATACAGTAGGACATGCTGAGAAATTAAAAAAAATGGTTAAAATAATTAATTAGTATATACTTATATATGTATATACAAGAGGTTTTATATGAAATACAAATTAACATCGGTAAAATTATTAGAAGACTTATATAAGAAGTTTAAGTATAGTGCTTTGTCTGATGAGTTTACATTACAAAAACTAGTGAATAGGTCTATGGATTTATATCTTATGGACAATGAGTTCAAAACACAAATACACGATTGGAAAAATCTTAAACCAAGTGGGAGTCGATTATGAGATTAACAATAGTAAAAGCTCTGAAGAGTTATTTAAAAGGACACATAGATAAACATATCGCAAATGTAAATGTCCATCTTGAAAATTCTACAGGTGTGGCTGAACATTCAGACCATGTAGAAACAATAGAAAAAGAATTGGATATCATTGCTTCCTATGAAGATAAGTTGAATGTTCTAATTAAATATTTTGATGAAGGTGAAAATAATAAAGAGGTTATAAATGGCTAAAAAGAAGATATTATTATTAGCAGATGATTTGAGAATGTCATCTGGTGTCGGTACAATGTCGAAAGAGTTTGTTTTAGGTACGTTACATCACTATGATTGGGTTCAAATTGGTGGTGCTATAAAACATCCTGATGTAGGTAAGATAATAAATATGAATGAATCAGTTCGTAAAGATACTGGAGTAGAGGATGCAAGTTTAACAATATATCCGACTAATGGATATGGTAGTCAAGAATTGGTCAGAGAATTAATGGATAGAGAAAGACCAGATGCCATATTGCACTATACAGATCCTAGATTTTGGGGTTGGTTATATGATATGGAACATGAACTTAGACAAAACATTCCGATATTTTACTATAACATTTGGGATGATTGGCCAGCTCCACATTACAATGAGTTTTTCTATGAGTCATGTGACCTGATTATGAATATTTCTAAACAAACAGTATCTATTGTAAATGAAGTGTGGAAGAAGCATCCACCAAAAGATTGGCAAGTAACTTATTTACCTCACGGTGTAAATCAAAATTACTTCCATCCAATCTCTAAATTTGATGAAGAGTATAAACAAGTCGAAAGTATGAAGAAACAATTGACAGATGATAACGTAGAGTTTATTGTTTTTTACAATAACAGAAATATCAGAAGAAAATTACCAGGAGATGTGATACTGGCTTTTAAAACATTTTGTGATACTTTAACAAAAGAAGAAGCTGACAAATGTGCATTAGTAATGCACACTCAACCTCGTGACGAGAATGGTACTGATTTGCCAGTTGTTGCTAAAACATTGGCACCAGATTGTAAAGTGTATTTTAGTGATAAAAAACTTGAAACCAATCAACTAAATTGGTTGTATAATATGGCTGATGTAACAATAAATATGGCATCTAATGAGGGTTTTGGATTGGGTACTTGTGAATCATTAATGGCTGGTACACCAATAGTAGTGAATGTTACAGGTGGATTACAAGACCAATGTGGATTTAAATTGAATGATAAGTTTGTAACCTATAAAGATTACGATGAAATAAAATCATTTCATGATGATAGAAAATGGAAAGATAATCCTGATTTAACTTGGGGTAATTGGGTAAAACCAATATGGCCATCTAATCGTTCTTTACAAGGTTCACTACCAACACCTTACATTTTTGATGACAGATGTAGATTCGATGATGCTGGTTATGCATTGAAGGAGTGGTATGATGAAGGTGAAGAAAAAAGAGAAGAGTATGGATTGGAAGGTCATGAGTTTGTTATGGGAGATGAGTCTATGATGTCTGCCAAAGCAATGTCTCAGAATTTTATAGACCACATGGATAATGCTTTTGACAAATGGTCACCAAGAAAACGTTTTAGTATTTTTAAAGCTTAGGAGTTATAATGAGTAAACCGATATGTGTGGTAACTGCACCAGTTGCTACGAGAAGTGGTTATGGAGCTCACAGTAGAGATATATGTAGAGCCCTAATCAAGTTAGATAAATATGATGTAAAGATATGGCCAGTAAGATGGGGTAACACTCCAATGAATGCCTTAAACCAAGACGATCCTAATGATAAGATGATTGTTGATAGGTTACTATCAGAACCAAACTTACCAACACAACCAGAATTACATATTCATATTGTAATACCAAATGAATTTCAACCATTTGCAAAGTATAATATTGGTATTACTGCTGGATTAGAAAGTACAGTATGTCCACCTGAATGGATTCAAGGTATGAACAAAATGAACTTAAATATAGTTCCATCCAACTTTGTAAAAGATACAATTAATGCCTTGGGTTTTGATATTCAAAATGATAAAACAGGCAAAAAAGAAGGTGTTTTGAAAAATGAAAAACCATTAGAAGTTTTGTTTGAGGGTGTAGATACCAACATTTATAAAAAGACAAATGAATTTTCAAAATTATTAGTAGATGAGTTAAGTCAAGTCGAAGAGCAGTTTAGTTTTTTATATGTAGGACATTGGTTACAAGGTGGTTTAGGACAAGATAGAAAAGACACTGGTATGTTAGTAAAGGTTTTCTGTGAAACATTTAAAAACATGAAAACTCAACCAGCTCTTATAATGAAAACAAGTAGTGCTGGATTTTCTGTTTTAGATAGAGAAGAAATGTTAAGCAGAATCAATGAAATAAAAAGTACCATCAATGGTAAGTTACCTAATATTTATTTACTGCATGGAGACTTCACAGATGATGAAATAAATGATTTATATAATCACCCAAAGGTAAAGGCTCATGTTACACTTACACATGGTGAAGGATTTGGTAGACCATTACTAGAGGCAACTTTATCAGAGAAACCTGTCATTGCTCCAAAGTGGAGTGGTCATGTTGACTTTTTAGATTCATCAAAAAGTATTACACTTGATGGTCAATTAACTGCTGTGGAGAAGGGTTCTTTTCCAGATAACTTTTACGTAGAAGGTGCACAATGGTTTACAGTTAATTACCAAAAAGCATCTCAAACTTTGAGGACAGTATATAGGAGTTACAAAAAGTACACTAGTGATGCTAAAAAACTAGCTGTACAAAATAAATCAAAGTTTTCTTTGGACGCTATGACTATAGAGTTTGGTAAGATACTTGATAAGTATGTACCAGAATTTCCCAAAGAAGTAAAGCTTCAATTACCTAAGTTGAAAAAAGTAGGAGAATCAGAAGCTCCTAAAATTAAACTACCAAAACTAAAGAAGGTATAATATGGAAAGAGTAATAGATTGTCCTGTATGTTTTAATACAGATAATTGTTTTGAAGATGTACAAGAATCATTTAGTTCTTACCTATGTTTTTCTTGTGGGTTTATGAGTGATTCTAGATATGAAACAGGTGGTCTTCATTTAATTGAAAACCTAAAAACATCTCCACAACTTGTGAGAGATTCTCAGTTCGAAGATAAAGATAGGAACATAACTTGGTTTCCATCTGTTATCAATATGGGAAAGTTGGGAATAGTTTATCCAGAAGGAGCCAAAGATGATTATGTTTGGAAGTATGCTAAACTTGTAGATATTCCAAAAGAAGAACAAGAGTCGTATAATGGTCACACCCAAAGATTGGATGTCGAGGGAGCCGAAACCTTTGAACAACACAATTTCATAGGAGCTTGTAAATCAATGGGGATAACTGAGAGAATTAAATAATGCCTAAACAAATATATACTTGGGGAAAAGTTCAAGCTGGTGATATTATATCATTTAGATATAAAGGTAAAAAATCAGCTGGTGCTCTAACTACAGTATTGGTATTTAATCCTAAACTACCATATACTAAGAAAGATGGAACTAAGAAATTTCATTTGGTTGGATTGAAGATTGAAGAACGAGGAACTATTCCAATGATAAAAAATAAACCAATGTTAGTTCAGTTGTTAGAGAGGGTTGGTAATATACAGGTTGTAAGTGGAGATGACCAAATTTACAGAGTTGAAATAAAAGGTGTTGGTGTTCGTGGTGTAAGAAAAGCAACTTACGATAAGTTAAAACAATACATAGAACGATATAGTGTTTACAGAACATATGATTATATGGAAGCTAAAAAGTCACAAGTATTCTTAGAACCAATATCATTTCCAAAAGAATTTAGAGAGGCACTGATTGAAAATTAGTTACGGTATCACAGTCCACAATGAGGCTGATGAGTTGAATAAGTTATTAGAAACATTAATTAAACACACAGACATCGAAGATGAAATAATAATCTGTGATGATTACTCTAATAACAAAACAACAGAAGTTATAAATAATTGGGAGTTACATTCACCAGATTCGAAACACATAAAACATTACAAGAGAAAACTTGATGGTAATTTTGCAGAACAAAAGAACTCTGTAATAGAAGAGTCAAGTGGTGATTATATTTTTCATATAGATGCTGACGAATATCCAAATGAGATATTACTTCAACAGTTAAAACAAATATTAGAAATAAATGATGTAGATTTGGTTTGGATACCAAGAGTAAATACTGTAGATGGATTCACAGA
>Ga0206125_10004684_pt1 | contig 11950 bp, 12 predicted proteins | sample Helgoland_Spring_4_FD_148598 | JGI IMG/M metagenome (GOLD analysis project Ga0206125, IMG submission 148598) | Pelagic subsurface seawater microbial communities from Kabeltonne, Helgoland, North Sea - Helgoland_Spring_Bloom_20160331_1 | ecosystem: Environmental > Aquatic > Marine > Epipelagic ...
CTGAAACGTCATCTGTTTCATGTCATTTAAGGGTATTAAATGCACATGTACATGAGGCACTTCAAGGCCAATAACACTCACTCCAACACGTTTACAGGGCACTGTTTTTTCAAGGGCTATTGCCACTTCTCTACTAAAGCGCATTAAATCAAGGTAAAGCGTTTCAGGCATGTCAAAAATCTTGTTGATTTCTTGCTTTGGAACGCATAGAGTATGGCCCTTGGTATTTGGGTTTATGTCTAAAAAGGCAATAAACTGATCGTTCTCTGCTATCTTGTGGCAAGGAATTTCTTTGTTGATTATTTGAGTAAATATACTAGGCATTAATCTCTAGTGATTTCAATTACTTCAAACTTCATAACCCCAGCAGGTACTACAACATCTGCAAGATCACCAACTTCACAACCAAGCAATCCTTTACCAATAGGAGAGTCTACAGAAATTTTGCCTGTTTTTAAATCTGCCTCACTCTGGGCCACCAATTTATAGGTCATTTGCATGCCATTGGCCGTGTTTTTAATTTTTACTGTTGAGTGAATCAATACCTTAGACATGTCTAGCTGAGACTCATCAATAACACGAGCATTTGCAACTACTTCTTCTAGTTTGCTGATGCGCATCTCTAGCATTCCTTGCGCTTCTTTTGCAGCATCGTACTCTGCATTTTCACTCAAATCTCCTTTGTCTCTGGCTTCTGCAATGTCATTGGAGGCTTTTGGGCGTTCAACATCCTTAAGCTGATTTAGCTCCTCTTTTAATTTTTTTAATCCCTCTAGGGTGTAATAGGATACTTTACTCATTTGTTAGAATTGTTAAATTAGTTTTTGCATAGCTGGGCTTCATCTTCAGGCTATGTGTCAAAAAATCCTGCCAAATAGTTCTGATTTGCATCATACAAAGGCAGGAATAGAAAAATCCCATACAGGACGGGATTTCTAATACAAAGATACTAAAAAAAAATTGTTAGCTAATTTTTGTACTTTCGTGAGTATAAAAATGGTATTGAAAATGAAAAATATGTGTGTTGGTATTGGGTTGTTTTTCTCCTTGTTAGGATGTGGCACCGATGAAGATTCTTTGGGGCAATACAACCCCTATTTAATAAACCCTCAGGTAAACATTACCCTTAATTTAAACCTACCTCAATACAATGATCTTAATTTTCCTGGAGGTTCTGCTATAATTACCAGTCAAGGAATACGCGGCATTGTTGTCTATAGGCTAAATGAAGATTTATTCACTGCCTTTGAACTTAGTGATCCAAACCACATTCCTAGCGATTGTTCAAGGATGACCATTAATGGCATTGAGGCGACTTGCACTTGTCCTAATGAGGATAACACATACAATATTGTTACTGGAGAGCATAAAACAATGCCAGAGCTTTATCCTATGCTAGGGTATAGAATAGACCGCGATGGAAACACGCTAAGAATTACAAACTAAACAAGCCGTAGGGTATTGTTTACTTAACAATTACTTTTTTGACTATCTGTTGGTTGTTTAAAAAAATTACAAAAAAATACACCCCTGAGGCAAACTCCTCAACATTAATATGTGTTAGGTTTTTTTCTTTGGTAAGTAGCAATTTACCAAAAACATCATACACCTCTACACTACTAAGGGGTATAGAACTGCCCAGGTTAATTACAGTACTTGCTGGATTTGGATACACGTTTACCTTGTCCTCTAAGTCAAGGTTTGCACCCATGTTTAATTCGCCCTGTTGATATACTTTAACGTAATCTATTAGCATGCTAGCCTGGTCAAACCCTGAAGGTATATTTCCTGCAATACCACCCATAGCCAAATTTAATAATACAAATTGGTCCTCATAAAATGGCCATGTGCTATCATCTTTTACAGCAGGATTGTACGTGTAATAACCCACACCATCCAACAAAAATGTTATTTGATCTGGAGACCAGTTTAATGAATATACATGAAAATCATTTTCAAGATCTGAAGCAATAGTACCACCTCCATTTGGATTGCCAGCATGACAACAAGGCGTATGTAAAGAACTCTTGATGTAGTTTATGTTTTGGTTAGGAAATATCCCGTGTTCCATCATATCTATCTCACCACATGCAGGCCAACTTGTTGTACCATATTGTGAATCCCAATAAGCTCCATTCTCATTTATATTTTTACCCAATGTCCAAATGGCAGGCCAAGTACCAGCGCCTACAGGAATTTTTGCTCTAACATCAACCCTACCATAGGTAAATGCAAATTTAGCATTTAACCTAGCAGAGGTGTAATTTTTTGTCAGGCCCTGGTCTGTATAGGTCTCTTGCTTTGCAACAATGTGTAACATCCCTGAAGTGTCTACAAAAGAGTTATCTATTCGGTTGGTATAATGCTGCTCTTCGCCATTAGCCCAACCAACACCTGGTATAATAACCTGGGTTTGGTGGTGCCATTTTGATGGGTTAACAATCCCTGGAGTTTCAAACTGGTCTTCCCAGACCAAATTAGTATACTCAACATCAATCTCGTGAAGGTTCACTTCTGTAGAACCATCATCAATGTTGTCAAGCAAATAGGTGCCTCCGGCTAAAACCCCACCATCAATAAAAATAACCAATCTACTATATTCTCCAGTGGCATTTACTGGGGTACCCCCATCGGTTAATACTGCCTGAGAAAAATCAAAAACAACATTGTTTGTCCACCCGCCACCTGTGGGTATATTTTTAGCAACCTCAACATCAGGGTTTTGACCATTCTCTAATTTTATTAAAACGGTATGGGCATTAGAATCGAAGCCATAAAAAGACAAAGAAATAGTGTTCTGAAAATCCAAATCAATGGCTCTTTGCAAATCAAGATAGAATCCTTGCCAAGAGTTAGAGCCATCATTAAAAAATTGCCCAACCTGATTGTTAGGATTTTCTGGATCTGTACTCAAAGAGAAACTACTACCCAAAAAAGAAGAAAAATTTTCTGAAGGGTCAGAAAAATCTAAGGGCATTTGCTGCGCGAAAGATAGGTGACTTAAAAAGAAAAAGAAGAAAAATAAATAAGTAGGTGTATGTTTCATAAAGGGTTGTTTTAAAGTGTCAAAGATAATACATGTTACTAAATAGTTTTTATTATTTGACCATACAAAAACTATACAACTAGTCTGTATTAGTTTATTGGGAGATTTTATAATACGGTATTGAGTATAGCAATATATTTTAAAACAAAAAAGATCCAAAAATTAAATTTATTCTTGGATCTTTAATTTGACTCGTATTTAAATGCTAAAAACGATTTAAAAAACAGCAATAAAAAATACTATATTAATTAAAAGGTTAGTGTAGCACCCACCAAAAAGTTGATTCCTGCCTGTGGGTAAAGCCCAGCACCTTCGATGGTGGTTACAGTTCCTAGAGTTGTAAAATCATCATCATAGGTATAAAAATATCCATTTGAAACATACTTGATATCAAAGATATTATTCACCAGCCCTTGCAAGACCAAAGATTTCGCAAAAGACAGTTTTGTGATGGTGTAGTTAATATTAAAATCATTTAAAAAATAGGCATCCAATTTTGATGTTTGGCTATCTATATTGCCCATATATTGCTGGCCAACATATTTAGCAAGCAATGCTACTTGAAGATTTTCTAGTGGGCTATAGTCAATACTATTTCCTGCAATAAAGGATGGAGAAAATGAGATATTAGTAGTTCCTAAATTTACCAACCCACCATCTTTTGAGGTTGTAAAATCTTCATTTTTATTGCTACTCAAGGATATATTTGGTCTTACATGTAATTGGTTTAACACCTTAAAATCTGCCTCAACTTCAAGTCCTGCTCTATAGCTATTACCACTAGTTTCTCTTATAAAACCTCCAGAATCGTCAAGCTGGCCGGTGAGCACTAGTTGGTCTTTGTAGTCCATGTAGTAAAGGTTTGTACTTAAGTTGATGTTTTTACCAGTAAAACGCCATCCAAGTTCATAATCATCCAATATTTCTGGAGTAAAGACCCCTTGCTCAAAGTCACTGCGTCTTGGCTCTCTACTTGCTCTACCATAAGAGACATATACTTGATTTCCCTGGTTTAGGGTGTAACTAGCGCCAAACTTTGGATTAAAAAAAGCATACTGCTCATCTACTACCATATTTACTTTATCACTAGTTAAACCAGCTGTTTTATAATTTACAACACGCATTTGCAAATCACCAAAAAAGGACAAAGAATTGGTTAATTGATAAGTTGCTTTAGAAAAAGCTGTAAACTCATGCTTATCTCCAGTACCATCATAATACCGATCTCCCAAATTTGCGCCTGTAAAATTAGTTGCCCAGATTACTTCTCCAAAATGAAGCCCCTGATAATAGCTATAAAAAACACCTGAAGTGGTATCCCAGTTTTCATCTTTATAATTTGCATTTGCGCTTAAAGCATAAAAATTATTCTCTAACCAACGACGCCTTACCAAATCAGAATTATCACTAGTCTCTCCATCTATGGTAACGGGTAATAAGCCATGAAAATCCAAAGCTGCATCTTCTTTGTATTCCTCAAAAAACCCACTTCCTTTTGTATAGTTAAGTGTCATACTTGTGCTCCAATTATTATTAAAGCGCTCATTCCAGATAAGTTGGTAATGATCTTGGTCATAATCATCTACTTGGTTTTGGTGGAAACGAACGGTGCCATCTTCATCGGTATATATCCCTGCAGGATTAAAGGTAGGGTTTGTGCTAAATGTTTGCTCATCAATTCCAAACCAAGACTGGTAGGTGATTTCTCTTCCACCAAAAACCAGTGCTTTTATAAAGCTGTTATCTGTTTTGTAGGACCCCTGCAAGAAATAAGACTTTAAATCACTAGAGGCCCTGTCTATATAGCCGTCGCTAGTTATATTTGAGACTCTTCCAGAGATTTCGACTTTGTCATTTAATAGTCCTGTAGAGAATTTCACACTGTGCTTTCTGGTATCAAAAGAGCCAAAACTATTTGCGATTTGTGCATAGGCTTCTTTGCTGTAGCGGTCTGTGGCTATGTTTAAACTAGCTCCAAAAGATCCAGAGCCATTGGTAGAGGTACCAACACCTCTTTGAAGTTGAAGACTTTCTATAGAGGAGGCAAAATCTGGGAGATTTACCCAAAAAGTACCTTGGCTTTCACTATCGTTATAGGGTATCCCGTTGATGGTAACATTAACCCGAGTTGCATCGCTTCCTCTAACCCTAATACCAGTATAACCAACCCCTGCCCCAGCATCGCTAGTGGTTACTACCCCTGGTAAGTAATTAAGAAGCAGTGGGATGTCTTGTCCTAGGTTTCGCTTGGCTAGATCCTGTTTTGAAAGGTTGCTATGGGTAATTGGAGAATCTGCAGCTACTCTCACACCGTTGAGGTATACTTGTTCAAGGGCTTGAATTTTTGTAGTGTCTTGAAGTTTTTCTTGTGCCTGAAGGATTGCAGCACTGAGTAAAAAAATAAACGCGTAATATTTCATTCGTACTTTTTTTGACGAATAAAAGGGGTAATTATTCTTGTTAAATAATCATTTTTTTGAATTAGCGCAATCAAGGACAATAAAGAATGTTCTCGATACAGCACATCTCGATTGCACTAAAAGCTTTCGTTTTATTCCTAAACAGCATTACCTGTTCTAGGTTCTATGGGTATAATCTCAGCCAATATAATTTGCACTATTTCAAAAATAATTTTTTGAAATCTACAGTAATTAGCACCCCTTTGAGATGTGACACAAAGATAGACTATTGGTGATAATAAAAAACAATAATAATAAGAGATTTGCTTTTTAACAGATAATGAGTACTGAACAAAAAAACAAAACCCTAGTATATAGACTATTATATAAATCAACAAGTATCACTGTAGTGTTGGTGGTTTTCTATTTGCTTTTTTAAGTGCATGCTTTTTTTCAGAGACAATACGCTTTTCAATGGCATTTTTTGAAGGTCTTGATTTTTTTCTACTCTTGGCAACGCGGAGGCTTTTTTCAAGCAGCGATATAAGACGCGATATTGCTAGGGCTTTATTTCTGTGTTGGCTCCTAGACTCACTGCAGGTTATGGTTAGTGTCCCGTCTTGAGAAATGCGGTGTTTTAATTTCTCAAGTAAGCGCTGTTTTTCTGTAGGGGTAAAGATTTGGGAGTCAGTAATGGTAAAGCTAATGACTGCTTTACTAGCTGTTTTATTAACGTGCTGCCCACCAGGACCGCTGCTTCTTACGGCTTTAAAGGAGATTTCTTTTAAAATTGTTGCGCTATTCATCAGACGCTGGGTTGGTGAGATGGATCTAGCAGGTCGTTTACATTCTTTACGGGGGTAAACGTTAAAAGAGGTACTTCTACAAAAATAGTATTCCAGTGTGCCATGGCGCCATTCCATAAGCCAGGGGCTTCAAGGGCTTTTATAGGAGCTCCCTCAACGGTTTTGTCTGAAATAAAACAAGCTAATGGATCCACAAAATGAGTAAGATTGTATTTCTTTCCCGTATAATCTCGTGTACCGCACACTAAATCTACAGGATTAAAGTGTGTAGCACCCTCAACAATGGCAGCTTGTTTTAGGTCTGAAATATCTATTTGAGAAAGCTCAACAATTTGAAGGGATAGCTGTCCCTCTTTATTTTTTACCCAAAAAGGACCGCCTCCAGGTGCTCCCGTATTTTTAACAACACCGCACACACGAATAGGCCTGTTTAAAACCTCCGCAATACCTGCTTTGGTCTGAGGGATATCTTTAATCTGCAGCTCTTTCCATAAAAAAGCTTTCATTTCGCTAAGTTTCTCTTCTGTGATTTGATCTTTTACAATCCCATCGAGATATCCAAATATTTTATGTTGAAGTTGTAAGAGTCTTCCTGCTAACATTTTTTTATTTGCAGCAACAACATCAGTATGGTTTTCAACGGTAACATTGTCTATGTTTTTAATGAAAATAATATCTGCATCTACCTCATTTAAGTTTTTGATAAGCGCTCCATGACCAGCGGGTCTAAAAACCAGGTTTCCTTTTTTATTTGTAAAAGGTTTGTTTTTTAAATCTACAGCAATGGTATCTGTGCTTGAATCTTGAAAAGAATATGAAATTCGCACCTCTACTTTTGTTTTCTTTACTATTCGTTTTTTAACCTTCTCAAAAGTTTCTTTAAAAAGTTTAAGGTGCTTTGGAGAAAAGGTGAAGTGTAAATGTGCCACCCCATCTACTGCTGCATACTGTGTTGCCTCAAATAGTTGTTCTTCAAATGCAGTTCTTGTGTACTTTGCATACTTATGAAATGGGATAAGACCCTTAGGATAAGCTCCATAGTTAAGATGATTTTTGCCTAGCAGTAAGGCCACAAAGCTATTCATACGATAGCCTTTTTTGGACTTCTTATACTCTGGCCTATGCGTTCTAATTTCTTTTTGCACCAAAGAGGTAAAAGGAAAATATTTAATGTTGTCAATAAAGGTTTTTAGAGAATCTAGTGCATTTGACTTTAAATAAGGAGTGAGTTTTTCTTGATATGGATCATAATTATCCAAAAAAGTGTGTAAAAACTTAAACATTCTTGTGGCAGCGCCACTAGCAGGTACAAATTTTATAATATCCTTTTGCTCTTTGTGCTTATCGTAGTATCCAGCCAATTGTTTTTGGGTAGCCACATCATACACCTCAATCCCATTACTAATACCTGCATGTCTTGTAACATGAGTAAATGGAGTGCCATCCTTGAAGGTTTGAAGCTGTTTTTTCACCTGTTTTTCGGTGAGTCCATGAGTTATGATTTGGTCAAGTTCTTGGGGTATAAACATCTACTCTACTTGTGTTTTAATAATCTATTTATAATAGCAATAGCATTGATTAAACGCTCTTGTTTTGTTCCTTCCAAAATAGTGTAAGGAGTGTTTTTGTCTATTAATTGTTGTTCAAAAATACGAAACATTTTGTCTCTATCATTGGGCCTGTCTCTTAAGTTATCTTTCTCCCAAGGCACATCTACACTGGTAAGAAAATAATAATCGTACTGATGTGTTTGGCTTGCCTTTATAATTTGAGCGGGGCACCACCCGTTGTAATAATATTGGCAATAGGTCTTTATTTGCAACATATTGGTGTCTAGTAAAAGCAGTGTGTCTGTCTGGCCAGCGAGTTTATTTTCATCTCTAATGTGTCCTCTGGCGATGGGAAGCAAGTCTTTTTTTTCTATGGTTTTTTTAGAGTTTTTCCACTTTAATTCTAAATAAGTGCGCATGTATTCTGGCACCCACTGAGCGTTAAAGTGTGCTGCCAATTGAGTTGCTAAGGTTGTTTTCCCTGAAGACTCAGGGCCAAATAAAACAATCTTTACACAACTGCTTGGATTTTGTTCAAGTGCTTTTTCCATGCTAGATAGCCATAAATGGCTATGATTGTTAATACAAAATATAAAATACTACTAAAGGTTAAGCCTTTGTAAAAATACAGTGGAACTGTAATACAATTTCCTATAATCCAATATATCCAGTTTTCAATTTTGCGTTTTGCCATGAGCCACATGGCTACAAAAAAGAGTGCCGTGGTTAGGGTATCAAGATATGCACTCCAATGATTAAATTTATCAAATGTAGTGTATACAACAAACACAAAAGCAAAAGCAATAATAAAGAGCCCCACAGAAATAACATGCTCTTTTTTGGTGGTTTTACCAATAGGAATTACTGTTTTACCGTCTTTTTTATGGGTCCATAGATACCATCCATATATGCTCATTATAAAATAGTATCCATTAATAATCATGTCACCCAACAGGCCCCATTTTAATAGGAGATACACAAAAATAGCGGTGCAAATCATCCCCGTGGGGAACACTAGTACATTGTTTTTTTTTGAATACACAACAGAGGCTATTGTAAAAATCCCTGCCACCAACTCCAGGATAATATCTAGGGTATCATACCCGGCATATTGAGAAAAAAGAAAATCAAAAATTTGGCTCATAGTCACTTTCTGTCTGATTTTACTATTTTAATATACATTAAGCCACCTTCAACCGCTTGTAGAGCAACCTTAATTTCTTTTTGTAACATGCACATAACCTCGTCATAGGGTCCATACACTTGAGTGCTCAATGGATTTTCTAAAACGGTAAGCCCAGATGCTCTTAGTTTTATAATAAAGGCTGTTATAGCGTGTTCATAAGTGTCTTGTAAAGGTGTAAAGGTGAGTTCTACTGAAATTTGCATGAGGTTTAGATTATTGTTGTAAAGATACTATTTTGACATCTAGGAGGAATAATAATAAAAACATAAATCAAGATGTAGTGCCTCACTTAAGAAATAATGGCGTAGACCAGGGTAAAATCTTCAAATTCTTGAAAGTAGACATCGTAGGTTTCGCTTTTGTTATCTGCATACACTTTAGCAGAGGCTTTTGGGTCATCAAGCCTGAAATCTTCAACAAAAATATGTTCTAAAAAACTAATTCCAGGACGAGCAAAACTTTTGTATACAGCCTCTTTTGCCCCCCAAACTATGGTGAGTTTACGTATAATTGCATCCTGGTTGGCCAAGGTGCTATACTCGGCTAGGGTGGTAAATTTATGAGCGATCTTTAAAATTTTAGGCCGCTGTTTTTCTATATCAATGCCCACGGGATTATCACTAATAATAATAGCAGAAAAAGTGTAGGAGTGGGTAATTGAAATGTATTTTCCATCTATTAGGTGGGGTTTTCCGTTTTGATCATAACTCAAATCAAAATTTGTATATCCAACACAGACTAAAAGGTGTCGTATGCTCATAAATCCGCGACGATGCAAATCGCTTTTCATGGCATCAACACGGGCTTGACAATGATCTGTTAATTGAATATCTTTATTCAATACATCAAAGGACTCTTCTATCTTCCAAATCAGTAGCTTAGTGTTGGAATTAAATCTTATAGTTTTGTAAAGAGGCATTAGACTTTGATTGGTTTTTTGTATTTTTGCAAACCAGATTTTCAGGATAAATACCATTACAAAGTAGTAAATATATTAATAAGTTCTCTGCCCTGGTGGAGATAAAAAATTACATTTTTTATGTCAACAAATACAGTCCCCTATATCCCCAATAAAGTAAAAGACATCTCCCTTGCAGATTGGGGACGCAAAGAAATTAATCTAGCCGAAGCAGAAATGCCTGGACTAATGGCTTTGCGCGAAGAATATAAAGATGAGCAACCACTTCGTGGAGCTCGCATTGCAGGTTGCCTGCACATGACTATTCAAACGGCTGTACTTATTGAAACCCTACAAGCACTAGGAGCAGAAGTTACCTGGAGCTCTTGTAATATTTTCTCTACACAAGACCAAGCTGCCGCGGCTATTGCTGCAGCAGGAACCGCTGTATATGCCTGGAAGGGTATGAACGAGCAGGAGTTTGAGTGGTGTATCGAGCAAACACTTTTCTTTGGTGAGGATCGTAAGCCACTAAACATGATTTTAGATGATGGTGGAGATTTAACCAACATGGTTCTTGACACCTACCCAGAACTAGCCGCTGGTATTAACGGTCTTTCTGAAGAAACTACAACTGGGGTGCACCGCCTCTATGAGCGTGTTAAAAGCGCCACCCTACCTATGCCTGCAATTAACATTAATGACAGCGTTACAAAATCTAAATTTGACAACAAATACGGTTGTAGAGAGAGCGCGGTAGATGCTGTACGTCGTGCTACAGATATTATGTTGGCTGGAAAACGTGTAATTGTTTGTGGCTATGGTGATGTTGGTAAAGGTACTGCCGCTTCTTTTAAAGGAGCTGGATCTATTGTTACCGTTACCGAAATTGACCCTATTTGCGCCCTTCAAGCAGCCATGGATGGTTTTGAGGTAAAGAAACTAGAGACTGTTGTTGCAACTGCAGACATTGTAATTACAACAACTGGGAATAAAGCTATTGTACGCCAGGAACACTTTCAAGAAATGAAAGACAAAACTATTGTATGTAACATTGGTCATTTCGATAACGAGATTGATGTGCCATGGCTTAATAACAATGCTGTTAAAGATGAGATAAAGCCTCAGGTTGATAAATATACATTCAACGGAAAAGACATTATTCTTCTTGCAGAGGGCCGTCTTGTCAACCTAGGCTGTGCAACAGGGCATCCTAGTTTTGTAATGAGTAACTCATTTACAAACCAAACACTAGCGCAAATAGAACTATGGAACCACGCAGATAACTATGAGAACAAAGTATACATGTTGCCAAAGCATCTTGATGAAAAGGTAGCGCGTTTGCACTTAGCTAAAATTGGTGTAGAACTTACAGAGCTAAAACTAGACCAAGCAGAATATATTGGTGTTACCGTTGAGGGACCTTTCAAGCCAGAATATTACAGATACTAATTTGGAATTATAATTTCTCCGGAAATTTTAAACCCAAAAAACCCCTGCAACTATTGTTGCAAGGGTTTTTTTATGGGGCGGTGTTTTCTAAAAATGTAACTCATCCATACTGGGTCATTCTCTCCAGAGACAATGGCTTTTCTGTCAACAAATTCCCAATTATTTTGATTCATATAGTTAAGTAATTGCGAGGCACCTTTAAGATTTTCTATAGCCTTGGCTGTAATTATTTTTCCTTCAAGAGAGCGTTGAGCTTCAACGCGAATGCGCTTTATTTTTCCTCTATTATTGGCTTTCTGGACCACAATAACCTCTAAAAAGTCATAGTACACATTTTGTTGGGCTTGAACCACACTGCCGGCTGTTAGTAGTGCAGTTAAAATCGTAAGTAGCAAAATATGTGTCTTCATAACAGGGTTTATTTATAGCTCTAAGATAAAATTAATTCTCTTAAAAAACTACACAAAAAAAAGCCTCAAATCATTAAATGATTTGAGGCTTTATAGTAAGGTAGACGATCTACTAAGCTTCTGCCACAGGGACGATGCTTACATATGATCTGTTGTCTTTCTTTTTAGTGAATTTTACAACACCATCCACTCTTGCGTGAAGT